>ERZ860445.2010-NODE-2010-length-10017-cov-3.756274_pt1 | contig 10017 bp, 6 predicted proteins | sample MGYA00509977_ERZ860445 | MGnify/ENA primary metagenome ERZ860445 (study PRJEB30046, sample SAMN00715233) | human gut metagenome | study: EMG produced TPA metagenomics assembly of the A metagenome-wide association study of gut microbiota in type 2... | reverse complement strand
ACAAAATATTCCACAGCATTATTAGGGAAAAATTCCTTAAACTCACCATAAAGCTGTGCCGCCAAAGTCTTATTATGTGCAATAATAAGCGTAGGTTTATTCAATTGTTCAATAACATTTGCCATTGTAAAAGTCTTACCTGAGCCTGTTACTCCAAGCAATGTTTGAAATTGTTTTCCTTCCTTAAAGCCATTCACCAATTCTTCAATAGCCTGTGGCTGATCTCCGGTAGGCTTGTACTCTGACACTAATTCAAAATGATCCATATTATCTCTCCAACCCACTCTAATCCATAAAATATATTTCTAAAATACTATTTTCTATTATTATAATTACCTATCAAGTATACCATTCAGCAGAAAAAAAGTACAGAGCAAATAGAACAAACATTCGATTTTCTATTCCATAAATGCAAAACATTCGGAACCATTTTAAACTGAATTCCGAATGTTTTTATTATTGCTGTATTAACTTTTCATATTCCTCAACAGGTATTGGTTTTGAGAAATAATATCCTTGAATTATTTCCGCCCCAATGGATTTTAGAAACTCAACCTGTTTTTCTGACTCAACACCTTCTACTACTACCGAAATATTTAATTTCTTGGACAATTCTACAATAGATTCAACAATAATATTATTCCTCTCATTTTCATTATCCATATCAATATTTCGCATAAAGGCCATATCTAATTTAAGCACATCTATAGGTGCGTCCTTTAACATATTAAGTGAAGAGTATCCGCTTCCAAAATCATCCATTAATATTTTAAAGCCCGCTTCCTGCAATTCACTTATTATTGAATATATTACTTGTTTGTCCTCGGTATATACTGTTTCAGTTATTTCAAGCTGTAAGTCCTTGGTTTCCAAATTATATTTTTCTATTAGTTTCAAAAGATTTGACACCAAATTAGTTCTATAAAAATTAACTCTGGAAACATTAACTGAAATTGGAAGAACACTTCCATCCTTATCCTTAAGGTAACGTAACAGCTGACATGTTTTCTCCCAAACATAATAATCAAGCTTCGTTATGTAATTATTCTTTTCAAGTACAGAAATAAACTTGTTTGGCGGTATCATGCCAAGTTTTGGATGAATCCATCTCACAAGTGATTCCCCGCCTACAATTTTCCTGTTAACAACATCGTATTTAGGCTGAATAAATATAACGATCTGGTTTTTGTACATTGCCTCATTAATATCATTCATAATATTCTGTTCAAATATTAACTGGTCTCCCTGTTGGCTACTGTATATTCCAACCTGCTGCATTCCTTCTTTTACAGTGTCTGTCGCCATTTGTGCCCTGTCACACATAATGTTGATAGGAAGTGCCTTGTCTTCAATTAAATACAGACCTGTTCTCACTGTTATATTTATTTTCAGATGATAATCTCCTACTAAATCAAATGACTTATTTAACTCATACTGTTCTTTTGTCAAAAAGACAAAGAAATTGTCTCCTGACATTCTTGCAATAATAATATCACTTCCGTCAGTCTGAGAATTTCTTATCTTTTTCATTCTGTCAGCTACGTGCTTAATAAGTTTATCTCCTTCTTCTATACCATAAACATCATTTACAACCTTTAAACGGTTAATATTAATATTCATAATATAAAATTCCCCGTCACTTATCCTTAGCTTTTCTGCAACCTTTTCATAAAAAGTATCAATATTGTACAAACCTGTCAATTTGTCTCTCTCAACTTTTCTTCTAAGTATTTCATTTTCTTTATTTTGAATTAATGTATTAGTCTTTTTTGAAACTGCAAACCATACAAGAACAATTAACAATATTCCAATTACAAGTCCCAATATAATTAATGCTAAATTGTTTTCTATTTGTTCCATAACTGAAGCATGATATTTTATACCACTGGAATAGTTTACACAAACATTATCTATTTCTTCATCTGATATAGAAGTAATAATCTTATTTACAATAGATTTTAATGTATCACTAACCTGAGCTGACGCTAACAGGCAATATGCCGTTGATTCATTATATTCACTAACTTCTGCAAGACTGTCTGCATATTTCTTACTCTGTATATAATAATTAACCGAATATATGTCATTAATTGCCAGGTCTGCTTTTCCTGAACGTACGGCTTCCATACACTCCTTCACACTATTATATTTCTTAATTTCTTCATTTTTATTTAAGTATAATATTTTAGTCTGACTATTGAATAACGCATCCTTTACCACAGCTACGCTTGACACTGTATCTTTACTTATTGATGCATTTTTACGTTTAACAATTACCTGATCCACATTAAATATATTATTTGAATGCCAATATTTAGTATTTACTGATGATGTTCCTGAATTCAGTGAACTGCCTATATAAAATCTGTTGGTTCCTTCTGACAAAAACTTTTTCGGATCATCTACATATTCTAATCTAACAGATAATTTGGATTTCTCATCCATAATATCCAAAATTTCCTTAAATAATCCCATAATCTTATGATTTTCCGTATAACTGTATGGAATACAATCAGACTTTATACCTACAACAATTTCTTTATATCTGTTAACATAATCATTTTCTTCCCTAGTTAAAAGTGGCTGACTTGAATATGCACTTTCACTATAATATTTCTCCTGAAGATGCTGTTGAAAATATGGTGAATCATTTCTTATTTCGTCCAATGCTCTGTCTACTTCAACCATAAGATTGCTGTTCATCTTTCCTGATACAATGTAGAAAGGCTCCGGATTAAATCTGTCAACAACTCTCATTCCTTCATGAAGAGGTATACTTCCCACCGCTGCCAAATCAATTTTGTTATTTTTTGCAGCTCGAATAATCTCTGTTTCTGAACCATAGTAAACCGGTGTATATTTTATCCTATTTCTGTTGGCATAATTAGTCCATGCTAACATCTGATATCCATCTTTCAGCATACCTACTTTTTTGTTATTCATGCCCTCAAAATCTTTATAATAAATATCGGATTTTATATTGGAATATACTACTGTAAATTCGCTACCTACAGAATAATTCGAGAAAATATAATTTTTCTCTCTTTCCGCCGTTTTCTGTGCCTGACAAATTATGTCTATTTTTCCATCCTTTAAATTTTTTAAAGTCTTTTCCCATGTATTTTCTACAAACTCATATGTCCAATTATTATATTTTGCTATCTCATTTAGATATTCAACACCATATCCTTCATAAGTGCCATTATCTGTTTTTTGTATAAATCCCGGGTAACTAATATAACCTACTTTGATTACCCTATTTTCAGCTTTTACACTTGATATATTAACTCCACATATCAAAAAAAGCATAATTGTTATTGATATAAAAAGCCTTATTTTCTTCTTCATTTATTTATCCCTTTTTTATATTTGTATCCATTTTTCTAAAAGAATTGATTGCCAATATGCCCCCCGCATAAAGTGCAATAATCATCTTATTTTTTAAGAGTAATCTGTATGGTCTTTATACTAATATTTGTTTTTTCTTATTTCATTAATTCCATAATTGTTTCTTTTGCCTTTTCAAGCTGTGTATCGCTTGTTGCATTTTCTTCCAATTCTGCTTCAACATCAGGAGTTATTCCCTTTCCGTGAATGTTTTTGCCACTTGGAGTATAATAATCCTGAACTGTAAGTTTTACCGCTGAGCCGTCGCTTAATGGAAGAATTGTCTGTACAATTCCCTTACCAAATGACTGTGTGCCTACGATTTTTCCTGCATTAAAGTCCTGAATTGCACCTGCAAAAATTTCTGATGCACTGGCGCTGTCCTTATTCTGCAAAACAACCATTGGCATTTCAAGACACTTGCTGTCTGAAGTCTGCTTTTCCTCATTTCCATATTTATCCTTAGTTGAAACCAAATTTCCTTCAGGAAGTATTTCATCAAGCATCTTGCAGACTGTCTCATATAATCCACCCGGATTGCTTCTAACATCAAAGATAACAGCCTTCATTCCCTGCTTCTTCAAGTCATCCAATGCTTTCGTAAACTGGTCATAAGTAACTTCTTCAAACTGACTTATCTGTATATAACCAATCTTTTTCTTCTTATCAAGCATCTTATATTCAACAGTAGGCTCATTAACCTGATCTCTTGTTATTGTAAAGTCAATGTATTTCTTTTCGGACTCTCTGTAAACAGTTATGTCAACTGTTGTTCCTTTTTCGCCCTTCATTTCAGTAACAACATTGTTAATGTCAACACCAGTTACTTCTTTGCCCTTTACTTTATAAATAATATCTCCGTTCTTTACTCCTGCCTTTGCAGCCGGTGCATCGGCAAAAGCCTTAACTACCGTAATTATTCCTGTTTCAGCATTCTGAGATACCAAAGCACCTATTCCGCTGTAAGTTCCTGACGTCTGTTCCATCATTTTCTGGTATTCTTCTGCCGTGTAATAAACAGAATACGGATCATTTAAGCCTTCCAACAATCCTTTGTAAATTCCATCTTCCAAGTCAGATTCATTAACCTTATTTAAGAACTTAGCATCTATAAGTTTATTTATATAATCAAGCTTTTGTGATGTTTTTTCACTGATTGTTTTTCCGGATGTGTTCTGGTTTGCAAAATACAAACCTGTTCCAACACCACCTACCACAACTGCCATGGCAAGCATTCCAAAAAAGAATCCAAGTAAAAAACGGTTCTTATTCTTTTTCATCATGACTCCTTAATTCAAGTTTATTTTAAATAATCCCAAGGATTAACATATGCCCCGTTCTTACGTACTGCAAAATGTAAATGGTTACCCTGTGATGCTCCTGTATTTCCTACAAGTCCAATGCTCTGTCCTGCGCTTACCTTTGTTCCTGCCGAAACTAAAAGTGCAGACATATGCATATATACACTATATACACCATTGCCGTGATTAATACCAATCCAGTTGCCTGCTGTTGTACTATAATTAGCCCACTCTACTGTACCTGAACCTGCTGCAACAATAGTGGTTCCTGCTGATGCCGGAATATCAATACCCTTATGAAATTCAGAACCTCTATATCCATATCCTGAAGATATAGTTGTATGTCCCGGAAGTGGCCATGTAAATCCACCGCCTGAAACTGTTCCACTACCTCCTGAATTTCCACTGTTTGAAGTATCTGTTGTATTGCTTCCTGTATTTGATGATGTATTGCTTGTACTACTATTTGAACTAGCTGCCTGCTGTTTCTTTGCTGCCGCCTCACGTCTTGCTTTTTCCGCTGCGGCCTTACTTGCCTGCTCAGCAGCTGCCTGGTTTTTGCTCTGTTCTTCAACAGATGCAACTCTCTTTTCCTGTGCACTGATTTCTGCTTCCAATTCATCAGATGTGGCCTCATTATGTGCTATCAAATCTTCATAATTTTTAAGTTCCTGCTGCTTTGATTCAGAAAGATTAGTAAGCTTAGTCTGGTCACTCTTCTGCTGTGCCTGTATTGTCTGAAGATTCTTTTTCTCAGTTACAAGAGTACTCTTTGCAGAAGCTATTTTCTCTTTAGTCTTCTTCATCTTATTAAGCATATCTCTGTCATACTGTGATAACTCTGTTATGTACTCTGCCTTATTTAAGAAATCAGTTATGCTCTTTGAATTAAAAATCAAATCTATCATCTGAGTATCACCATTCTCATACATATATTTGATTCTAAGCTTCATATCTTCATACTGCTCATTTATGCTAACCTGAGCATTGTTCAATTCCTTCTGAGTCTTAGATATCTTGTCTTCTGTTTTTGATAATTTCTGATTAGTCTTGTACATCTCTGTAGCCAAATTAGTTAACTTCTTATCAACTGACTGAATGTACTCCTGTGCATCAGACTTAGATTTCTGTAGTTTATTATTTTCATCCTGAGCCTGTTGCTTCTGATTCTGCAAATCTGAAAGTTTATTCTTCTCATCGTTAACTGTTCCAAACGCATTAATTGGAATAGCAGTAACTGCCAATGCTGCCACGAGAACAAAACTTAATACTTTAGATTTTCTCATTACTTTCTCCTTATCTCTTTCCCTGTTAACTCAATTAACTTTATACCTTTAAGTGCTTTCTCATTGACACAATTGATCCTATTAAACCAATACCTGCTCCAATTCCAAGTCCTAATGGAACAAGCACCAAAAAAATCTGATGAACTGACGCAAAAGGAATACTGTTGCCAAGTACACCAAATTTAGTCATAATAAGATCAATTAATCTGTCATAAACAAGTCTTATTATAACAAGCGGAATTATTGAACCTAATAAACCGATTGTTACACCTTCTATAATAAATGGTGCTCTTACAAAACTATTAGTTGCTCCAATAAGCTTCATAATTTTAATCTCGTGTCTTCTTACTGAAATACCAATCATAACCGTGTTGCTTATAAGGAAAATACCAACACCAAGCAAAATAATAATCAATGCAATAGACGCATATCCTAACATTTTGCCAAAGTTTGTAAGAAACTCTCTTGTTGGGTTTGAATACTTAACCTGTCTTACACCTTGAACCTTTTCCATTGCTGTGGCAAAAGCTTTCTGGTCGTTAATACTCTTTAAGTAAACTGTGTAAGATGCTGAATTAGCCAATGGATTCTCTTTTGAAAATCCTTCTGCCAAATCAGGATTATCTTTAAAATAATTCTTCTTAAAGCTTTCCCATGCCTGTTCTGCCGATGTATATTCATAGCTCTTTACACGGGAATCTGACTTAATTGTTTTTCCAATATCATCTATTCCCTGCTGGCTTAACCCTTCGTTAAAGAATATTGTTACCCCAACCTGTTGCTCAACTTTCTTTTCCATAAAGTTAACATTAATAATAATTGTAAAAATTACACCTATTAAAAATATACACGCAGCAATAGTTCCTATTGATGCAAGGGAAAACAGTTTGTTTCTCTTTATGTTTACAAAACCCTGTTTTAAACAGTAGTTTGCTGTTCTAGTATTCATCTGTCTGTTCCTCCCCTTTGCTATCCTCTACTTTTACACCTTTCTTCATAGTTATGACACGCTTGTTCATAGCCTTAACTATTTCCATGTTATGTGTAACAACAATAACTGTTGTTCCCTGCTCATTAATTTTTTCAAGCAGTTTCATAATCTCCCATGAATTTTCAGGGTCAAGGTTTCCTGTAGGTTCATCAGCCAAAATATACTGTGGTTTATTAACAAGTGCTCTTGCAAGGGCAACTCTCTGCTGCTCACCACCTGACAATTCTGACGGATTGGAACGATATTTTTCTGAAAGTCCCACCAAAGATAATACTCTTGCCACATTCTTTTTAATCTCTCTTGGTGACGCACCTATTACTCTCTGTGCAAAAGCAATATTTGAGTAAACATCTCTATCCTGTAACAATCTGAAATCCTGAAAAACAACTCCAACCTTTCTTCTATACTTAGCTGTTCCTCTTGATTTAAGTTTTGATAAATTAACATCATCTACCACTATTGTTCCCTCTGTGGGATTTAACTCTTTAAGAAGCAGTTTGATAAATGTTGACTTTCCTGAACCACTGGCTCCAACAACAAATACAAACTCTCCTTCCTCTATTTCAAGATTTAAATTGCTTAACGCCGGTGCACCGTTGCCATAAGACTTACTTACACCTTCTATTTTAATCATTATATGCCTCCTAATATTCTGCTCTAAATAGAAATATATAACACAAATGTGTTTTTTTTGTGGGTGGGCAAAGCACGTAACAATCCTTGTAATAAAATTTTAATATATTTCCGAATTGAATTTGCTCCACTAGCACAATATGAAGGTCCACAGGGACCTTCATATTGCTACATTTTAACTATTTATTTTCTAAAAATCTGTGTTATCCATGTATTTCATGTACTTAACAACCATAAGGGCAATCTTAAATGTAATTGCATCCTCAAATACTCTTAAATCTAGTCCTGTACTCTTCTGCAACTTGTCCAGTCTGTATACTAAAGTATTTCTGTGAATATATAGCTGTCTTGATGTTTCAGATACATTCAAGCTGTTTTCAAAGAACTTATTAATTGTTGTCAATGTTTCTTCGTCAAATTCATCCGGTGACTTTCCTTCAAAAATCTCGCTAATGAACATCTTGCAAAGTGGAATTGGTAACTGATAAATTAATCTTCCGATTCCAAGATTATTGTAAGCAATTACGTTCTTAGTGCTAAAGAAAATCTTTCCTACATCAAGGGCCATTCTTGCTTCCTTGTATGAACGTGATACTTCCTTAATCTCCTTAACAATAGTTCCGTATGCTACAGTAGCCTTAACCATTGCCTCTGTGTTAAGCATGTCCACAATTGTCCTTGCTATCTTTTCAATATCTTCATATCCCTGTTTTTCGTCTAACTCCTTAACAAGAATAATGCTCTTTTCATCTACTGCTGTAATAAAGTCTTTCTTATTACCTGAGAACAATGTTCTAACTGTTTCTAAAGCAACACTGTCCTTTTCGTTCTTTGTTTCAATAATACAGACACATCTTCTTGCATCCACATCAATGTACAACTTCTTTGATCTATTATAAATATCAACAAGGAGTAGATTGTCTAATAATAAGTTTTTGATAAAATTGTCTTTATCAAATCTTTCTTTATATGCAACAAGCAGATTCTGAATCTGGAAGGCAGCCATCTTTCCTACCATAAACACGTCATCGCTTGTTCCCTGAGCTATCAGAATCAGTTCTAACTGGCTTTCATCATAAACCTTAAAGAACTGGTATTCCTGTACTGACTGGCTGTCTGCCGGAGAAGTAACAAAGCTAATTATAGCATGTTCAAACTCATCTCCTAACTGGGAAGTACTGGCAATAATCTTTCCGTCTGTATCTGCCACATGTAAATCTACCCTTGAAATACTTTTTATTCCTTCTATTGTGTTCTGTAAAATCTGATTTGATATCATAGGCCACTCCTTGTTCTAAAAAATTCGTACATTCTGTCAAACTATATTTTAAACCAGTTTATGACAAAAAACAAGAGAAAAGAGCTAATCAATAGTACTTTTATCTTGTAATTTTTGTCAAAATAACCAACTATTTTACAGCATCAAAAAAATCCTTTATAATATCGTATGATTTTTTTACCCCCACTCTTGACAAAGAGCCTAATAAAAACTCCAAAGAAATTTCTTATTAAGTAAAAAAGACTGCCCAAATCGGGCAGTCTTTTGAGAAATATATATATATTAGTTTGTGATAACTTTTTCTGTATCCTTATCAAAGATGTGAAGTTTTGTAAGATCCATTGCCATAACAACTTCATCACCAGGTCTAGCTGTTGTACGAGCATTAACTCTTGCTGTACAATCGAATCCTTCAAGGTCAAAGTATAAGTATACTTCAGCACCAAGTAATTCGTAAATTCTGATTGTTGTCTTAAATGCACTATCAGGTGACATTTCAATGAAGCTTTCTTCATCATGAATATCTTCCGGTCTGATACCCATAACAACTGTCTTACCAACATAACCACCGTCAATAAGCCTTCTAGCCTGTTCAGCCGGTACTGTAATGTATGTTCTAGCCTGTCCAATGTGGAGCTTAATGTCAGCTCCTTCCTGTTCAACTTCTGCATCGATGAAGTTCATCTGTGGTGAACCCATGAATCCTGCTACGAATAAGTTAACCGGCTTATCATATAAGTTCTTAGGTGAATCTACCTGCTGTACAACACCATCCTTCATAACTACGATTCTTGTACCAAGTGTCATAGCTTCTGTCTGGTCATGTGTTACGTAGATGATTGTTGCGCCTAATCTCTTATGAATCTTAGCGATTTCCACACGCATCTGTACTCTTAATTTAGCATCCAAGTTTGAAAGAGGTTCATCCATAAGGAATACCTTAGGGTTACGAACGATAGCACGTCCCATAGCAACTCTCTGTCTCTGACCACCTGATAAAGCCTTAGGCTTACGATCAAGTAACTGTTCAAGGTCAAGAATCTTAGCTGCATCCTTAACTAATCTTTCCTGTTCAGCCTTAGGTACTTTTCTTAACTTAAGACCAAATGCCATATTATCATATACTGTCATATGTGGATA
>ERZ860445.2006-NODE-2006-length-10036-cov-2.745416_pt1 | contig 10036 bp, 8 predicted proteins | sample MGYA00509977_ERZ860445 | MGnify/ENA primary metagenome ERZ860445 (study PRJEB30046, sample SAMN00715233) | human gut metagenome | study: EMG produced TPA metagenomics assembly of the A metagenome-wide association study of gut microbiota in type 2... | reverse complement strand
CGAGGTTGCGGCAACACTGGGTGTGACCAGCCAGAGCGTGTACTGCTCTAAAAAGGCAGCGCTGGATACTCTGCGCCGGGCTTTCGGCCTTAGGCAGGAAGGGCTGCGCTGATGGAACGGCCCTATGTTTTTATGCAGCGTGCTTTGGTGACGTTTAAGGTAGCCGGCCTGCATTCACCGCTTGCCGGCCCTGCCCAGGAGGAATTTTGGCTGCAGCTGTGGGTCGAGCGTTATGGAGCTTTAGAAGCGAGCCTGTTTACAGGCTGCGTCAAAAAGCTGGCCGGAGAGCGTTATTTTCCGCGGCTGCACGATATGGACGAAGCTGTTCAGGACGCTCAAAAAAGGCTGCTGCTGGCACGGCGGCGCACGCAGGAGCACCGGGCAGACTGTCATGAGCCTGATTTGTTTGATCTGGTGAACAGCAAGCGCCGGGTGCGTGAGCTGATCGAGCATCTGGAAAAGAAGTTTACAGCTAACTGTTCTATAAAAAAATGCAGCAGCCACTGCATAGATAATTGTATAAACAACTAAAAAATCCCCTGAAAGCAACTGCTTTCAGGGGATTTTTACTGCCAGCTCATCTGGTAAAAAGGATACTATTCTGTTCCCGATATTTTATTTCGCGTACTAATTCATATACGGTAGAACTTGAAATACATTCTGATGGTTTTTTACACTGTCGGCGATATTCCTCCATTTTATTTTCTGCACAGCTGATAGCCTTATCTTCATCTCCATGTTGGCATAATAATCCATAATTCGCAGGATTACTTTTTTTGTAAACATTGCCTGTTTTATCTGAAAATTTTCTTGCAAATCCTCTGCAGCAGTCCTGAGAAGAACCATAATATGTCATATTACCAAAATAAGCTTCAAACCAAACTTCTATGCAGGGATTAGACCAACCCACTTTTATATTCTTATTGTCAGCTTTATCGATGATCTCATCAAAATTTTGTACCTGATCCCGATCAAAAACGATACACGGAACGCTGTATTGCGGAATTTTACTACTTTCATCTAAGCATCTTCTTATCAAATCATTTGTTGCTGACTGATAAACTTTTATCACCAACCGATCCTGCAAATCATCCTGCAACGAATTGCGTATAGCTTCAAAATACAGTTGTTCAGTAGCTTCCGCGTCTGTTACGATAACATAATAACCCAAATCAGGTTCACGTGTTGTCCGTGCATTTCTGGACGGCCTGACACTATTTCCACGTCTAGTCATTGTCCTTACCTTCGGCTATGCTAAAATTTTTCATTTTAGGGATCGCTCCATAGCGCCCTAACAAGTAATTTTTAGCATAGGCTTCGTCCTTGCGAATCTTATCACCATTTTCTCCTTTAAAATCAGCCAATGAATACAGTTCAGAAACACCCTGATCACTTTTTTGAGTAAACCAGATTTCATCACGGCGCAAAAGATCGTTTTCAATCTGCCATACATCATGTGTTGTAAAGATCAGCTGTGCATTATCAGGATTCAATTCAGGATTAAGAAACATTTGAATACAGGTACGCACCAATAACGGATGCAGCCTGGCATTAAGTTCGTCTACAAATAAAATTCCGCCATTACTAAGTACTTTTTCAAAATATGGATATAATGCAAACATTTTTAATGTTCCGGACGACTCATTTTGCAAAGACATCGTCACAGTCTCATTACTGTCAAGCATTTTATGTTCTGTTTCAATATTATAAATTACGCCGCCTTCAGCATCATTTGGACTTTTTGTTATGACACTTTCTGCCTGCTTTACCTTAAAGCCACAAATTGAACTGTCGAATGTATGAAGATATTTTAACACCTTATCCTGCACATTTTTATCGACAGCAAAATTTTGAGGTAGATTATTAGCCAAAAACAAATTTATAAACGGATCTCCAAAATCAGTAAATTCATTTTTTAAAAACCACTCTCTGACAAAATTCAGTTCTTTTATTTTTAATTTAGCACCTAACGAAACCGCTAATACTTCTGCCTGCAAGGAAATTTTTAAATTTTCCTGCAAATTTTTTTTCAATTTATCAAATTCCAGTTTTTCTTTAGATCTGTAAAATATTTTTTTATATTCTTTACCGGTCTTATTTTTAACATTCAGCCATTCTTCAACTATCCCTTTAGCATCAAGAGTAAAACCATAATTATAAATTTTATGATTTTTATCATTATTATCAATAAAATATACTTCAAATACGGTTGGCTTAGCCTTGTTTGCTGCTGCTAAAGTAAAGGCAGGCGGTTTGGGATAGCGATATTGATTTATAGAATCAACAGTATTATCACCACCAAAATTAAAGGACGCTATAACATAATATGTCATAAACTGCATGGCCTGATAAACATTTGATTTACCGCTGGCATTAGCGCCATAAATAGCAGCAACTGGCAGAACACGTTCTTTACCATATTGGCGAACATGATAGTCATATTCAGTAATTTTAGCAGCAGTTAAATCCAGTACATTGGCATCTTTAAAAGATTTAAAATTTTCAAACTCAAATGATAAGAGCATCTTTCTCACTCCTTACTTTGATATAATCTTATGCTTTTTCTGTATTTTTGTCAATTAAATGAGTGTTTTTCTCGTTTATACAATACAATCATCTTATTTTTCAAATTTTATCGTCACCTGATATGTTTTTGTATTATCATCTGTACTAAACATATTGTTTTGCAAATCGTCTTTCAATTTGAGCCAACAAAAAAAATTATGTATTCCTTCAACAAAAGAACAGAAAGCTAATATATAACCAGCTAATTCTAACTTTTTAGCATTTAAGTCAAATTCTCCGTTCACAGAAAAACTTACTGCTAGCACTGTCACAAATAAATATATTATGGTTTTTACAATATAAAAATATAGTACATAATGCTCTTTATAATTTTTATATGTTTTCTTTAGATAATATAAATATAAAACTGAAACAATAGAAAATATAAGCAAAAAAGTCATAAGAATTTCAGTCATTCGTTCACTTAAAATCACACTGCTCATTTACATACCCTCCTTTTATATTTATCAAATACATAACAATATTAAAAATATTTTATTACTTTGTCAACTGCAGCTGATTGCAGTATAATGTTATCCAATGAATAAATTTATACGGAGTTGATTAGGATGCCTGAGATAAAACCTTTGAGCCCGGAGATCAAAAAACGGGTGCTGCAAATGCAGCAGAACGAGCTGACGGAGTACCATATTTATACCAAGGTCGCAGGCTTTGTAAAAAACCCGGAGAACAAGGCGACGCTGCTGAAAATAGCCAATGAGGAGCACCGCCACTACCAGATCTGGGAGACTTTTACTAAAGAAAAGGTGCAGCCCATACAATGGAAGGTCTGGTGGTATACTTTTCTGTCGGTGATCTTTGGTTATACCTTTGCCCTAAAGCTGATGGAGGGCAATGAGGGCGATGCCGCCTATAATTATGAGGATATTGCCGCAGAGATACCGCAGGCACAGAAGATAGCCGAGGACGAAGAGCGGCACGAGCAGAAGCTGCTGGCGATCTTGGATGAAGAACGCCTGCAGTATGTGGGCTCGATGGTATTGGGGCTGAACGATGCTCTGGTCGAGCTGACTGGTACTTTGGCAGGCCTGACTTTAGCGCTGCAGAATACCAAGCTGATCGCGTTATCGGGGCTGATCACCGGGGTTTCGGCAACTTTGTCGATGGCTTCGTCTGAATTTCTTTCGGCCCGCAGCGAAGGACGCGAGGATGCTTTTAAGTCCTGCGTTTATACCGGCATTGCTTACTGCATTACCGTGGCGCTGCTGGTACTGCCCTATCTTGTTTTTGATGACGAGCATTATCTGCACGCTTTGGGCACGATGCTGGTGACTGTGGTGCTGATAATCCTGGTGTTTACTTATTATATTTCGGTCGCCAAGGACCTGGATTTTAAAAAGCGTTTCTGGGAGATGGCGCTTATCAGCCTTAGCGTTGCCGCTTTCTCCTTTGTTATCGGCCTGCTCGTTAAAGAGGCTTTGGGGATCGACATTTGATTGTGACGTCATTGTGCCAGCTTAACGGTGCATAACATAAAAAGACGCAGCTTTTATAGCTGCGTCTTTTATTTTTGCCTGTTTTCAGCAGGCAGTTATATTTAAAAACGATATCTGAAACCGACTTCACCACGAAGTACATGGCTGTCGCCGAAGTTTTTGGCGCTGGTGCTGATGCCCAGCTCGCCGTACAGAGAGTACTGCGAATTTCTGCCATAGTTATAAGTTCCTCCTACTGCCAGTCCCAGCCAGGTAGGGTCATTTTTGCTGGCAAAGTTGTCGCCGGCGATCAAAACGTTAGTACCGTCGTGAAATTCATGATATACATTGAGCAGTCCATAGGCTTTTACACTGCGGTAATTTTCGTCATTTTCGTTTTTAAAGCGTTTTTCATAGTTCAGTGCTGCGCCAAGCCGTCCCTGCAGACTGTCGGCGCTGCCGCGTTTTACTGCCAGTCCGTTGACGTCGCTGAAGGAATCGAAATCAACATTGCTGTAAGCAAGCTGCATTTGCGGTGTCCATGACCAATGCGGGCGTTTCAGGGCGATCCGTTTGCCTGTTTCCACACTCAGACCGTAACCAAAGCCTTTGTTGCCTTCGATCTGCTGCGCTGCAGCCGAGGAGCTGGAGGAGATATCGCTGTCGAACCAGACGGCCTGCGCCTGTGTATCGACGTAAACGCCGTTGTCTTTATACCAGGTCATAGTACCGCCCAGGCCTTTGCCGTCGCTTTTGATTTTGCCGTTACCCACTGCTGATTTGATCCTGGCCCGCGCCTGCCCCATTTGCAGGTTCAAACCGCCGACAACTGTTGTTGCCGCATCCTGACGTGAGATTATTTTGTCGTAGCCCATCTGCATTTTCCACGAATCGACATCATAGCTGCTGTCCGGGGCGGCGGTGCTGCGGTCGGCTTTATATTTACCGCTCAGTCCTTCGGTCTTGAACCAGGTGCCTTCCTGATACTGTAAATGCTGCTGCGGTTCGCCGTCCTCTATGATATGCCACTTACGGTTGCCGACACGTTCTTCCAGGGTATTGACTTTCATATAGCCCAGCATGATCTCCGGATAGGCTTCATAAAGGGGTACGGAAGGGTTGACGACGGGTGTGTCGTCTTTGTTCAGCAGTGTTTTTAAATACCAGTCGCCGTCTTCCTGATTATATTGCAGGTGATAGAGGTATTTGCCGGCGGCGACAGCAGCGGTACCGTCCGGCTGCTTATAGTCATAGGCCAGTGTGAAGGCGTTGGGGTCAGACTTGCCCTGGACGTCGACAATAAGGATCCCTTTATCGGTATAGCCGCCGCTGCCGTTTTGATTGATGACCCTGATATTGGTAGGTGAGCCTTCGGTATCGCCTTCGACTACCAGCTTGCTTGTAGGCGAAGCATCGCCGCCCAGAACGGAATAGATACTGAGCTTGCCGCCTGGCTGGCCTGTATAGTTGCCGCCAACGGTAAAGGTGCCGAACTTATCGTTATAGCTGCCCGGCGCCAGCCAGCCTGCGTTGACTACGTCGCCGGCTACTTTGCCGGAGCCCTGCAGAAAGGCCTCGTGCAGTACGTGGATCTTGCCGGTAAAGTTTTTGCTGCCGCTGCCGTCTATCTGCAGCGCTCCCCCGGCAACTTCGACGTTTCCGGCAAAGCTGTTGTCGTTATTGGCCGCAGTCAGCGTACCGGCGCCGATTTTAATAAAAGTACCGCTGTCAACGACGCCGTTCAGCACGCCTGCCGCAGTCACATTATGTCCGTTGGTGTCAATGACCGCCGTTTTGTTAGCTTCTGCCGAGGCAAGATTGATTCGTTTATCGATAGTCAGATCGGCTTCTACGGTCAGGCTGCCGTTATTGATGGTCAAATCGCTGTTAGTGCCCAAGGCGTCCTGCGAGGAAATCGCCAGCCCGCCTCCATCAATGGTAGTGACACCGCTGTAGGTATTGGCGCCGGCATCCGGCCGCAATGCCACGATGCCGCTGCCTGTTTTTATCACCGAGCCGTCGCCGATTATCTGCCCCTGATAGCTGCCATTATCATCCTGTTCAAAAATCAGCGTCCCGCCGTTGGTCAGGTCGATATTCCCCACATTGCCGTTGACCGGATGATTGACCGGCAGGCTTTCAGCTTTGGCGCTTAAAGAGGCGTCCTTCCTGACTGTGATCTTGCCTGTGAAGCCGTCATTGTTGCCGCTTAAACCAAGTGTGCCCTGCTGTACGTCTACTGTGTCAAAGCCCTGCATTGGGCCGGTTATCTCCCACAGGCCGGTACCTTTTTTAGTCAGGCTCGTAAAATTTTTGATAGCTCCGTTCAGTGTTCCCCCTACTTTATCATTACCGCCATCTAAGTTAAGCTTATTTTTACCGCCGCCGCCATCAATATTGCCTGTAACATTGGAGCCGGGCATAAAAGTCAGGTTATCATCGCCTTTGGCAAAAAACAGGCTGCCGTTGACGGTACCGTTGTTGGTAAAGTCGATGCCGTTACCGCCGGAAGTGCCGATGACGTTGCCGCCGTCTGTGCGCTGGATCAGGCCATTATTGATGACGCTGTTCCTGCTGTCATTGCCGGTGCCTGTCCAGTCCTGAAACCAGATAGCCGCGCTTTTTTCAGCAATGACTGAACCGTTGACAACGATCGTATTGCCGCCGCCATGCACGTTGATCGCTTCGCCCATATTCTGCGGACCATACTTTTGCACTGTGCCGTCAACAGTGATCTTAGAACCGGAACGGACTTCGATAGTATTGGCGCCGGTGCCAAAATTGCCAATGTTCCTGTTGGCTGCGTTGGTGACAACGGCGTTTTTTTTGATATGAATAGTAGCATTATCGCGCAGGCTGATGGCGTTTTTATCGCCGACACTGTAGACTGATTTATTATTGTCACTGCCTACTTCTACGCTCCAGCCATCGCCTGCGGCTGTATTGCCTGCGCCAATGGTCTGCCCGTCGTTTTTACTGTCCGGCACAGAAACATTGTCTGCCAGCGCTGTGTTGCTGATACCGGCAAATAAAAATCCTGTCATAATAGTTGTTAAAACTTTTTTCTGCAGCTTTGCTTTTCCCATATAATTGCTTTGTGTTCTCATCTTGATCCATCTCCAAATATATAATGCTGTTAGAAGCATCTAACATAGCCACTATTCTAGGCTCGAATGAACACACAAGCAAACGATAAAAATTTAATTAAGATTACTTTAATTAACCAATAATCTTTTTCTAACAGTTTATTTTCGCACTTTGGCAAAAGCAGGTATCCCTGTACTTTATTTGTCAGAAGCATATACGGCAAACAAGTGCTGCTCTATGCGAGAGTCAGCAAAAAAACGGTACTCTGAAAAGAGTACCGTTTACTTTATTTACATATGTTTTTTATCTTTATAATCTGCAAAACAACTGTATCTTAGACCAGTCCCAGCCATTTCCAGTAGGTTGCGCCCAGAATCATGATCAGCGCAAAAGCAATGATCGTAAGCGGGATACCTGCCCTGACAAAGTCATGTACCTCAAAGGTGTCGGTGCCGTAGGCGATCATATTCTGCGGCGCGTTGACCGGCAGTATAAAACCGAAGCTGACGACATATTGCAGGATCATCGTCATACCGACGATGTTGACGCCAGGGGTCTTAAGATGCTGCAGGACGGAAATGATGATAGGTATGATCGCTGCAGCAAGGCCTGTCGCACTGGCAAAGCCCATATGGATAACTATGAGGAACAGGGACATGATCGCCAGGACCATGATCGTGGTCGAGTTTTCGAGCCCGAAGCCAACTACGATCTCATTGGCCATCCAGGTAGCGGCTTTAGTAGAAAGTAAGGCAGTGCCCAGTGAAATACCGACGCCAAATAAAAGTACTGTGCCCCAGTTTACTTTATGAACAACGTCGTTCCAGCTCATAACGCCGATCTTGGGCAGCAGCAGCAAGGTAACGGCGACCATCGTCGTTGTCGATGTGTCGATCGGGTGCAGTTTCTTTTCGGTAGTCCAGAAGATCAGCAGGAAGATGGAGATAACCAGCAGCTTCATTTCATCGACACTGACCTTACCCATTTCTTTCAGCAGCCTGGCAACTGTTTCTTTACCGCCTTTGATTTCGTCGATTTCCGGCGGCATCAGGTGCATCATCAGCTTATACAGGCAAATGGACATCAGCAATGAGAACGGAGCTGCGGCGACAAACCAGTCTAGCCAGGAAATATCGACTCCCAGCTGGCTGCTGATAAAGTTTACGGCCACCATATTCTGCGCGGCGGCGGTTTTGATGCCGACGTTCCAGACGCTGTCGACCTGAGCTACAGTAATCATCAGCATACCTGCGAATTTACTTTTCAGCGGTACGTCAAACGCTTTGATCATACCCATAACGATCGGTACGAGGCAGGCTACGCGCGCCGTAGTACTGGGCACAAAAAAGCTGAGGATAAAGCCGCAGAGGATGACGCCGATAACGACGCGGTTCGATTTTGCGCCCAGCTTGGAAAGGATCACCAGCGCGATACGTTTATCAAGCCCTGTTTTAGTCATGGCTACGGCCAGGAACATGGCTGCCGCTACCAAACAGAACGCTGTTGAAGCAAAGCCCTTCAGCCCGATACCGAGCCCTGCCGCCGTACCGAACAGTTTACCTGTTTCGGGGTTGGGGGAAAAGCCGATCAACAGCGCCATCAACGTCATAATGACGCCGGCGCTGACCGGGTACGAGATCGCCGTTGTCGCCCAGACTATGACCGAAAAAACCATAATGCCGATCATTCTCTGGCCTGCTACGGAAAGTCCTTCCGGGTTTGGCAGCATAACTATCACCGCCAGAACAGCAAGTGCCAGATAAAAGCCATACTTTTTGAAGAATCCTAATTCTTCGGTTGTTGTTTTTTTGTCCGCTTCCATAATTTCACACCCTTTGCTTTAAACTTATGTATTAAAAAATGCCGGGGGCTCAACGCCCTGCATAAAAAAGCGTCAGAATCCTGATACAGCTATCCGTACAAAAAACTGCAGATAAACAAAAAACTCCGATATGTGCCGCCATCGGCTTATCGGAGTTCATCTTTGCTTTCTCTACCCTGATTATACAGGTTTTTTTACATTTTTTCAACCGCTTTTGTGTTGCAGAAGTTACACTTGCACTGTTTTCTCTAAACTTTTTATACTTTCAAAATATTATCTATAGTTTACAAACTATTTTCTATAAATTATATTCTCCTGTCAGATCTTTTTAATCTATGAAAGGTATAGCTTTTACAGCAGCTTTTCTGCCCATTCCGTTTCTTTAAAACCGACCAGTACGTTACCGTCCGTCAGCAAAAGCGGACGCTTGACGAGCATACCGTCCGACGCCAGCAGGGCGATCTGCTCGTCCTCGGTCATGGTTGGCAGCTTATCCTTCAGGCCCAGTGCTTTATATTGCAGGCCGCTGGTATTAAAAAACTTTTTCAGCGGCAGACCGCTGTTTTTCTGCCAGGAGCGCAGCTCGCCAGCAGTAGGATTATCTGTTTTAATATCGCGTTTTGTGTATTCGATTTTATGATCCTGTAAGTATTTTTCGGCTTTCCGGCAAGTGCTGCATTTGGGATAACATATAAAAATCATACTCTCACTCCTTTGCTTTTGCTGTTATTATAACACGTTTTTTGTATCTGCGGCAGCGGTCCATAAATTCTATCACTTATTGCGATACTATTATCGCTATAGCTTAATATTTATTTTTCTTATTAATAAGGATAATAAATTAAATTTTCTGTTATTATATTACCTTGCAGGAATATTCACAGCTTACAGCGAATATATGAATTTACTATATATGAAAGGAGATGAGCATCAAGTGGAACTTCACTTTAGACGCAGGCATAATTTCAAAACATAGACAAGGAGGCAACCCTATTGATTCAATTTATCAATGTAAGTAAAGCTTACAAACAGCACAATGTTTTAGAAAATATCAATCTTTCGATCAACGAAGGTGAACTGGTCGTACTTATCGGACCTTCCGGATGCGGTAAAACGACGCTGCTGA
>ERZ860445.2001-NODE-2001-length-10055-cov-17.093600_pt1 | contig 10055 bp, 8 predicted proteins | sample MGYA00509977_ERZ860445 | MGnify/ENA primary metagenome ERZ860445 (study PRJEB30046, sample SAMN00715233) | human gut metagenome | study: EMG produced TPA metagenomics assembly of the A metagenome-wide association study of gut microbiota in type 2... | reverse complement strand
CCGGCATTATCAAATCCGTCTTGCAAAGGCAGAGGCGCGAACCTTTCAAGGGCACTTACTATTTCCTTAATATTCATTCGTTCGCGAAAATTTGATTGCAAAGATAATCAATCCATTTGAATTTAAAAAGCAACCAAGCTATTTTTTATACTTTCCCCACTTTATCATTTTATTTTTCAAAGCATAACGCTCGTCAACAACACGGTCTGTCGGGAAAAAAGTAAGATGAATACGCCATCCGCCCGAATGAAACGTAAATTTGCGGGCTGATATTCCTGTTTCTATCAGAGCTAGTTTATCAATGATAAATGCTTTAATATCTACGGGAAATTCCTCTCCTTCATACATTATATCCGCAGTGACAAAGAAACCGGGAGTTGATAATTCTGCTATATATTTCCAAATTTGCTCATTCATGTTTTTCTATTTTATTGAAAGAAATATATAAAATGTATACAAAGCAAGAATAAGGCCCCTACTTCCGTTTGGTATCCTTATGAACCCGTAACAACCGGCCATAACTGTCGAATGATTTCCGTGAGGCCAGAAAAATGGTCATCATTAGTGAAAGCATGGATGCCACCACAGTGATAACTACAATCATAATCTGATATTTGATAGCCACATGTGGCGAACTTCCTCCCAATATCTGCCCAATCATAGTTCCCGGCAATGCAACAAGCCCTGTTACTGCCATATTGGCAATGCCCGGGCTGAACGCTTTAATAAGAGCCTGACGCACAAATGGAGCTATCGCCTCATTACGGGTAGCGCCATTCCCCAACAGAAAATAATAAAGTTGCTGTTCCCTACGCAATCCGGCATAGTAAGTATTTAATCCTATCACATTCACTCCCAACATATTCCCCATGATTATACCAAAAACCGGAATAAAATACTGGGCACTGAAGATGTTATCCAACTTTAATACAAAACCAAGAAAATAAAGTCCGACGAGCACCACTGTTACAAAAAAAGCGATAGAGATTGGAATCATCAAAATTCCACGTTTTAACCGCGTACGCGTCAAAGCCGTTTCAGCAGCCACCCCAACCATGATGATCACCCATAGAAAATTGATAAACGGATTGTTCCATTCAAACAGAAAACGAAGATAAGCCCCAATCAAAAACAACTGTATAATCATACGTACCGTGCCTATCAGAACCGGTTTAAGCAAGCCCGTCTTGAAATGCCATAAAAAATAAACCGGAATAAGCATCAGCAGCAATCCTATTCCCAAACTGCCATAGTCTATATCAATTGTTCCCATCAGTCAGATTATAAAGTAAATACCTTGTCGCATCCGGCGGCAAACTGTTTGTCATGCGAAACAGACAAGATAGTCATTCCTTTACTGCACAAGGATTTAAAGAAGTTAATCACCCGTAAGCACGATTCCGGATCAAGTGCCGAAGTCGGTTCGTCCACTACCAGTAAAGGTTTGTCAAGCAAGGCTGTCACTGCCAACATGATACGCTGACGCTGACCACCCGACACTTCATTTACCCGTTTATCATAAAGTTTCTCTTCCAATCCTAATGATACGAAATAATCCATCAGCCGCTCTTTGCTGAATCCCGCCTCACGGTTTGCCTTCAGTTCAAAAGGCATCCGCACCATTTCACTGACCCATTCCGAAGGAAGAGCCAACTCCTGGGGAATCCATGCTATTTTCTTTCGGATATGATCCGCCGTTCTAGGTGCCAGCAGTGTGCCGTCCACCCTTATTGTCCCTTCACTTAAAGGTACAAAGCCCAAAACAGCTTTCAGCAATGAAGATTTTCCACTGCCGGAACCACCACAAATACATACGCTTTCTCCGTAATGAACTTGCAGGTCGAGTCCTCTGAAAAGAGTCAGGTTGCCAAAACTGATAGATATATTTTCTATATTAATCATCACATAAAAACAAAAAGAGTCGGGAGCATTCACTGCTGCCGACTCCACATAATGTATTAAAATAAAATAAATGTGTCGAAGTTTAATATGCTCTCGCAAAGAGAACACGGCGAGCAGATGGTTTTCCGGTTACCATACACTTGCCCGGAGTCAGGCTCTCTTCATCAGCATCAAAAGGAAGACAACGAATTGTTGCCTTGGTTTCCTCTTTAATCCGGTCTTCCGTTTCCGGGGTTCCATCCCAATGAGCCAGAATAAAGCCGCCTTTCTCTATTTGTTCCTTGAAATCATCGTATGAATCCACTTTCACGATATGTTCGTTACGATAGTTCAATGCCTTCTGATAAATATTGTTCTGGATATCCTCCAACAATTGTTGTACATATTCTTCGATTCCGTCGCAAGAACGAGTTTCTTTCTCCAATGTATCACGACGCATCACTTCCATTGTATTGTTTTCAAGATCACGGCCACCCATTACCAAGCGAACAGGCACACCTTTCAGTTCGTAATCTGCAAACTTGAATCCCGGACGCTTATTGTCTGCATTATCATATTTCACAGAGATACCCATTGCTTTCAACTTATTGACAATGCCTTCTACTTTTGCATCAATCTTCTTCAGCATTTCATCATTCTTATAAATAGGAACGATAACTACCTGAATAGGAGCCAAATGCGGTGGCAACACCAATCCGTTATCATCAGAGTGAGTCATTATCAATGCACCCATCAGGCGGGTAGATACTCCCCAGGAAGTAGCCCAAACATAATCCAGTTTATTGTTTTTGTCAACAAACTGTACATTGAACGCTTTTGCGAAATTCTGTCCCAAGAAGTGAGAAGTACCACATTGCAATGCCTTTCCATCCTGCATCAAGCCTTCGATAGTGTAAGTATCCAATGCACCGGCGAAACGTTCATTAGCCGATTTTACCCCTTTGATTACCGGAACAGCCATATACTTCTCAGCGAAGTCACCATACACATGCAACATTTTCTGTGCTTCCGCTTCTGCTTCCTCGCGGGTCGCATGAGCCGTATGTCCTTCCTGCCACAAGAACTCCGCAGTACGCAGGAACAAACGGGTACGCATCTCCCACCGCATAACATTTGCCCATTGGTTACACAAGATAGGCAAGTCACGATAGGAATTAATCCAGTTCTTATATGTACTCCAAATGATTGTCTCAGATGTAGGGCGGATAATCAATTCTTCTTCCAGTTTGGCAGCCGGATCTACGATAACACCCGAACCGTCCTCTGCATTCTTCAGACGGTAGTGAGTAACTACAGCACACTCTTTGGCAAATCCTTCTACGTGCTCAGCTTCACGGCTAAGGTAAGATTTCGGGATAAGCAACGGGAAATAAGCGTTCACGTGGCCGGTTTCCTTAAACATATCGTCCAACTGACGCTGCATTTTCTCCCAAATGGCGTATCCGTAAGGCTTGATAACCATACATCCACGCACAGGTGATTGTTCAGCCAAATCGGCCTTCACCACCAAGTCATTATACCACTGAGAATAATTCTCGCTTCTTTTGGTAAGTTCTTTCAATTCTACTGCCATTGCTATATCGTTATTTTTGTTTTTCCTTTTTAAGAGTTTGCAAAATTAGTAAAAAAGCATGGGAAAGTACCAATGATTTAGCAAAAATATAGGATCAAAAAGTATAAAAATAACTTATTGATAACGATAATACCACCAATAGGTATCACCATATTCCCGCCGCATATGGTTTTTCTCTTCCACCGGTGATGAAAATTCCTTCTGACGGTTAAGAAACTCATCCAAACGCCGCACCATCAGCGTGTCTTTGACTTCTCTTCCATATCCAGGATGAGTCCGTTTGTAAAGCACCAATGCCTCACGATAATAACGCGGCAATGTATCTTGCTCGAAACAATACATATCAACCGCCGATACAAATTTGTCCAATTTCTTATCCAGCAGCAATGCACTCATATAATAATTCAAAGCGGTATGTCTACCTATTTCATCACGACAGATACGAGCCAAAAAGTCTACTGTCTTTTCTGCAACATGTGGTCTTGCACCAAGATAAGCATACAAGCTATCGGCATTCAAGCGCAAAGTTTCCTGAGAATGAGGCGCAAACAAAAGCCCTTCCGCACCATAATATTGAGGATATTCAAACAAATGCTCCCCCATGGTACCTTCCAAAGACATAGCATAGGCTCTAAGCACTGCCAATGTACGGGTTGTTTCCAAAGACTTTGCTCCTACCATCCGTGCAGCTTCATAATGATGATTACGGATAGCCTGCTCCACAGCCAGTTCATGATGAAAATTCACATTCGTATTTCCTATACCTACCGTCATCAGGCATAAAAGTGTCAAAATAGCTAAGTTAGAGTTTATTAAGCCCAATATGGACCCCTCTTGATTCAGCCAGGAACGAAACACACGCCGTAAAGTATAGACCACACCTATATATATAAGCAAAAGCAACGGCAGCAGCCAAAACCATTTATCTCCTATGTTTCCTCCGTGGAAAATAGTCCGGTCCACATCCGTCAGCACTCCCAGCAACAGACAAGACGGGAAATAAGAAAGTGTCCGTACAGGCCCCTTTAATCCCATCAATCCATTGATTCCCCAACGGAATACCAATAAAACCACTGTAATGATAATAGCTCCCACCAACGGAGAATAATGTGTCTTTCCTTGTGACAATGAATAATGCAATGCACCTACTACATCTTTCTGAAGCACAAAAAGATAGACAATACTAAAAATAGAGAAAAGAAGACCGCACGCAACCGTGAGGATGCGGGCGGCTCTTTTATAGGATAAGCTGTTGTTGTTGCTCATAAATTACTCTTTCACTTTTTTCAATACCACAGCCGAACGGGCAGGCAGATACAGTTTCAGCCATTCCTTTTTATCCTTCTTATAAAGAGGGTCGAAATTAGTGAAATGACGTATACTGTCATCAGCCAGACCATTGCCTCCGAAAGCTGTCGCATCCGTATTCAGTACCACATCATACGCCCCGACAGGCACTAGGAAACCATAGTCTGTAAATGACTTGGTAGGATTGAAATTAAATACAAAAATCAAATTCTTACGCCGGTAAGCCAACACTTGGTCACCGTCGTTATGCCATACTTCAATCACTGGAGTTTCCTGAATATTTTTCACACTCTCAATGAGGTGGACCATAGCTGAATCAAAATCGCCCAAGTAATGGTAACACAGGTTCTTATTATCAAAAAGCCCCCACTGACGACGGGCATATTTATGCGACCATCCGTTACCTTCACGCGGGAAATCAATCCATTCGGGATGCCCGAATTCATTACCCATAAAGTTCAAATATCCTCCATTGATGGTAGAGGCAGTAAGCAAACGAATCATCTTATGCAATGCGATGCCGCGATGCACTGTATAATTTTCATCCCCTTTCTGGAAATGCCAATACATGTCAGCATCTATCAGACGGAAAATTATAGTCTTATCGCCCACCAATGCCTGGTCATGGCTTTCGGCATACGAAATAGTCTTCTCGTCCTTGCGTCTGTTGGTCACTTCCCAGAACATGCTGCTCGGTTTCCAGTCTTCATCAATCTTCTCCTTGATTGTTTTAATCCAATAATCCGGAATATTCATGGCCATACGGTAATCAAACCCATATCCACCATCTTGAATCGGTGCTGCCAACCCGGGCATACCCGAAACTTCTTCCGCAATGGTAATCGCTTTGGAATTTACCTGATGAATCAACTTGTTGGCCAATGTCAAATAACAAATCGCATTATCATCCTGATTCCCGTTAAAGTAATCCCCATAATTACAGAACGCCTCTCCCAAGCCGTGGCTATAATACAACATCGATGTCACACCGTCAAAACGAAAACCGTCAAAACGGAACTCATCCATCCAATACTTACAATTGGACAGCAAGAAATGAATCACCTCATTCTTACCATAATCAAAGCATAAGGAATCCCATGCCGGATGTTCACGCCGCCCGCCCGGATAGAAGTATTGATTAGGATCACCGGCAAAATTGCCAAGTCCCTCCACTTCATTCTTCACGGCATGAGAGTGAACAATATCCATAATGACGGCAATTCCCATTCTATGTGCCGTATCAATCAATTCCTTCAATTCATCCGGTGTACCGAAACGGGATGACGGAGCAAAGAAACTGGAAACATGATACCCGAAACTCCCATAATAAGGATGCTCCTGAATAGCCATAATCTGAATACAGTTATATCCGGCTTCCGCTATACGCGGCAATATTTTCTCACGGAACTCATTATAAGTCCCTACCCTTTCTTCTTCCTGAGCCATACCGATATGACATTCATAAATCATCAAAGGATCAGTCTTTGCACGGAACACCTTCTTTCTGAACCGGTAAGGATTCTCCGGTTCCCAGACCTGTGCACTGAATATCTTTGTCTGCTCATCCTGTACCACACGGTTGGCCCATGCCGGTATGCGTTCTCCTTCACCGCCATTCCAACGGACTTTCAGTTTATACAAATCACCATGCTTTATAGCACCGCTTTGTAATTCCACCTCCCATACACCAGGAGAGTTCTTTACATGGTACATCCTATAATCGCCATGTTCTTTCCAGTCGTTGAAATCTCCGATAAGATAAATTTCCTTCGCATTCGGAGCCCATTCACGGAACACCCACCCTCTTCTGGTACGATGCAAGCCGAAATATAAATATCCGGTGGCAAAGTCCGATAAAGTTCCTTTGCCTCCGGTCAGTTCCAATTCTTTGTCTAGTGCATGCTGATGGCGTCCTTCAATCGCTGCCGAATACGGTTCCAGCCAAGGATCACTTTCTATTATGCCTAATTTAGGAGTGGTATTTTCCATAATATGATTACTTGTTAGTTATTCTCTTTCAAACCAAAACTTTAACGATCACTTTTTTCACACCGTCAGGAGACACTCCCGGAGCGTGAGCATCCTGTGGAAAAAAGATGGCAAACATTCCCGGCTTTACAGGAATATAGCTTTCGGCAAGTCCCGGATAGAACGAGATATCCTTATCTGCATCATAGTCTGCTTCGGGAAGATCTTCACGGGCCGTATAACCCATCACTTCCACCCCTGACAGAGGAATCTGTATATCAATAAACTGATTATGAGTTTCTAATTTTGCTTCTTCTTTAGTTTTAGCCTTGGTCTGAGAAAAGTTTACTACCAGATCATCACCCTGTAATTTTACTTTTCCTAATTCCTGAGCGTTCAAGTCTGTAGTCTTCAGATATTCCATTGCTTTAGCGAACAAAGGATTCAATGAAGCGTACTTTTCTAAGTTTTCTAATCTGTCTACTACCATAATTATTTCATTTTAATGGTTAAAATATTGCTTTTATCATTCAAAGTCGTCTATTGTGAAATTTGTAAAATCAGCAAAACGCTTCAGTTGCTTGAAAACATCCTCTACTTTGTCCAACAGGTCAGGGGCAAGGAAAAACGCATCAGGCACCATATAAGCACAGGTATAATCCTTACATTTTAAATAATCAATATATTCAAAATCTTTCGGAAATCCTTTGGGAGCCGTTTTTAAGTGATTCTCTCCGATAACAGGAAAGTATTGCTTGAACGCAGGATCTTCCACAATTTCCCTGTATTCGTCTATGTTGTCATAAACGGACTGGCGGACAGCTTTCAGCACTTTAGGTTCCAGGCACCAGCTTCCACCAGCAAGCATACAGTTATCAGGCTCTATATGAACATAATATCCACAATGTTCCGATTTCTTTCCACGAGCGTTGATATAGCCGCCCAAGTGTATCTTATAAGGAGTCTTATCACTGGAAAAACGCGTGTCGCGATAAATTCGGTATGTACAGTCCTTGGCTTGAATACCGACAATACTTTCGTCAAACAACGAAATGCGGGCGATGATTGCTGTCAGTAATTCCTCAAACTCTTTTTGAGCTTTCAGATATTCATCCTTATGCCCCTGAAACCACTCCCGGTTATTGTTTGCGGCCAGGTCTTTTAAAAATTGAAAGATAACAGATACATCCATGTTACATTATGTTCATGTGTTCACTTGACAAACTTACAAAATATATTTGTAACGAACTAGAAAAAAGCGAAGTATTTATTTTTTTCCCAAGACCTTGAGAAACTCATCATGCAACTTTCCATTAGTAGCCAACACTTCACGACCGGAATAAAAGTCTCCCCCTCCGCTGTAATCTGTCACTTTTCCACCGGCATTCATCAAGATTATCGAACCGGCAGCAATATCCCACGGTCCCAGCAGCCCTTCTATACGGGCTTCAAAGCGACCGGCAGCTACATAGCAAAGTTCTGCCGCAGCAGCTCCTTGCAGGCGCATGCCTCCCACATTTCCATATAACTCGTGCACGATATGCTCCGCCAAAGGCTTATACTTTTGCGAATCGTATGGAAAGCCTAACGCCACAAACGCTTCGTCCATATCAGAAACATCTGACACATGTATTTCTTTGTTGTTCAGATAAGAAGGCGCTCCTTTATAAGTCCAGTAAAGTTCATCGCGGCATACCTCATACACCACCCCAACCAGCAGTTCTTCTTTATTGCGAAGGGCGATACTCACACAATAAGGAGCATTATTATGGATAAAATTGGTGGTTCCGTCCAGCGGATCTACCAGCCAGCAATAGTTTTCCGTAGTCAGGCTGCCCGAACCTTCTTCGGCAATGAATCCTGCTTCGGGAAGCAATTCCCGAAGTTGGGCCACAATACGGCGTTCCGATTCCTTATCTACATACGACACATAGTCGTGAGCATTTTTCTTCTCTACCTTGCTACGGTCAAAACCGCTACGCTCATTACGAAGAAAAGCACCCGCCCGGAGTGCTATTTCACGTACATTCAACGTTATCTTCTCTAAATCCAACATTATATTCTTATTTTTGTTCCGCATCCAGCGTTCCAAACTTATAAACACCTTTACGGATTACATTTCCATTCTTGTCAGTCTCCACAAAAGCGCCGTGTTTCTTCCCTTGTTTGAAAAATCCGTCATAGCGTACTCCGTTTTTATCTTCAAGCACACCTTTGCCGTCTTCCTTTCCTTTTACGAAATGCCCCTTGTATTTGGTTCCGTCAGCCGTGCGCAAAGTGCCTTCACCGTCGGCCATGTTGTTTTTCCATTCACCTTCATAGTCATCGCCGTTCGCCCAGATATAGTGTCCTTTACCGCTGCGCTGGTTATTCACCCACTGCCCTTCATACACAGCACCGTTGGCCCATGTAAAGGTTCCGGTCCCATGCTGCTCGCCGTTCTTGAACTGCCCTACATACTTGTCACCATTCTTGTGTATATAAATACCCTGCCCGGTACGTTCACCGTTCACGTAGTCACCTTCGTAACGGTCACCGCTATGAAAGTAATAAATGCCTTTACCATGCTGCACGTCATCCTTCCAGTCACCCACATACTTGTCACCGTTGACATAGTAAAACGTCCCCTTTCCGTCACGTGCGTCATCTTTCCACTCGCCTTCATATTTTGACTGGTCGGGCCATACCATAACACCCTGTCCGTTTTTCTTGTCTTCTTTCCATTCGCCCTCATATTTGGCTCCTGCTTTCCAGGTATAAGTACCCTTTCCGCTACGTTTGTCCTGAAACCAGTTACCTATATAAACATCTCCGTTATAATAATACATAGTGCCTTCACCCTGCTGATAATCGGTAAACCACATACCCTCATACCGGTTGTTATTCATAAAATAATAGGTTCCGCTGCCGTGTTGCTGGTCCTGGAACCATTGCCCCACATACTTTTCTCCATCGTGAAACGTATATGTCCCGTTCCCCTCGCGTTTACCTTTTATATATTCCCCTTCGTAGGTATTTCCGTTCTTGTAGATTGTTTTTCCTTTACCGTTTGGTTTTCTGCCTTTCAGTTCTCCGGTATATTCGCCCCCGTCTTTAAAAGTATAATTCCCGATTTTTATCTGAGCGGTGGCCAATGTACTGACCGATGCCAAAAGCAATAATATATATACGTATTTCTTCATTGGTTCGTTACTTATAATAGATAAGATTTATGCCAAAGATACGATTTTCTATCTTTGGACATGATAGGTTATTACACTTTTTTACCCGCAATGACCTCTATTAAGTTTTCTTTGCAGAAATA
>ERZ860445.1994-NODE-1994-length-10094-cov-5.592888_pt1 | contig 10094 bp, 5 predicted proteins | sample MGYA00509977_ERZ860445 | MGnify/ENA primary metagenome ERZ860445 (study PRJEB30046, sample SAMN00715233) | human gut metagenome | study: EMG produced TPA metagenomics assembly of the A metagenome-wide association study of gut microbiota in type 2... | reverse complement strand
CGCCGCGGCGGCCTGGGAGCCGAGGGCACGCTGCTGCGCGGCGTTGAGAGAAGCGCCGTTTGCAAGCGAGACGGCGACATCCTTGTGCAGGTCAAGCGCCGCGAGCGCACGCGCATCGAGCGTGACCGTTCCGGACCGGAACTTCACCTGCAGCGCTGCAGCACCCGCATCGCACGCATTGGCGATCGAGCGGCCGGCCAGAATGACCGTACCCACGGCGGGATGGGTGGCATCGACCGTCACGGCCACGCCGGACTGCGCACCGGTCGCCGCACGGAGCTGGCGGCTGGTCAGGAACACCGTGGCAGTGTCACCCTGCACATACGCCTGCGTAGTCGCTGCGTTGCTGCCGGTGACGGGCAGGAGGCGCACCTGCGCATTGCTGCCCTCGAGCAGAATGGTCTTGTCGTTGTCGTCGGGGCAGTTGTTGTCCACGCTCATGGAAACGACGATCTTCACGAGCAGGTCGTTGAGCTGGCTCTTGAGGTACTTGGTGAACAGGCCCTGGAATTTCGTGAACAGCACGCTGCCGCGGCCGAATGCGTCCTTGGCAACGATGTCGAGCACCTGATCGAGCAGTGCGCCGCTCTTGAGCTGGTCGATGCCGGACTGCACCCATGCGGGGTAGTTGCCGTCATCCTCACCGGCGAGGTTGCAGCGATAGATCCAGTTGGCGAAGTCGAGCAGGTTGTTGCCCTCGGCGATCGGGACGGCCGCCACGTCGTCAATGATCTGGTCGATGTTCGCGACGATCTTTGTGACCGGCCACGTGTCGTTCGGCAGGTATTTGCCGAAGAAGGACTTGACGAAGTCACCCGCGACCGTCTTGAGCATAGCGGTCGTGAAGCCGAATTCCCGGGCATACTCGGTCAGGTCGTCGATCACATACGCAACGCCCGTGGCGGGATCGGTATAATGGATGGGGCCGATGTGCGTCTTGGTGCTCACGCTCATGTAGGTGTTGGTCTCACCGCCGACCGTGCTGCGGCGCAGATCGACAAAGCGGACCGGGCACGGGTACGTCAGCGCAGAGCCGGTCTCGATGTCATAGAGGGTGTTGCCGGCCTTCGTGGTCATGGCGGCAATGTCGACCGCGTGCATATGGCCGGTGAAGACAACGCTCATGCCGGCATCGGCATACTCCTGCGCAATGCGCTCATAGCCGTTGACAAGGTACATGGGCAGGATGGTGGGCTGCACGTCAAAGTGCGGCACCAGGCCGTGGTGCTCCAGACCGATGACAAGGTCGCCGCGCGCCTTCGCGGCAGCGGTCTGCTCGATGACCCACTTTTCCAGGTCGGCGCTGATGGCGCCGCTCGTCTCATGCTCATCGTCACCGTTGGAGGTGTTGTCCGCGCTGTAGCGGCAGGTATCCATGGCGATCACGGTCAGACCCTCGACCGGCCGCGCAACATAGGACAGGCCGCCGGCCTTATTGCCCTCGGCCGGGGTGAAGGTCGCAAGGACGGTCGGGTCGGAGTAGACAAAGTCGTAGATGCGCTTGAAGTCCTCCGGCTCCGTGCGCGTGGCGGGCACGGCCTTGCCGTCGGCGGTGTTGAAGTTCTTGGCATTGTAATTGCGGATGTCATGGTTGCCGTTGATGACATAGATCTTCAGACCCGGAACATCCTGCTGCAGCTGCTGCAGCTGCTTTGCCAGCGCCGCGTGGCACTCCTGCTCGCCGTCCTTGGTCAGGTCGCCGGACACGAGAAGGATGTCGGGCTTGTCCGCGCGGACGCGCTCAAGCATCTCGCGAAGGACGGATGAACTCTCCTTGAGCAGCTTGCGGTCGCTGTTGAACGCATGCTCAAAGTCCTCCGTGTCTGCGATCATATCCGGCGAGAGATAGTGCAGGTCGGACATGACGGCGATCCTCAGGTTCATGTCCTGCGGCTTTTCCGCCGCAAGCGCCGGAACCGTCAGCGTGAAGACAAGGACTACCGCCAGCAGCAGCGACAGCAGTCTGCTTCCATTGTGCATTTTGGTTTTCATTTCTTCCTCCTGTTAATATAGTCTCCTACATATGTGCAGCGCAGGGCCGCACAACTGTATTCCTTCCCACCGTGTAAAATCCACAGCCTCCTTATGTAAAAAGCAGCTGTACCACGGCATCTTAACTGTATCATGCCGGAGGCCCGATTGCAACCAAAATACAGCAGCAAATGCGAAAAAGCGTGGGCGGCAGCAGGCGGGACCCGATGCGTTTGGAATGGTTCATCTCTTCCTCCTGTAACATTCAAGATTTTGGCGCTTACAAGCTCACGTTTCTGTTTTACACAGCGCGTGTAAAGTCTGAAACCGCGGCCATGTAAAGTTCCCGTGCCGCAAAGCGGTGAAGATTTTACATTCCTGCCTTGACAAGCCGGCGGTTTCGTCCTATCATAAAGTGTAACAAACACGGGGAGCCGCTCGGCTGAGAGTAAGCATCCGCTTAGACCCGCATACCTGATTTGGATAATGCCAACGTAGGGATTCATACTGCCGGACCGCAACAGCAGCACTCTTTACGGGCGCTGCTGTTTTTTACACCCCGAAAGGAGCAATTGATTATGGAACAGATCCTCAAGACCATGCTGGAAAACGTGCGCGCGAAAACGCCGCTCGTGCACAACATCACAAACTACGTCACCGTCAACGACGTCGCAAACGTCCTGCTGGCGGCCGGCGGCTCGCCGATCATGTCCGACGACGCAGACGATGTCGAGGACATCACGAGCATCTGCGGCGGCCTGAACATCAACATCGGCACCCTGAACAGCCGTACCATCACCAGCATGCTGCTGGCCGGGAAAAAGGCCAACCTGCTGGGCCACCCCGTGGTGCTGGACCCCGTGGGCGCCGGTGCTTCCCAGCTGCGCACCGACACCGCCAACCGCCTGCTGCGGGAGGTGAAATTCACGGTCATCCGGGGCAACATCTCCGAGGTCAAGACTCTGGCCTCCGGTGCCGGTACCACCAAAGGCGTGGATGCCGATGTGGCCGACAAGGTCACCGAGGAAAATCTGGACAGCGCCGTGGCTTTTGCCAAGGCCTTTGCGGCCCGCACCGGTGCCGTGGTGGCCATCACCGGTGCCATTGACATCGTGGCCGACGCCCACAAGGCTTACTGCATCCGCAACGGCCACCCCATGATGAGCAGCATCACCGGCACCGGCTGCCAGCTCTCGGCTCTGACGGCAGCCTTCGTCACCGCCAACCCCGACCAGCCGCTGGAGGCCGCTGCCGCCGCTGTGTGCGCCATGGGTCTGGCCGGTGAGATTGCCCACAGCCGCCTGAGCCCACTGGACGGCAACTCCACCTACCGCAATTACATCATTGATGCCATCTACAATATGACCCCCGCGCAGCTGGAAGAAGGAGCAACCTATGAAGTGCGATAAGCATACCATGTTATTATACGCCGTGACCGACCGCGCCTGGGTGGGCGAGCAGACCCTGTACCAGCAGGTGGAAAGCGCCCTGAAGGGCGGTGCCACCTGCGTGCAGCTGCGGGAAAAGCAGCTGGGGGATGCAGAGTTTTTGCAGGAAGCCATCCAGATCCACGCCCTGTGCCAGCAGTACGGTGTGCCGCTGTTCATCAACGACAACGTGGACGTGGCCGTGAAGTGCCACGCCGAGGGCATCCATGTGGGGCAGGACGATATGGCCGCCGCCAAGGTGCGCGAGCGCGTGGGCGAGGATATGATGATCGGTGTTTCGGCCCACACGGTGCAGGAAGCGCTGGACGCTGTGGCCCACGGGGCCGACTGTCTGGGCGTGGGGGCTGCTTTTGCTACCCACACCAAGGAGGACGTCAACGTCCTGCCCCGGCAGACCCTCATCGACATCTGCAATGCCGTGGATGTGCCGGTGGTGGCCATCGGCGGCATCCACAAGGATAATATCCTGCAGCTCAGGGGCACCGGCGTGGACGGCGTGGCCCTTGTAAGCGCCATCTTCGGTGCAAAGGACATTGAGGCCGAGTGCAGGGAGCTGAAAGCCCTCTCGGAGCAGATCGTAGAGTAATCATTTCCCGCAGCACACCGGGGACACCACCTTGTGCCGCGTTATAAAAATCATAAAAGGAGTTTTTATGATGAGCGTATTTTCTCGCGCAGGTGCCGGCATCCAGAGCGTACTGTTTTTTCTGAATGACGGCTACCTGTCTGCCACCCTTGCCTGCGGGTCGGGAGTTTCTCCGAGGACCGTCCGCTGGGGTGGGACCCTGCTGCCGCAGGCAGTAGGGCGGGCGATGGAATGGCCCGATTCGTGTCCGAGGAGAAAGCTCCCCGCTGGCCTGCCCGCTGCAATTTCAGCTTCTTGTGACGCATCGCACTGTGGGCGGTGTGTCCTACGATAAAAAATAACGCGTCCCGTGCCACAGGCGGGGCAGAATGGACAAAGGTATGAACTTCTTTTACATCCTAAGCGCTCCTCTTGGCTATGTGATGGAGTGGATCTACAAGCTGCTGCCCAACTACGGCTGGGACATCATCCTCTTCACGCTGCTGATCAACATCGTCAAGATCCCTCTGCAGCTCAGCCAGCAGAAGAGCATGGCCAAAATGTCGGCCTTCCAGCCCATGCTGCAGGAGATCCAGACCAAGTACAAGAATAAGCCCGAAAAGCAGCAGGAAGAAATGCTCAAGCTGCAGCAGGACTATGGCTATAAGCCCACCGCCGGCTGCGTGCCCATGCTGCTCAACTTCCTGGTCATCTTCGGCGTTATCGGCGTGGTGTACAACCCCCTGGAGCGGATCTTCCACATCAGTGCCGCTGCCCTGGCCAGCGCAGGTGAGGCCCTGACCGCCGCCGGGGTTTCCTTTACCGCCATCACCCGCGACACCAACATCATTGCACAGGTCGTGGCCGGCAATTCCGGCGTGATCGGCTGCTTCAGCGCAGACCAGATCGCCACCATCACCGAGTTCAGCCAGCACATGAACTTCCTGGGCATCGACCTGACCCGCATCCCGCAGATCGGCCTGTCCCTGGATCTGGTGCTGCCGCTGCTGTCGGTGGTGACCATGTTCCTGTCCACCCACATCAGCATGAAGGCCTCCGGCCAGCAGATGCAGGGCAGCATGAAGGTGACCATGTACCTGATGCCGCTGATGTATCTGTTCTTCTGCTTTACCTACCCGCTGGCATTCTCGCTGTACTACGTCATTTCCAACATCGTGATGACCGTGCAGACCCAGGTCATGCGCAAGATCTATGACCCCGAGAAGATGCGCAAGGAAGTGGAAGCTCAGATCGAAGAAAAGAAAAAGCAGCAGAAGCGCGGCGTGAAGAGCACCACCGTGAAGGTCACCGACCCCAAGACCGGCAAGGTCACCGAAAAGAACCTCTCGGCCAGCGAGATGAACAAGTGCCGTCTGGAGTATGCCCGCAAGCTGGATGCCGAGCGCTACAAGGACGAGCGCACCGTGCCGCTGAGTGAGCTGAACAAGCAGGACAAGGAATAAAAGAATAAAGGAGGACGAACGGTTATGATCCGTAAGCAGGAAGCGACCGGCAAGACGGTCGATGAAGCCCGCGCAAAAGCCTGCGCTCTGCTGGGCGTACAGGCCGATGATCTGAATGTCAGCTATGAAGTGCTGGAGATGCCCCAGAAAACCGGATTCCTGGGCCTGAAAACCACCCCTGCCAAGGTGTGCGTGAGCGTGGAAGAACCCGATGCTCCGGCAGCGCCCGCTGCAGCCCCGGCTCCGGCGGCCGAGGCTGCCCCGGAAGTTCCCGCTGCCCCCGTGGAAGAACCTGCCGCACCGGTGGAAGCACCGGCTGCCGAGGTTGAGCAGCCTGCCGCAGAGCAGGCCGCCCCGGCTGCTGCCGCAGCCGCAGACGAGGAGACCGAGGTCCCCATCGTGATCGAAGAGAACGCCAAGGTCAAGGCTGCTGTGGAGTACCTGCAGGAAGTCATTGCCAAGATGGGCGTGGAGAACGTGACCTTCAGCGCCGTGCAGAAGGGCGAAGCCACCATCATCCGTCTGGACGGTGAGCACCTGGGTGCCCTGATCGGCCGCCGCGGCGAGACCATGGAGAGCCTGTCCTATCTGGCAAGCCTGGTGGCCAACCGTCTGGAAGGCGATTACATCAAGCTGGGTCTGGACGTGGCCGGCTACCGCGACAAGCGCGAGAGCGACCTGACCGCCCTGGCACAGCGCATTGGTGCCAAGGTGCGCAAGACCGGCCGCAGCTTTGCCATGGAGCCCATGAACCCCTACGAGCGCCGCATCATCCACTCTGCCATCAGCAAGATGGAGGGGGTCCGCAGCGAGAGCAAGGGCGAGGGCCGTGACCGCCGCGTGGTCATCTACTCCACCGCACCGGATGCCCAGACCGAGAACACCTACGGCGAGCGCCGTCCCCGCGGCGGCCGCCCCGGCAACGGACGCCGCCCCGGCGGCAACCGCAATGGCGGCTATCGCGGCGGGAACCGTTCTGAGCATGGCGACCACAATGGAAACCGCGGCGGTTACCGTGGCAGCCGCAATGGTGCACCCCGCGGCCCGCGGCCTTCCGGCGTGCCGGAGCGCACCTATGCACCCCGTGATGCAGAGAATGCAGCACCGGTAGCACCCAAGCGCACCGAGCGCGTGGACGATTTTGCCGATTTCAGCTTTGGCAAGATCGAGCTGTAATACGGAATTACTTTTGAAATCAGGGTCTCCGGAAAATCTGCGGATTTTCCGGAGACCTTTTTTCACGCAAAAAGGATTTTACCAAAATCTAACGCCAAGCTGGTTTCGGGTCGGGCAGCTGTTGCGGTATACTGAGCATAAAAAAGTCATTCTTCTCAAAATTTGGAGAAACTGCCTGTTTTTTGCCGAAATCTTTCTCTTAAATGGCAATTGTAAAACAATTGGTCAAGGATTTATACTGTAGTCAAGAGCGTTCTGTTCGTGAAGAACAGACAGAATGATGAAAAGAGAGGTATTCAACTATGGCTCAGAACAAGATCTCCCGCCGCAGCTTCCTGCGTGGTGCAGGGGCATCCGCCACCATCGCAGCCGCCAGCTGCATGGCACCCTCTGCAGCCGCCTGTGACATCAAGTCCCTGTGGAGCATGGATCTGCAGATCCTTGCCACCAGCGATACCCACGGCAAATTCGACCCATGGGACTACGCTGCCAACAAGGCAGATGCTTCCGGCAGTGTGGCCCAGCAGGCGACTGCCATTAAGCAGTGCCGCACCCGGAACACGCTGGTGGTGGATGCAGGCGATACCATTCAGGCCAACTCCGCAGAGCTGTTCCTGAACGATGACCTGCATCCCATGATCGCTGCCATGAATGCCATCGGCTATGATATCTGGACCACCGGCAACCATGAGTACAACTACGGCATGGATGTGCTGAAAAAGGTCATGGGACAGCAGAAGGCCAAGGTGCTCACTGGCAACGTTTACGCACCGGACGGCACCCCGCTGGCCGACGGCTACACCATCATCAAGAAGGGCACTGTCAAGATCGGTGTCATTGGCATGGTCACCCCCAACATCATCCGCTGGGATGCCAAGAATCTGGAGGGCTGGAAGGTCACCAACCCTGTGGACGAGAGCCGCAAGATCATCGATAAGATCAAGGATCAGGTGGATGTTCTGATCGGCGTCATGCACATGGATACCGAGAACGAGTACGGTGTGTACGGCTCCGGCGTCACCGATCTGGCAAATGCCTGCCCCGAGTTCGACGTCATCGTGGGCGGCCACGGCCACAGGAGCATCCCCAACATGATGATCAACAACGTGCTGGTGGTGGAGAACAAGAACGCCGGTGCCACCCTGTCCGAGATCCACGTCTATCTGGAGCGCCAGCTGGACGGTAAGTGGAAGGTCGTGAACCGCACCTCTGAAAACCTGCAGATCAAGGAGTACGAGCCCGATCCGGAGCTGACCGCTCTGCTGGCCTCCTACGACACCCGCGCCAAGGAAGACGCTGTTACCCCCATTGGCGAGCTGAAGGGCGGCGATCTGGCCCCCGAAAACGAGATCGACTGCCTGCCGCAGGCCATGGTGCAGGATACCGCGCTGCTGGACTTCATCAACGAAGTGCAGATGTACTACACCGGTGCGCAGGTCTCTGCTACCGCCCTGACCTCCATGACCTCCCAGATGCGCGCGGGCACCATCCGCAAGTGCGATATGGCCAGCATCTACACCTACCAGAACACCCTGTACAAGCTGCAGATGACCGGCGAGCAGCTGCGCCGCTTCATGGAGTGGTCTGCTGCCTTCTTCAAGACATGGAAGCCGGATGAAGTGACCATTGCCTTTGACCCCTCGGTGCGCTACTACCTGTACGATGCTTTTGAGGGTGTCAGCTACGAGCTGGACGTCTCCAAGGAGCCGGGCCACCGCATCAAGAACCTCAAGTGGCCGAACGGCAAGGCCGTGAAGGATACCGACACCTTTGTGGTGGCAGTGAACAACTACCGCGCCACCACCCAGCTGCTGACGGCTGCGGACATCTTCCTGCCGGGCGAAGAGCTGCCCAAGCTGCTGGAGATCGATGTGCGCGGCGACGTGGGCGGCATCCGCGAGCTGCTGGGCGAGTACATCCGCACCGTGAAGGGCGGCACCATTGAGCCGCACGTGAACAACAACTGGAAGATCGTGGGCAACAACTGGAAGGCTGCCGATCACCAGAAGGCTGTGCAGCTGCTGCGCGAGGGCAAGCTGGCCCTGAATGAGAATGCCGATGCACGCACGCTGCCCGGCAAGGCCATCACCACGGCAGATATCGCCAAGTTCTAAAAATCAGTTTCCTGTAAAAAGGGGCTTTCCGCATTGGGACGGAAAGTCCCTTTTTTGTGTGAGAAACGGGCGGATTTTCAACCGTTTCCCGGGAATTGGTTGAAAAAACAGTACCATTCCGCAGCATTTCGTGGTACAATGAAACTGTATTGGTCTCGCTGCTGTGGGCAGATGGGAGCAAGCGGCCAGACCGGGCGCGGAAAGGAAGCCAGAAAAAACCATGCAGGAAACGACCATTGCAGCCATTGCAACAGCGCCGGGCGCAGGCGGCATTGCCGTCGTGCGGCTCTCCGGTGCGGAGAGCTATCCCATAGCAGCCCGGGTGTTCCGCCCGGCCAACGCCGCAAAAAAGGTGGAGGATGCCAAAGGCTACACCGCCATGTACGGCACATTCCGGGAAGGGGACGAAGCCTTTGATGAGGGGGTGGCCCTGTTTTTCCGCGCGCCCCACAGCTATACCGGCGAGGACGTGGTGGAGCTTTCCTGCCATGGCGGCAGCGCCGTGGCCCGCCGTCTGGTGGAAGCCTGTCTTGCTGCCGGTGCTCAGCCTGCCGCGCCCGGCGAGTACACCCGCCGCGCGTTCCTGAATGGCAAGCTGGGTCTGACGCAGGCCGAAGCCGTCATGGATCTGATCTCGGCGGATGGCCGTCAGGGTGCCGCGCTGGCCAATGCCGCGCTGGGCGGTGCGCTGGCAAAGAAGATCAGTGCCCAGAAGGAAGCGCTTACCGCCATTCAGGCTCACCTTGCCGCATGGGTGGATTTTCCCGAAGAGGATGTGCCGGAGCTGGACGGTGACCATCTGCACCGCGTACTGAGTGGGGTAAAGGCAGAGCTGGGCGAGTTGATCCATAATTATCAGGCGGATACCGTCCTGCGCGAAGGTGTGGACTGCGCCATTGTGGGCAGACCAAATGCGGGCAAATCCACACTGCTCAACCTGCTGGCCGGGTTCGACAGGGCCATCGTCACGCCGGTGGCTGGCACCACCCGTGACGTGGTGGAGCAGGCGGTACAGCTGGGGGATATCCAGCTGAATCTGTTCGATACCGCCGGTCTGCGCGAGACCGAAGATGCCATTGAAGCCGAGGGCATCCGCCGCAGCTGGAAAAAACTGGAGGAGGCAGGCCTGATTTTGGCTGTGTTCGATGGCTCTGAGCCGCCCACGCGGGAAGATCTGGAGCTTGCACAGCGTTGCACAGGCCGTCCTGCCATTGCACTTATCAACAAAGAGGATAAACCAACGCAATTTGACGCAGAGTTGATAGCACCCTGCTTTGCCATGGTGCTGCCGGTGTGCTGTCAGGAGGAGGAGAGCCGCAAGGTGATCTCCGCTGCGGTGGCCCGCCTGCTGGGTACC
>ERZ860445.1992-NODE-1992-length-10108-cov-2.487218_pt1 | contig 10108 bp, 5 predicted proteins | sample MGYA00509977_ERZ860445 | MGnify/ENA primary metagenome ERZ860445 (study PRJEB30046, sample SAMN00715233) | human gut metagenome | study: EMG produced TPA metagenomics assembly of the A metagenome-wide association study of gut microbiota in type 2... | reverse complement strand
TCAACTCATCATATTTTGGACTGAAAGAACGTCTATACAGATTATTGTAATCAACACCAAAAGAGGTCTTAAACATAAGCCCATCAAACAAATGTTACTCGGCATACAAATTACCTACCAAACGACTCTTCTTATCCTGATTATCCTTGTTCCTATACAATTTACCCATGGGATTCGGTATATCCGAGAATACATTTCCGGCATACTCATCTTCCAGATTCTTCACAGGCGTGATAGACTGGAATTTATAAGCCTCATACAAAGTTCCTCCCAAGGCGGCATTGTTAGAGACACTTGTTCCCCAAGAATGAGAAAGAGAGATATTTTCTCCTATACGGAGATGATCATCAAACAATTTATACTCGGAATTAAAACGACCGCTCACACGCTTGAAATCACTAAACTTAACCAGTCCCTGCTGATCATAGTATCCTAACGAGAATAATTGATTAGATTTTTTATCTGCTTTCGTAAAAGAGAGGTTATAAGACTGTACCACGGCCGCACGTAAAATCTCATCGACCCAATCCACATCATCGGAAGGAATTAAATGATTACTATCCAAATATTCAGGAACAACTGCCTGATCACCATTTCCGTAGACATCATGCGAAGGAGTTTTTCCATCATTTTTCATAGCCTGCCACAACATATCACCAAACTGTTGCGCATTCAACATCCTCAATTGCTTCGCTGCTTTTTGTACACCAAAGTAAGCATCTAAATTGACATTAAACTCACCCTCTTTCCCTCTTTTTGTATTGATAATAACGACACCATTAGCCGCACGTGCTCCATAGATAGAGGCTGAGGAAGCATCTTTCAATACCTGCATAGACTCGATATCGTTTGGATTCAAAAAATTAATACCACCATCCACAGGAATACCATCAATGATATAAAGCGGATCATTGTTACGGATCGTACTGAAACCGCGAATACGCACCGCAACTCCTCCACCCGGCATATTATCCGGCATCACGTTCACTCCGGAGAGCTTACCCTGCATCATTTGATCTACGCTAGAAACCGGTGTATCTTTCAAGTCATCGATCTTCAAGACCGAAACCGCACCCGTAAGATCTTTTTTACGCGATACACCATAACCTACGACCACAATCTCGTCCAAGTTTTGTGAGTCCTCTTTCAACGAAATGGTCAAATCCGTCTTTGAACCGGGTACCAGCTCTGTAGATAAATAACCAATATAAGAAACAACCAATACAGCATTATTCGGAACTTCCAACGTGAAACGCCCCTCAATATCTGTAATCGTACCGACAGTCGTTCCCTTCACCAATACATTAGCGCCGATTACTGGTTCTTGGTTCGAATCCAACACGACTCCTTGTACCATGCGTCCTTGTTGCTGTGCCAAAGGAATAGACTCTAATTTACGAGATAAGATAATCTGCTTATCTACAATCTTATAATCGACATTCATATTATCGAAAACCCGGGATAAAACCAAATTAATATCCTTATTATTGGCCTCTAAATTGACAATACGACTCACATCCAAAACATGATCCGCATACAAGAATGAATAACCCGTTTCCTCCTCTATCCGATCGATCGCTTGCTCCAACGTAGCGTTTTTCAACGACAAGGAAAGTGTTGTTGTCTGTGAATAAGAGGTACCTGCATATAACTGGAAGGCAGTCAAGAATGTAAATGCCGTACCAAGATTTAAGATACGATTCGATTGAGGTAAATACCGAGTAAGATTCCTCTTACGTAAATGAAATGCACTCATAAGCATGTAGATTTAGTGATTACACAAAATTTATTTTGAAATGATTTTTTATCGTTGATAAACATCTATCCTCTGCCGGACAAACGTGGAATCCGAATGAGAGGAAAGTTGTCGGGCAGACCATTCAATAGGGGCAGTCTGTTTTAGATAATCCAATATTTGCTCCAAGGTCTCATTTGTGAAAGTCGCACGGTATTTATACTCCGCATTCGAGTTCTTATGCAGTACGATCTCCACATTATATCGTTTTTCCAGTCGCTTTAGTACCTTCTCTAAAGGAGTATTTCGAAATACCATCCGCCCCTTTCTCCAATCCATCTTCTCATCCAAATTGACAGCAGAAACACGGAACACACCGCTTTCCTTATTAAGCACGACCTGTTTGTTCGGTTCCAAGCGGATCCGTTCATCGTTCCGGATAACATCGATCTTTCCTTTTTCCAGCACAGCCTCGATAAAAGGTTCATCGTCATAGGCATTCACATTGAACTTCGTTCCATACGCTATTACCCGCAATCCCTCAGAGGTAGACACACTAAAAGGATGTTCCGGATCGGCTTCAACTTCAAAATAGCCCTCACCAAAGAGCTGAACTTTACGTTCTTTCTCATCAAAGACCGATGGATAAACCAAGCGGCTGCCGGCATTCAACCAAACAACAGATTGATCAGGTAACACCAAACGGGTAATTGTACCAGGCATGGAACTAATCTCCGCAAAAACCACAGATGCCCCCGTCTTAACATTCCTACCTGTGGTATAATATAAATAAGAAAAAAATAACGAGGATATGAGCAACGGTACTACAAGAATAGCTGCGGCACGGGTAAAAAACAACGAAAACATCCTCATAGAGGCTTTCCGCTTAGCACGACGTTCCATGCTTTGCCAAGCCTTATGCACATCTATCGCTTGGTATTCTAGCATATCCTCAGACAGAGCTTTAATCTTCTCAATCTGCCATAATGTACTTTTTTCGTCTCCGCTTTCTCGCATATATGATTGTCTTTTTCTATATAGACACAGTCAAAACAAAAACACGACAGCAAAACGACTTTTTTTATATTTTTCTTCCTCTTGTACCCCACAATAAAGCAAGGAAATCACCTAAGCAGGTATTGCCCAACACGTATATATGTGTGGGCCCTCCTCACCAATTGCACAAAAAGCAAGGATTTTAGCTTGTGAAACAAAGGGGAATATATTCTAAAAATATATACATTTGTCCCATTATGGAAAGAAATCCAACAAAGACTGATACCGATTTCCTTTTACGGCAAATCACGACCGAGGACAATAAGCTCTCCTTCCAACGTTTATTTGAGCTATATTATCCTGCTCTTTGCATATATACCAAACGTTTTATCCCTGATCGGGAAACGAGAGAAGATATCGTACAGGAAGTTTTTTCCTCCATTTGGGAAAATCGTAAACGCATCGTAATAAGAACTTCCGCACGCAATTATCTCATCACAGCTACCAAAAACCACTGTCTCAACTATCTGCAACGCAATCATGAAGAATATGTAGACAAACTTCCTCAAGAGCAAATCCCTATCTATGCGGATAGTGGCGAGGAACTTTATACTTGGGAAGAATTACAAACCCTACTTCGAGAGGCACTTGCTAAATTACCCGAAAACTATCGATATGTATTTGAGAAGAATCGCTTTGAGAATAAGAGTTACGGCGAGATCGCAGAGGATATGCAAATATCCATACGGACAGTAGAAAGATATAAAAATAAGGCAATTGAAATATTAAAGACAGAGTTGAAAGACTACTTACCCCTGTTCATTGGTTGGCTATTTTAACAAAAACTTCCGGAAATACCCACATACCTCCGGAAGTTTCTCGTGTTCAATTCATTGTTGCTCCAACCAAACCTTCACCCCTTCAAGTAAGATCTGGTTCTCATCAGACTTCTGGGTAGAGAGCCGTAGATAAGTCTCATCCAAGCCCCGGAAATTCGAAGCGTCACGGATCAAGATTCCGTAATTATCTAAAAGGAATTGCTTTAAATCAGCGGCCGTGCCCTTCTTCAAACGGACAAGGAAGAAAGTCGTAGAGGTCGGAATTACCTCCAAGCCATCCAATTTACTTAATTGATAAATAAAATCCGCAGTCTCACGCTGCCATTTACGGATCGGCAACGTAAATTGCGCCGGATGGATCAAGATATATTTACTTGCCTCGATAGCGATAGCATTTACCGACCAAGGTATGATATACTTGTTCACTTTCTCCGCGATCTCCGGAGAAGCGACCAGATAACCGATACGCAAGCCGGGGATATTATAAGCCTTCGAGATAGACTGGACAAGGATTAAGTTCTTATGCGTTTTCACGTCACTCGGCTTTAGCATGTCTTCCGTCGTAAAAGCCACGTATGCCTGATCAATAATGAAGGTAGTCTGCGGATTCGCCGAGATCAAACGGAGAAGCTCCGTACGGTGGATCAGCTTTCCATCCGGATTATTCGGATTACAAATCCAACAGAAATCCTGTCCCTCCAAGGATAACTCTGATAAATCGTCCGATGTCGGGAAGAAAGAGATCTCATGCTCATGCAAACGGCAAGCGTCCTCATATTCAGAGAAAGAAGGAATAGCGATCATGGATTTCGCACCTCGCCAAGCTTGCGCTAACAAATAAAAAGCCGTGATCGAGCCATTCGTCACTACAATATTCTCTTCCTTGATCTCATACCGGCGGGCCAACAATCTTTTCAAAGTAGCGGCGTCCGGCTCCGGATAACGAGTCAGCTTATCAAAATGCTCGATCAAATGTTCCTTCAGTTTATCTAAATTAGCTCCGTGCCACACATTCGAGCTAAAGTTTATCTTTACCTCGTTCTTTGCGTTATAAAAATCATCACCGTGTCCGTATAACATATACCTGCTTTTTAATTAATACCTATCTGTTAAAACTGTCACAAAATTACGAATCTTTTTGGCTTTTCCTATCAATCGCCTTATAGATCGCATCCTGTATGCGAGTACGTATATCAAGCGATCCCAGTTTATTATTTGCCCGGCTAGGATTCACCCGGTTACTCAAAAATATATAAATAAGCTGGTTATCCGGATCTACCCAAAAACAAGTACCCGTAAATCCTGTATGTCCATAGACCGAGGCGGGAGCCAAAGCCCCACAAGGCGAGGCTTTCGGATTACCAATCACCGGCTTATCAAAGCCTAACCCTCTACGGCAAGTCGGGCTCTTGCTTTGTGTAAACAAACGGCTGGTTTCCAAAGAAAGATAGCGCTCGCCGCCATAAGTCCCTTGGTTTAGCATCAATTGGAGCACCTTCGCCAAATCATTCGCATTCGAAAATAATCCGGCGTTTCCAGAAACACCCCCTTGAAAAGCGGCTGCCTCATCATGTACATATCCGCGAAGCAATTGGCGGCGGACAAATCCATCTTGTTCCGTAGGTACAATTTGCAAGGTATCCATTCGCTTCAACGGATTATAAGTGGTATGCCAAGCCCCTAACCCGCTGTAGAAATCATCCCGAAGAAGCTGGTCCATCGGAGATTTCATCAGATTTTCCACCATCATTTTCAGCATAATGAAATTCACGCAACTATATACGTACCTACCTCTCGTACCCAAACGGGATTTCTTGATATCTTGAAGGATCGTATCTTTAAAGGAATCACTCACATAGAAATTACGGGCTACCTCAGTCGTAAATCCGGGTTTCCGTGTATCTGATACTATATCCGGAAGATATTTAAAATCATTCCGGACATACGTTTTAGCGTCAAAACGAACCGGGTGCGTGGCGTTCTTCGCCGAACTATATAAACTGCCTTTATAACTATCCTTATCAATAGCATCCAGATAGAAATTAATAGTTGGAGTCACTCCCGATTGATGATATAGTAACTCTTTTATCGATAAATCCTTTTTATTAGACTCTTTCAACTCCGGTATAAAATCGGAGATCTTATTGTTCAAGGTGAATTTCTTCTCATCATACGCTTTCATGACTGCCAATAAAGTCCCCGCCGCCTTCGATGCCGAAGCCAAGTCATAAACTGACGCCTCCGTGACCGGCTGCCTACTTTCGTAATCAAAATAACCAAACGATTTATTATAGATAATCATGCCGTCCTTCGCAACCAACACTTGGCATCCGGGATAAGCCTTCTCATCCAATCCCTCTTTAACGATCGACTCAATTACATCCAAACGGTCCGGATTCGCTTCCACCTCTTCTGGCTGGTGATACCCCAAACGAGTCTTTTCCGTAAAAATACCAGTACCCGCATAATACAATCCCGGAATTGAAACCGGAAGTTTCCCTTTCGCCGCAATACCACCGAATATCACTTGGGCCGCATATTCCTGCGCTAAGGGAGTGCCCTCGTAAGCCAACACGACCGCCTTCGCCTTCTCGATCGACTTCTTATATTCCTTACAAGCATATGGTAAGGTAAAGAAAGTATAGACCAACTCTTTCTTCGCGGCCAACTGCCTCAACGCTAAACTCTCGGGAATGCGAATCGTATGCACGCCACAAATGATCACGTCGTATTTTTGCAATTTATTATAAACCTGTTGGACTTGGGTAGCCGTAGAACGCCGTCCGATACTAAAGCAAGCGATCGAATCATATTCGCCCAGCATTTTCTGGAACTCATTACCAACCCCGTCTCCAATCGAGAGCGCTGCGATCTTTTTCTTATTCAACTGTTTAAGAGGTAAGATCGTATCCTCATTCTTCAAAACAGTAATAGCCTCCGAATTCAACTTCGCCGCCATCCATGCCGCATGCGGAGAGTTCAAACGTTTCGATAAGCCTTTTGTTTCGACCGGCTTATAGGCATTCAATCCAGCGATATATTTGTACCTTAATATTTTCAAGCACTTGGCCTCGATCGCTTCCAGATCCAATACCCCTTCTCCAATAGCCTCTTTCACGGCCGTAAAATCATTGATTGGAGCGGCCGGAGCGAGCAAGATATCATTCCCCGCAAGCAAAGCCTTCACCGAAGGATTATCCGTTTTCTTTGTGGAAGCCCCTTTCATCGCTAAAGCATCCGTAAAGCACAGACCTTGAAAACCGAGTTCTTTCTGTAATAGATCCGTCACTACCGCCTTGGAGAAAGAAGCCGGCTTATGACTTTTATCCAAAGCTGGAACGTAAAGATGTCCCGTCATTATCCCGCCGAACCCATCATATATATAACGTTTAAAAGGAAGAAGTTCCACGCTATCCAAGCGGGCCCGGTTATGGCGCACGACGGGTAATGTCTCGTGCGAGTCCTCGGAAGTATCTCCATGTCCGGGGAAATGTTTGGAGACAGACAAGATGCCCGTATTTTCCAATCCTCTTGCGTAAGCAATACCTTTCTCCAACACAGCCTCCGGATTCTCGCCAAACGAACGCAGGCCGATCACGGGATTATCCACATTGCTATTCACGTCCATATCCGGAGCGAAATTTATATGAATTCCCATTTCCCGGCACTGCCGTCCCACCTCTTTTCCATATTCCTCGATCAAGGCATTGTCCTCGATAGCGCCTAGCATCATGTTTTTCGGGAAACGGGTGGTTCCGCTTAATCGCATGGAAAGTCCCCACTCCCCATCTAAAGAGACCAACATCGGAATCCGGGAAGCCTTTTGCAAACGATTGGTCACCTCTGCCTGCGTCACCGGATCCCCTTTATGGAACAAGATACCCCCGATCTTGATCTCGTTCACGTAACGCATGAGCCGTTGCATATTCCGGTTATCGGATTTAGGATTCGCTATAACCATAAATAACTGCCCGATCCGTTCATCATAACTCATAGCGTCAAACACGGAATCAACCCAATGATTCATCTTTTCCTGATCCACCGCACGATAAAGGTTCGGGACTGTTTGCGCCCCACTCGATAAAAGGGAAATACAACACAAAAGCAAGATACCAATCTGTCTCATCACAACATTATCATTATTACTCTCCAAAAATAAGAAAATATCGCAATAGTAACGTGAATTGTGATAGGGGTTTTTACTATCTTTCCTGTCTCGTAATAAAAAAGGAAGTACTTCATGAAGCTAATACTACTCATAATCTTGATTATCTTCGGCTTTCAATCAAGCGCTTGGGGACAGGCGCCGACTCTCAGTATCGAGGCTAAACAAGAACCGATCCAAGAAATCATGAAAAAAATAGAGCATCAAACAGGCATGACATTCTCCTACGATCCTTCTATTCTCAAAGGCATTTCCCGGATTACATTCAAATCTGATAACCAATCCATATCGGAATGCCTTACCCGGCTATTCCAAAAGCTCCCTCTGTCTTATCAGATAAACGGTACCCACATCATCTTGAAGAAACGCCCCCGCTCAGTAACCATCAGCGGATTCGTACGGGATAAAGCGACTACGGAGTATCTAATCGGGGCCTCCGTTTATGACTCCCGCACACAAAGGGGCACGGCTACCAATAACCACGGTTTCTTCAGTCTAACCTTACCGGTCGGGGTAGTCCGTCTGGAGACTTCCTACATCGGATACGGACGTTTCTCACATACATTCCAACCGCTCGAACGGGATACCGTGATGGAAATTCTGCTGGAAAGCGGTGAGGCATTGGCCGAAGTTGTCGTTACCGGTAGTAATGACACACAAAACCCGATACAAGCCCCTCAGATGGGAACGATTAAAATAACCCGGAAGATGATCAAGACCATCCCGACCTTATTCGGTGAGGCTGATGTGATCAAAGCCCTGCAAACCCAACCCGGCGTATCAGCCGGAACGGAAGGATTAGCCGGGATGTATGTCCGTGGGGGGAATGGAGACGAGAACCTGTATATGATAGACGGAATCCAACTGTATCAGGTCAATCATCTCGGAGGACTTTTCTCCGCTTTCAACGCCGAGGCTTTGAAAGATGTGGATTTTTATAAATCCGCTTTCCCCGCCCGCTATGGGGGAAGGCTTTCCAGCGTAGTGGATGTGCATACTAAAGATGGCAATATGAAAGAGTACCATGGTAGCGCCATGCTGGGATTGACCTCCGGTAACTTAAATTTCGAAGGGCCGATCATTAAAAACCGGACTTCGTTCAACGCCTCCTTCCGTCGCTCTTGGCTGGATGCCTTATCCGCACCGGGTTTGGCGATCTACAATAAAATTCAGAAAAAGAAGGGGGAGAAATTCAGCGCACGCTATGCTTTTACCGATCTGAACCTAAAAGTGAGCCACCATATCAATGACCGGAGCCAAGCTTACGTTAATTTCTATTTCGGACAGGATTTCCTAAAAGGAGGAAGTTCCGAGTTCTCCGTAGGTGATAATATAACCCCTTTCGAGAACAAGGACTTTGGAAAGATGCGCTGGGGTAACATCGCATTATCTTCCGGCTGGTCGTATGTGTTTAACAACAAGATGTTCGGTACCGTCACCTTGGCTTATTCCCATTATCAATCCAAACTAAAACAAGAGACTTCACAATACTACGGAACCGAGGGTGACAAAGATTATTCTTCACGTTTTATCGAGACCTCAACCCGAAACGGTATCAATGATTTCGGAGTCCATGCGAACTTCGACTATATTCCTACCTTGGCACATCATATCCGTTATGGTACCGACTATCTTTACCATCGTTTCAGCCCGGAATATATCGAGGAAAAGACCTCCGAGAATTTGTCTCCGACCAAACGAACTACCGGAGACGAGCGCCTTTCAGCGAATGAGTTGGCTGTTTTCGCCGAAGATGACTGGGCGATATCTCCCATTGTCCGGGCTAACGCCGGATTACGCCTGAACATGTACAATATACAAAAGAAGACATATGTCTCCTTAGACCCTCGTTTATCCGTACGCTTCCTGCTCACGAGGTATCTAAGCCTTAAGGCCTCATACGCCCGGATGAATCAATACGTACATCAGATTAGCGAAAGTTATATGAGTCTCCCTACCGATATGTGGATGCCGGTCAGCAAGAAATTAAAACCATTGGTGAGTGATCAAGTATCCGTTGGCGCTTATTACAATCTGCACAAGAACTATTCCTTCTCGGTGGAAGGTTATTACAAATGGATGAATCACTTACTGGATTATAAAGATGGTTACAACTTCTTACCCTCGTTCGTCGGTTGGGAGGAGAAGTTGGCCGCCGGTAAGGGGTGGGCCTATGGAGCGGAGTTTATCGCCCGGAAAGAGACGGGGCGTATAACAGGATGGATCGGATACGGACTAATGTGGAGCGACCGGCAGTTCGACGAGATTAATAATGGCAAACGTTTCCCCGCGAAATACGATAACCGCCATAAGCTGAATATCGTCGCAAACTGGAAGATCAACGAGAAATTGGAACTGACCGGAAGCTGGACT
>ERZ860445.1990-NODE-1990-length-10114-cov-2.516055_pt1 | contig 10114 bp, 7 predicted proteins | sample MGYA00509977_ERZ860445 | MGnify/ENA primary metagenome ERZ860445 (study PRJEB30046, sample SAMN00715233) | human gut metagenome | study: EMG produced TPA metagenomics assembly of the A metagenome-wide association study of gut microbiota in type 2... | reverse complement strand
TGTTCAGTTATTCCGAGCGTCCCGGAACGCAAGCCTTGAAAATAGATTATGTGGTGTCTCCGGAAGAAAAGCATCAACGCAGTCAACGGCTGTTGGCACTTTCGGATGAGAAAACACAGGCTTTTTATGCGCGCCATATCGGACAGACGATGTCGGTGTTGTTGGAAAAGTCGAAGGGGAATACTCCGATGCACGGATTTACGAAGAATTATATTCGTGTAGAAGTGGGAAGTGATAACTCATTGGATAATCAAGTGGTCAACGTGCGTTTGGGAGATTTTAATGGGGACAAGACAGCGCTTAAAGGCACAATTCTGATATAAGTATGAAATCTAATCTTATCTATTGGCTGGTATATGGTGGAATGTGGCTGTTTTCAGCTCTTCCGTTCCGGGTATTGTATGTGCTTTCGGATTTCAATTATCTGTTGATGTATCATGTGTGGAGATATCGCCGGAAGGTAGTTCGGGAAAATCTGGAAAAGTCGTTTCCGGAGAAGACTGAGGCGGAAAGATTACAGATAGAACGTAAATTTTATCGTTATCTTTCGGATTATATGCTAGAGGACCTGAAACTGTTGCATATGTCCGCTGAAGATCTTTGCCAAAGGATGATTTATAAGAATACAGAACAATATTTGGAATTGACGGAAAAGTATGGAGGTATTATTGTGATGATTCCCCATTATGCCAACTATGAATGGCTGATTGGAATGGGATCGGTCATGAAGCCTGGCGATGTACCTGTACAAGTTTACAAACCATTGAAGGATAAATATCTGAATGAACTGTTTAAGCAGATTCGTTCCCGTTTCGGTGGATATAATATTCCTAAACATTCTACTGCACGTGAAATTATCAAATTGAAGCGTGAAGGAAAAAATATGGTAGTAGGTCTGATTACAGACCAATGGCCTAGTGGTGATCGGTATTGGACTACTTTTATGGGGCAGGAGACTGCTTTCTTGAATGGAGCTGAACGTATTGCAAAAATAATGAACTTCCCTGTCTTTTATTGTGAACTGACGAAGACACGTAGGGGATATTGTGAGGCTGAGTTTAAATTGATGACTGAAGCTCCCAAAGAGACAGTCGAAGGAGAAATTACGGATATGTTTGCCCATGAACTGGAACAGACCATTCGTAGAGAACCTGCTTATTGGTTGTGGTCGCATAAGCGCTGGAAATTTACGAAGAAGGAATGCGAACAAAAAGAACAGGAACTTATTAAGAGAAAAGATAAGAGATGAAAGTATCAGTCGTCATTCTGAATTGGAACGGATGTGATATGCTTCGTACTTTTCTTCCATCTGTTATTCAGTATTCGGAGGGGAAAGAAATAGAAATCTGTGTGGCTGATAATGGGTCTACGGACGATTCGGTAACTATGATTCAGCAGGAGTTTCCATCCGTCCGAATGATTTTACTCGAACAGAATCATGGCTTTGCGGACGGATATAATTTGGCTTTGCGACAAGTAGATGCAGAGTATGTCGTTCTTCTAAATTCGGATGTTGAAGTGACGGAACATTGGTTGGAACCGATGATTGCTTATCTTGATAAGCATCCTGAAGTGGCTGCTTGCCAACCGAAGATACGAAGTCAGCGCCAAAAGGAATTTTTTGAATATGCAGGAGCGGCAGGCGGATTTATAGATAAGTACGGTTATCCTTTTTGTCGGGGACGTATCATGGGAGCGGTCGAAAAAGATGAAGGGCAATACGATACGGTGATTCCAGTTTTTTGGGCAACAGGAGCTGCTTTGTTTATTCGTCGTATGGATTATCTGGATGTCGGAGGGCTGGATGGACGCTTTTTTGCACACATGGAAGAAATAGATCTGTGTTGGCGACTCCGTTCTCGAGGACGTGGGATTGTCTGCATTCCGCAAAGTGTAGTCTATCATGTTGGAGGAGCCACGCTTAAAAAAGAGAATCCTCGTAAGACTTTTCTTAATTTCCGCAATAATCTTGTCATGCTTTATAAGAATCTTCCGCAGGAGGAGTTAAATAAAGTGATGCGTATTCGGACTTGTTTGGATTATGTGGCGGCACTTACTTTCTTTCTGAAAGGGGATTGGGACAATGCTCGCGCAGTGATTCGCGCACGGGACGAATATAAACGGATTTGTCCGTCATTTTCTTCATTAAGAGAAGAGAACCTAAGAAAAAAAACTTTGAATTTAATACCTGAACAGATAAAAAGTAGTATCTTGTGGCAGTTTTACGCGAGAGGATGCAAACGATTCTCTCAATTGTCGGACTTAAAAGAATAACGAAATGGAAGCAAAGGTTAGAAGGGGCATCGGGCTGGTGGCACATGATGCGATGAAGAAAGATCTTATCGAGTGGGTGTTGTGGAATTCAGAATTGTTGATGGGAAATAAATTCTATTGTACAGGTACTACCGGGACACTAATACTGGAAGCATTGAAAGAAAAGCATCCTGATGTAGAATGGGATTTTACAATACTGAAATCCGGTCCATTAGGCGGTGATCAGCAGATGGGATCACGTATTGTCGATGGGCAGATTGATTATCTTTTCTTTTTTACTGATCCTATGACTTTGCAACCTCATGATACAGATGTAAAAGCTTTGACTCGTTTGGCCGGTGTGGAAAATATCGTATTTTGCTGTAACCGTTCAACAGCGGATCATATTATTTCCAGCCCGTTGTTTATGGATCCTGACTACGAACGTATCCATCCTGACTATTCCAGTTATACAAAACGTTTCCAGAATAAGCCTGTGGTAACGGAAGCTGTGGAATCTGTGAATAGAAGGAAAAAGAAAAGATTATAAGCTACCAATAGAACTTTTACCATAATTTATTGCCACGTCTGTTATTCTTGATTGGTTCGGAATGGCAGACGTGTCCGTTTTTATTTTCTGCTACAATGGAGCTCTATTCCTGCCGATTCTATGTCTGCCCCCATCGGTGGGTTTCGTTTGGATAGAAACAGATCAATGTCTTCAATAGTAGCGAATTGTTTGAATAGTTTCTTCACAATTCGTTTCCCTACATGTTCAAGTAATTTGGATGGAATATCCATTTCTGTTTTTATAACGTTATATACCTCAGCATAGTTTACGGTATCTGTCACTTCGTCTGTCTGCATCGCCTTGCTGATGTCAACACCTAGTTTTAGGTCGATAATATACTCATTACCAATCAAATTCTCTTGTGGGGCTACTCCATGGTAGGCGTAAAATCGAATCCCTTTCAAAAAGATATAGCTTTTATTTATTTTCATATACTATTTATTATTTAGTATGAATCTGTTTAATTTTTAACAAGTCCTTCTGTGCAACCATTTGCGGGATTACTTTCAGAAAGAGGGGGGTGAGTAGAATACATATACTTAATGTTATGAACAAAAGCATTGTTGCTTGTGCCCAACTATTATGAATGTAGCGTGCTATCAATGGCTCTAGAAAATGGAGTATGGGACCGTGTATGCTTAGGGTGATGATAGAGTACCTTCCTAGATAAGAAATAATTTTTGCTCTTTCCACTTTTTTGCAAAGTAGCATAATCATAAATATTCCAGCGAATGCAGCGATGTATACTTGAAAGATATTCCCGGAGTAGTTGTTTGTTCTCATTCCCAATGTAGTAGCAGTAAAATGCATGACTAACAATGCCAACAAAACGAAAAGCGGAATTAACTTATCAAAACGGTGATGTGGAAATAAGAAGAAGTTATATCTACGAATCCAGAATCCTGCTACATAGAAAGGGAGAGCCGTCATGGCAACATCGAGATAGAGAGGGAGTGTTATTTGTGCTTTACCTAGATAAAATCCTGTACACCCGATCAATAAGGTAAGAGCAAACATGGCAGGCAGATATTTATTTCTTAGGAAATGGACTAGATAAAACAGGATATTGCAGTTGAATAAGGCTACTAGAAACCAGATCGGCGGATTGAATTTGATAAGGTCATGTCCATGAAATACTATCAAAAGTTCTTTCCATGATACAGGTAAATGGAATACTCCCGGTGCTATTTTCCAAATGATGTATTTAAGGAGGAATGCACTTAGATAGAAGAAAAGAAAAGGGATAATCAACTTGTTTATTTTCCGAAGAATGAATCCTGATAAAGCTTCGTATGGTTTAAAGAAAACTCCTGATATAAAAAAATACAGTGGCATACGGAAACAGGATAACATAGAGCCCCTATCGAGTTGCTCGAAAGCTCCACCAATATGTGTCATGACTACGAGAATGATGCAGACTCCTTTAGTTAAGTCTACAAAATCAATACGTTTACTCGGGGTCTCTTTCATTCTTTTAATAATCTGTTTACACGGATTATACAGATTTAAAAAGGAATTTGTATAATCCGTGTTTAATATAGATAGAAGTCAAATTATTTCTCCGGGTTTCTTCCTGTGTATTGTATTAATTCACTTATCTTGCTATTCAGTTCTTTGGCTTTCATCAGTTGCTCTAATGTGATATGCATCCGATATCGCCAATAATTTCGTGGATTGGATGGAACGTTGATTCGTTCTTCTTCCACATTAGGATTTCTCCATTTTCCATCAACTGACAACCAATCTTGAAAAGACAGTATGCAGAGAATAGAATTACTGTTGAGGTGATTGCGTACAATCTCTTCACAAAGTTCCGGAGTTGCAATGGCAGGAGCTGTGCCATAATGTCCTAACATTGTATTGTAATAACGTTGGGTCTGTTGATAATCTTCTTCCCACCACCCACGTAGAGTAGACATATCATGAGTGGAAATGGTGCACACAGATCGGTATGGATATTCATTTAAATGTCCGAACTCATACGACGGGTCCTTTGGCATTCGTTGAATTTCCAAACTAAGAATACGTAACTCGTTCATTACGGAGGACACACAAGCGGGAATCATTCCTAAATCTTCGCCACATACCAACATACGGGTAGATTGTGTCAATTGAGGTAACTTTTTCATGGCCTGTTGGTACCAAAAGTCGTTGTGGCGATGATAATAATACTGGTTGTATAATTTGTTGAAAGCATTCTTGTCTTCTTCGCTCAACGAACGGAAAATGAAATCACGTTGCGCTCCGATACGGGGATGGTACTTTCCTTGTTCCTTATTGTCCGGAATAAACAGTACATTACTGATTAAAGAATATAATCCATCACGGACCCAGATACTGTTTTCGTCATTTTTACCGGCAAAGAATTGTTTGACTTCTTGTTGTGTCTCAAAGCCAGGTCTCATACGGTAAATACCGGATTTGTCCACTAACTGGAGAAAATCTTGTTTTACGAGATTGACATAGGGTCCAAACACCTGTCCGAGAAATGATTCATGAATGAATGGAGACAGGTATTCTTCTCGGAATGTGAAACCATAATTTTCTATCTCTTCTCTACTCATCGGTAGGGAGGGAACGAATTGTCCTAACAATCCATGTACGGCATTCATCGGTATTTCCCAAATACGGAAGAAACCGAGAATATGGTCAATTCGGTAAGCATCGAAATATTCGACCATTTTCTGGAATCTTTTCATCCACCAGCGATATCCGTCCTTTTCCATTACATCCCAATTGTAAGTAGGGAATCCCCAATTTTGTCCGTTGACCGAGAAGTCGTCGGGAGGAGCGCCTGCTTGTCCGTTGAGATTGAAGTAATGAGGTTCTGTCCAGGCTTCCACACTGTTGCGGCTAATGCCAATAGGTATGTCTCCCTTTAGTACGACCCCATTTTCACGAGCATATTTTGTCGCAGCCAATAATTGCAGATGCAGATGATATTGAATATAGTAGTATAATGCGATGTGAGGATAATCTACCGTTTCCGGTTGACACATCTTTTCTATCTCCTGTGCATCGTATACAGAATGTCTCGGCCATTCACGGAAGTCGGAGGTCCGGTAAGCATCACGCAGATAGCTGAAGGCAGCGTAAGGTCGCAACCATTCTTTGTTAGTTTCGAAGAACTCCTTGAATTTCTCGGAAGCCAATACTTTTTCCCCTTCTTGCTGGAATATCAGATGGAAGAATTCCCATTTAGCCCGGTTTACAGCCTCATAATCAATAGTTGTAAGATTATTCAGTTCTTGTTGTTTCTGATTGAACCTAGAGGCTGCTTCTTTGTCTTTCAGTGTTCCCATTTGCTTTATATCCGCATACATCGGATGAAAAGCATAGATGGAAATACTGTTGTAGGGATAAGAGTCCGTCCATGTATGGGTCATGGTCGTGTCATTAATCGGTAGAATTTGGATGACCTTCTGATGTGTGTTTACCGCCCAATCGATCATGAGTTTCAGATCACCGAAATCACCTACTCCAAAACTTTTTTCTGATTTCAGAGAAAATACGGGGATGGCAATTCCTGCACCTTTCCACATTGGAATATCAAAATAGACATATCGGTCGGAAATCACGAGTGTCTCGTTCGTCTTTATTTCCGGGTCTGCCAGATAACGATTAGGGTTTTTCTCCCAGCAATCAATTTTTCTTTCCTGTTTATGGCAAAGGATAAATTTATATTCCAAAGGATATTTGAGCTTGCTTGCATCTAGCTCCACCTGCCATTCGGGGAAATTGGAGTCACTCATTAAAACGGCTTTTTCCGGATCCCAGTTACCTAGTGCTTTCTGATTGCCGCAAATGGCCAGACAATAATCTTTGTTGATGCGCGGGGCATAAGCTTTTATTATTAGCCCTTTCTTATACCCTTGCGGAATGTCTACCCTTTCGGGATGTGATAATAATGCTTCTGTAAAGGCAGAACTGTAAAGGTATAGTTGCTCCGGGATATTTTTCCAGCAATCATTGATTCTATACTTTTTTCTAGGAGTACCGGATAGAAAAAGGCATCGTGGAAAATTGTTCCATTCTTTGCGGATGACGATTCCGTTTTGTTCTATCTGGTAGCTATAATGGATAGTCAATCCTTCTTGAGGAACTTCCAGTTCCACTTCTGCCGTCCAATATATACCGTCTGTAGTGTACATTGGGGTGGATTCCGTCGATAAGCCTGCAAGCTTGACTTCCTCCCCCCAATTGGTACGGTATTCGATATTAAATGATAAGATCATATATTATAGAATGTTTATCCACATCTGGAAGCCCCGCAAGTGGTACAAATCAGACATCCTTCCTGATAAACGAGAGTTTCATTGCCACAGTTCGGACATTTCTTGCCTTTTGCTTCGGTTCCATCCTGGATGTATTTCTTCAGAGCGCGTTCTACACCGTTTTTCCAAGTATTGATATTTTCACTGTTCAGTTGCAAAGAACCTACCAGTTTAATAACTTGTTCTATTGGCATTCGGTAACGGAGTACTCCGGAAATCAATTTGGCGTAGTTCCAATATTCTTTATTGAACTTCTCAGACAATCCTTCAATAGTCGTCTTATATCCGCGCTTGTTTTCAAATTGGAAGTCGTAACGCTTCGTTCCGTCTTCATCTATATTTTTGATGATACGTCCGCTAGTCACGCTCTTAGGTAATAAAATACCTTCATCGTCATCTTGCAGACCGGTGAAGATTTCATAAGGATGTCCATCTAGCAGACCAACGAAAGCCACCCATTTTTCTTTGTTATTCTGGAAACGTACAACATCTGCTTCTAATATTCGTGGACGCACTTCTACGACCGTAGGCGGTTTGCAAGGAGGAAGTTCCTCTTTCTTGTTTTTGTCAGATTTGGCTGAGATAAGTACACCGGAACGGGAGCCGTCACGGTATACGGTACAACCTTTACAACCGGATTTCCATGCTTCCACATATAAACGGTTTACCAGATCCTCGTCTACGTCATTCGGCAGATTAATAGTTACGCTGATGGAATGGTCTACCCATTTTTGGATTCTTCCCTGCATCTTCACTTTCATCAACCAGTCGACATCATTGGAAGTCGCTTTATAATAAGGAGACTTAGCAACTAGCTCCTCCACTTCTTCTTGTGTATATTTCTTACTTGCCGAATAACCATTCGCTTGCATCCACGTTACAAACTTATGATGGAATACGATATACTCCTCGAAAGCGTCGCCTGTCTCATCCACGAAATCCACACGAGCCTCGGAATCGTTCGGGTTTACTTTGCGGCGGCGCTTATATACCGGCAAGAATACCGGCTCTATACCGGAAGTGGTTTGTGTCATCAAGCTAGTCGTTCCTGTCGGAGCGATTGTTAAGCAAGCGATATTACGACGGCCGTATTTCAACATATCCTCATATAAAGCAGGATCAGCCTCACGCAAACGGTTGATGAACGGATTTTTTTCCTCACGCTTCGCATCGAATATCTCAAAGGCACCACGTTCTTTCGCCAACATTACGGATGAACGATAAGCGGCCAAAGCTAATGTCTTTTGTATAAGTTCCGCACAATCGGTTGCTTCTTCTGTTCCATAACGCAAACCTAAAGCGGCAATCATATCGCCTTCCGCCGTAATGCCCACACCTGTACGGCGTCCTTGCAAAGTCTTTCGTTGGATCTTTTCCCACAAATGACGCTCTGTTTGTCTTACCTCCATGGATTCCGGATCCGAGTCGATCTTAGCCAAGATCATCTCGATCTTCTCCGACTCCAAATCAATAATATCATCCATAATCCGCTGGGCCAAACCTACATGCTTCTTGAACAAATCATAATCGAAATAAGCGTCCGGAGTGAACGGATTTACCACATATGAATATAAATTGATCGCTAACAAACGGCAACTATCATACGGACAAAGAGGTATCTCGCCACAAGGATTCGTGGAAACCGTACGGAACCCCAGATCCGCATAGCAGTCTGGTACAGACTCACGTAAGATCGTGTCCCAGAATAGCACACCCGGTTCAGCGGATTTCCAAGCGTTATGAATAATTTTTTTCCATAAGCCAGAAGCATCGATATCCTTCACATAAACGGGAGAATCCGAATCAATTGGATATTGTTGCTTATAGGTACCGCCATTAACCGCGGCATTCATGAAATCATCATCAATCTTCACAGATACATTTGCACCTGTAACCTTACCTTCCGTCATCTTAGCGTCGATAAACGCCTCCGAGTCCGGATGTTTAATAGAAACGCTCAGCATCAAAGCTCCACGACGGCCATCTTGGGCCACCTCACGGGTGGAATTCGAATAACGTTCCATAAACGGAACCAACCCGGTAGAAGTCAACGCAGAATTCTTAACCGGAGAACCTTTCGGGCGAATATGCGAAAGATCATGGCCTACACCACCACGGCGCTTCATTAATTGTACCTGTTCTTCGTCAATACGAATAATCGCACCATACGAATCCGCTTGCCCGTCCAATCCGATAACAAAACAATTAGAGAGTGAGGCAATTTGATAATCATTGCCAATTCCCGTCATCGGACTTCCTTGCGGAACGATGTAGCGGAAATGATCAAACAGGTCGAAAAGTTCTTGTTCCGACAACGGATTCGGATACTTTTTTTCCACACGGGCAATCTCACTTGCCAAGCGATGATGCATATCATTCGGAGATTCCTCATAGATATTTCCAAACGCATCCTTCAAGGCATATTTATTTACCCATACTTTAGCGGCGAGCTCGTCACCGGTAAAGTAATCCAATGAAGCCTTAAACGCTTCGTCAAAAGTGTAAGTTTTACGATCCACAATTATTATATTTATTTTGCGACTGCAAGTTTACGCATACTTTACCAGTTATCCAAATTACCCTACGTTAAAAAGAATACTTATTGAAAAGTTTTCCAAAACAAAACTTGCAACTCCACATTTTCAACTACTTAAACAAAACTAAGCATCAAATAGTTTTCCAAAAAGAAAACTTAACACTTATACGGATCTTCCAAAACAAAGAAGGACGCCTCTTTAGAGAGACGTCCTTATCCTACTATATAGGGATTCTTAATTTAGTTCTTGAGCAAGACCTCGATTTCCTCTACGGAAGACCGGAAAGACTTACTAGTCTCAATCTGGTCTTTGATCGTCTTACAAGCATGCAAGACCGTCGCATGGTCTTTCTTTCCTACGATCTTTCCAATATGGGAAAAAGAGGAGTCCGTATATTTCTTCGCCAAATACATCGTGATCTGACGGGCTTGCACGATCTCACGTTTACGGGAATTAGTCTGGATAACCGATTGCTCCAA
>ERZ860445.1988-NODE-1988-length-10129-cov-2.537423_pt1 | contig 10129 bp, 7 predicted proteins | sample MGYA00509977_ERZ860445 | MGnify/ENA primary metagenome ERZ860445 (study PRJEB30046, sample SAMN00715233) | human gut metagenome | study: EMG produced TPA metagenomics assembly of the A metagenome-wide association study of gut microbiota in type 2... | reverse complement strand
GCCGGTTCGGCGTCGATACATCCCGTGTGCTGCGGGGCGGCGGACGCGTCGGTATTTACTATTTTGAAAAGGGAACGAATATCCGCCCGACGAGCGTGATTTATGACCGCGCTTACAGCGCAATTGCAATGGCAAAGGCAGAGGAATTTGACTGGGAAAAACTGCTTGATGGCGTAGATCTCTTTTATTTTTCCGGTATCACGCCTGCCATCAGCACAGAGATTGAAAAAGCGCTGGAGAACGCTCTGGCGCTCTGCAGAGAGAAAAAAATCCAGGTGGTATGTGATCTGAACTACCGCGGAAAAATGTGGTCCACGAAGGACGCACAGCGCGTTATGCGCCGTCTGATGGCGTATGTGGATGTCTGCATTGCAAACGATGAGGATTTTGAATCATCACTTGGCATTCCGGCGTACGACGGAGATATGTCGCGCGGCATTGAACAGATCGAGTCTTACAAAGAGGACATGCTGGAAATTCAGAAACAGTTCCCGAACTGTAAAGCAGTTGCGAGTGTGCTGCGCAATCTCTACACCGTGGAGGACGGCGACTGGATGGGAATTTACCTGAAAGACGGAAAATTCTATGAGAGCCCGGTTCACAAAGTACACAGCTTTGAGGCAGTCGGAGCCGGTGATGCATTTGGCGCGGGACTGATCCATGCGATGCTTCATGATTTTGAGCCGCAGAAAGCCATCGACTTTGCGATTTCCGCAAGTGTCTTAAAGCTGATGATCCAGCACGATGCCAATGTGGCGAGCGAAACAGAGATCGAGCAGATCATGAAGCAGGGAGGAACGAATCTGCAGAGATAGGATAGAGAAAAATTTACGAGACAGCAGGAGGAATAAATCTTGAATAAACGGAATATTATCTTAATAGGAATGCCGGGAGCCGGCAAAAGCAGCGTTGGTGTTATTCTTGCAAAGGTGTTGGGATATGAGTTTATTGATACGGATCTTGTGATTCAGCATCGGGAGAAACGTCTTCTGCGCGAGATTATTGCAGATGAGGGAAATGAAGGCTTTCTTGCGATTGAGAATGAGGTCAATGCGACTCTGGAAGCCGATGAAAGCGTCATTGCACCGGGCGGCAGCGCCATTTACGGAAAAGAGGCGATGGAGCATTTTAAAGAAATTGGAACCATCGTTTACCTGAAGCTGTCGTATGAGGATCTGGCAAAGCGTCTTGGAAACCTGAAGGGACGCGGCGTTGTGCTGAAAGAGGGTCAGACGCTCAAAGATCTTTACGATGAGAGAAGTAAACTGTATGAACAGTATGCCGAGATTACGGTCGATGAGAGCGGAAAGGATATCCAGGGCACGATTCTGGCACTTCGCGAGCAGATTGGCATGTAAGAAGGAACGGGTGGAATATTCGGAGAATTTTCAAAAACATAATATTACGTAATAATAAGGAAAATGTTCTGAAAGTTAGAAATTACATATAACGTTTCTCTGAATATTCCTGACCGGAAACGGTGGAAAAAAACGGAAATAGTACGGAATATATTAAAATTGATTTACAAAATATTAGATTTGAGTTAAGATAAGGGGAGACTGAAAAATCACTGCGGGGAGCAGTGCGTTTCAGCGTATCTGGAGTGTGTAAAAAAACAGGAAAAAGACTTTGATTCGTTAGATATTGGATAAAACACACTCGTTAAGTATGAGAAAGAAAATTTGAGGTGAATATATGGAACAGTATGTCATCAGAGGTGGAAATCCTCTTGTGGGCGAAGTGGAAATCGGGGGAGCAAAAAACGCGGCGCTTGCAATTCTTACGGCAGCAACGATGACCGATGAGACGGTCCTGATCGAAAACCTGCCGGATGTCAGTGATATTAATGTACTTCTGGAAGCAATCGCAGAGATCGGAGCCACCGTGGACCGCATCGACCGCCATACCGTGCGGATCAATGCAGCAACCATCGGAGATCTGAGCGTTGATTATGAATATATCAAAAAAATCCGTGCGTCTTATTATCTTTTAGGCGCGCTGCTTGGAAAATACAAAAGAGCGGAAGTTCCGCTTCCGGGCGGATGTAACATTGGAAGCCGTCCGATCGACCAGCATTTAAAGGGATTCCGCGCACTCGGTGCTGAGGTAAGCATCCGTCATGGCGCAATCGTGGCAAGTGCGGCAGATCTGCATGGAAGCCACATTTTCCTGGATATGGTTTCCGTTGGAGCCACCATCAACATCATGATGGCAGCTTCGATGGCAAGAGGAAATACAACGATTGAGAATGCAGCGAAAGAGCCACACGTTGTCGATGTGGCGAACTTCCTGAACAGCATGGGAGCAAACATCAAAGGAGCAGGAACCGATGTGATCCGGATCAAGGGTGTCGATACCCTGCACGGAACCAGCTATGCGGTCGTACCGGATATGATCGAGGCAGGTACGTATATGTTTGCAGCAGCAGCTACAAAGGGCGATGTGCTGATTAAAAACGTGATTCCAAAGCATCTGGAAGCAACAACCGCAAAGCTCGAGGAGATTGGCTGCGACGTAGAAGAGTTTGACGATTCCATCCGTGTGAGCGCAAGCAAACGTCTGGGCAGAACACACGTAAAGACACAGCCGTATCCGGGTTACCCGACCGATATGCAGCCGCAGATTGCGGTTACACTGGCACTGGCAAACGGTACGAGTATTGTAACAGAGAGTATTTTTGAAAATCGTTTTAAATATGCGGATGAGCTGGCACGTATGGGCGCCTGTATTAAAGTAGAAGGCAACACGGCGATCATCGACGGCGTAGAGAAATTTACCGGAGCAGAGGTTTCCGCACCGGATCTTCGCGCCGGAGCAGCACTTGTTATTGCAGGTCTTGCAGCAGAGGGTGTTACCGTGGTGGATGATATTGTATACATTCTGCGCGGATACGAGGACTTCGACGGAAAGCTCCGTGGACTCGGCGCTGAAATTGAGCGTGTGAATAATGCAAAGGACATCCAGAAATTCCGGTTAAGAGCGTAAAAACAGTATAAAACAAATGTTGACAAAAAGGACGGTGCAATAAAAGGTACCGTTCTTTTATTTTACTTTATTGCGAAAAAATTGGCTTAAATTTTACTACTATTATTGTGAATTATTTTTTACCTTTCAAAGCTGAGGCGGTCAGTGTTGGTAAAAAAAGATATTTAAAAAGGTACAAATTTATATCGGAAATGAGGAACGTCCGAATATAGAAGATTACCTTTCCTCTGTGCAGATGGGATTGTGGATGCCATTATCCAGAGCGCACGGTAAAACACCGCGGGAACCATGGCAGTATGGAGATATGGCATTAAAAGAAGTAAAAAAATGGATTAACTTCAGACATCGACTTGTGCCATATCTTTATCACACCGCCTGCCAGAGTCATCAGTCTGGTATTCCAATGATTCGTCCGCTTGTGATGGAATATCCGAAAGATCCAATCGCAAAGATACAGAATCTGTCTTATATGCTTGGTGATGCATTGCTTATTTCACCCGGATTTGACAGAGATGAATATGAACTGTATCTTCCGGAAGGCCGGTGGCAGGATATTGAAAGTAAAGAAGTATTGCATGTGCCTGCACAACTATGGAAACAGGAAGATCTTGAATTTATGACATTTCAAAAAAAAGATGTTGATTAGCTATTGTGCACAAAATAGATGCATAAGAATGTGAAAAATGGATAAAAAGAAAAAAGCTGAAATCATAAGAACTGACTTGACAAAAGAGATTTATCTGTGCTATATTCAACTACAGTTGTAGTGTGTAACTCGATTTTTGGAGGCATTAACTATACATAACAGGAATTGTTTATGTGGGTTAGTGTCTCTTTTTTGTACTCTGTTTTAGAAAAAGAGTACAGACCGGCTAAAAAGATGCAAAACCGCAGAAACTCTTCTTGTAAAAAGTATAAACTACACAAGGAGTAAAAAAATGAAGGACAAAATTTTTAGTGTTCTGCAGCGAGTGGGAAGAAGCTTTATGCTCCCGATCGCAATTCTTCCGGTAGCCGGACTTTTACTGGGAATCGGAAGCTCATTTACCAATGCAACCACGATTGAAACGTATGGGCTGACAAGCTTGCTCGGCAACGGCACAATTCTTCATGCGCTGTTGGTGATCATGAACAAAGTAGGAAGTGCGGTGTTTGATAACCTGCCTCTGATTTTTGCGGTAGGTGTTGCAATTGGTATGGCAAAGAAGGAAAAAGAGGTTTCTGCCCTGTCAGCCGTTATTGCATATTTCGTTATGAATACAGCGATTAACGCAATGCTGACTATTACGGGTCAGATTCTGGAAAACGGAGAAATTGCAGAATCCGTTCTGGAAGGAACCATCACTTCTGTCTGCGGTATTCAGTCGCTGCAGATGGGTGTGTTTGGCGGTATTATTGTCGGTCTTGGAGTCGCAGCACTTCATAATCGATTTTACCGGATCCAGCTTCCGAACGCACTTTCTTTCTTTGGAGGTACTCGTTTTGTACCAATTATTTCTACGATCGTCTATATGTTTGTGGGAATTTTAATGTATTTTGTATGGCCGGTTGTACAGAACGGCATTTATGCGCTGGGTGGCCTGGTAACCGGCTCCGGTTATGTCGGAACGCTGATTTTCGGTCTGATTAAACGGGCACTGATTCCATTTGGTCTGCATCACGTATTTTATATGCCGTTCTGGCAGACGGCAGTCGGAGGTACCATGGAAGTGGCAGGACAGATGGTGCAGGGCGGACAGAATATTTTCTTCGCACAGCTTGCGGATTCTGCGAATATCGCACATTTCAGTGCAGATGCAACGAGATATTTCTCCGGAGAATTTATTTTTATGATTTTCGGACTTCCGGGAGCGGCACTTGCCATGTACCATTGTGCGAAACCGGAGAAGAAAAAAGCAGCAGGCGGTCTGCTTCTTTCCGCAGCACTTGCGTGTATGGCAACCGGTATCACAGAACCGCTGGAATTCTCGTTCCTGTTTGTTGCACCGGCGTTGTTTGTCGTGCAGGTTATTCTTGCGGGAACAGCTTATATGATCGCACACATCCTGAATATCGCAGTAGGTCTTACCTTTTCCGGCGGACTTCTGGACTTCTTCCTGTTCGGTATTCTGCAGGGAAATGAAAAGACAAGCTGGATGAGGGTGATTCCGGTCGGCATTCTTTATTTCTTCCTGTATTATTTTATCTTCAAATTCATGATTAAAAAGTTTGATTTTAAGACACCGGGCCGTGAGGATGATGATGTAGAAACCAAGCTTTATACGAAAGCAGATGTAAATGCAAGAAAAGAGGCGCAAAACGATGGGGTGGCATCGGAAGATGCCATGAGTGAAGCGATCACAAAAGGTCTTGGCGGAAAGAAAAATATTTCGGATGTGGACTGCTGTGCAACAAGACTGCGCTGTACTGTTCATGATGCAGCGAAAGTCAGCGATGGTATTTTAAAGGCGACAGGGGCATCTGGCGTTGTGCATAAAGGAAATGGTGTACAGGTTATTTACGGACCGAATGTAACTGTGATAAAATCAAATTTAGAGGATTATCTGGAAAAAGCTCCGAATACGTATGCGGAAGCAGAAAATGCAGAAGCAGAAAATGCACCAGCCCAAAAAGAGGCGGAGCCAGCGCAGGAAACAAAAGAACAGAAGGTTGTGGATACCATTACTGTCTGCAGTCCAATGAGCGGACTGGCAGCTGATCTTTCTACTGCGCCGGATGAAGCGTTTGCAGAAAAGATGATGGGAGACGGCGCTGTTGTAACACCGGAAGATCCTTATGTGCGTGCTCCGGAGGACGGAGAAGTTGCGTTTGTTTTTGACACAAAACATGCGATTGGATTTGTAACCGATTCCGGGGTCAGCCTTCTGATTCATGTCGGAATTGATACAGTAAAACTGAACGGAGAGGGATTTGAGGCACTGGTAGAAAGCGGTCAGACCGTGAAAAAAGGTGATCCGATGCTGAAGCTGGATCTGGAATATCTGAAAACACATGCGCCGTCGGTTACATCACCGGTTCTTTGCACAGAGCTGGAGGAGAACCAGAGAATCCGTCTTTTGACAGACGGACCGGTAAAAGCAGGAGATCCTTTATTTGCGATTGAGATTCTCGCGTAAGCTGTGCCTTAAAAACGGGTGAGAAGAATGTACAGGATAGCAAAAACACTGAACCACAATTCATTTATTGGAGTGGAAGAAGAAAATAACCGGGAATATCTGGTCATGGGGAAAGGAATTGCATTTGGGAAAAAAATGGGACAGCGTGTACAGCCGGGAGACGATGCCCGCATTTATTCCCTGACAGAGATGACGGAGCGAGGAAATGCCAGAACCATTGTACAGGGCGTTTCTCCGCTCAGCCTGGAGCTGGCGAGTGCCGTGCTTGACGAGGCAGAAAAGGAATTTGGAAAAATTGACCGTTCCATCGTCTTTCCAATGGCAGATCATCTGGATTTTGCTGTCCGGCGGATTCAGAACGGTGAGCAGATCAGCAATCCGCTCACCGACGATATCCGTGTGATGTTTTACAAAGAGTATAAAGTTGCTTCCTGTATCAGGGAGCTTTTAAAAGAACGGCTTCAGATCGAAATTGATGAACATGAAATCGGCTATCTTGCACTTCATGTTCATTCGGCAATTGTGGAGGAAAATGTTTCACAGGCCATGGAAGTAGCAAGAGCAGTCCGGGAGAGCATTTCTTTGGTGGAGCATATCACCGGGCATACCATCGATGTGATGTCGTTGTCGTATAACCGTATGATGAACCATATCCGCTATATGGTTGCAAGAGCGGTCAGTGGGGAAAAACTGAAAGTAAATATGAATGACTACATGTCCGTAAAGTTTCCGAAAGCCTTTCAGGCGGCGAAACGAATCTGTGAGGAGATGGAAAAGAGGCTGAAACTTCCGATGGAGGAGATCGAAATTGGATATCTCGCTATGCACATAGAACGGATTATGGACAGAGAAGAAGGAGAATAAAAGCATGAAAACATTTGAATATACCATTAAAGATGAACTGGGAATCCACGCAAGACCGGCAGGAATGCTGGTAAAGGAGGCAAAAAATTTTGCATCGGAATGCACCATCACAAAAGATGGAAAAACGAAAAAACTGACTCAGTTGATGATGCTGATGTCACTTGGTGTAAAGCAGGGAGATACCGTAACCGTTGCAGCAAACGGAGAGGATGAAGATGCAGCGATTGAGACGCTGAAAGCGTTTTTCGAAGCAAATCTGTAAAAAGTACGCTCGGAGGATAAAAAATGCAGTATTTTCAGGGGAAATCCGTATATAAAGGAATTGTTATGGGACCGGTTGCGGTTCTGAAGAAAAATGATTACCAGGTTAAAAGAGCCCGGATTGAAGATCCGGAAGCAGAAGTGAAGCGTGTGGAAGAAGCCGTGGAGGTTTCGAAAAAACAGCTTGGCAGACTGTATGACAAGGCAGTCCGGGAAGTTGGAGAGGCAAGTGCGGCGATCTTTGAAGTCCATCAGATGATGCTGGAGGATGAGGACTATCTGGAATCAATGGAGAACATGATCCGGACAGAGCTGGTAAATGCAGAATATGCAGCAGCAGCAACCGGCGATAATTTTGCAGAGATGTTTGCAGCTATGGATGATGAATATATGAAGGCACGTTCCGCAGATGTAAAAGATATTTCCGAACGTCTGGTCCGCAATTTAAGCGGAGAGGGAGATAACGACCTGAGCTCTATGGAACCATCTATTATAGTGGCAGACGATTTAAGTCCGAGTGAAACTGTACAGATGGACAAAGAAAAAATACTTGCGTTTGTGACTGTGCATGGATCTACCAATTCTCATACTGCGATTCTTGCGCGAATGATGAATATTCCGGCGTTAATCGGTGTCCCGATGGATTTAAACGGTCTGAAAACAGGCATGACGGCCGTTGTAGACGGTTTTTCAGGTCAGGTTATCTTTGAGCCGGAGGAGGATGTACGGAAGGAAACCGAAAAAAGAATGCAGGAAGAAGCAGAAAAACAGAAGCTTCTTGAGGAGTTGAAAGGAAAAGAAAATATTACGCCGGATGGCCGTAAGATCAACATCTATGCAAATATCGGCAGTGTTGGTGACCTTGGCTATGTGATGGAAAATGATGCCGGTGGAATTGGACTTTTCCGAAGCGAATTCCTCTATCTTGGAAGAAATGATTTCCCAACGGAGGAAGAACAGTTTCAGGCATATAAACAGGCCGTGCAGACCATGGCAGGCAAAAAAGTGATTATCCGTACGCTGGATATCGGGGCAGATAAGCAGGTAGAATACTTTAATCTTGGAAAAGAAGAAAATCCGGCGCTTGGGTACCGTGCAATCCGGATTTGTCTGAAACAGCCGGAAATTTTTAAAGCGCAGCTTCGCGCATTGTTCCGCGCAGCCGTTTACGGAAACCTTTCTGTCATGTATCCGATGATCACATCAACAGAAGAGGTAGAAAAAATCTACGCAATTGTTGCAGAGGTAGAGGAAGAGCTGAAAGCACAGGAAGTGCAGTATAAAATTCCGGAGCAGGGCATTATGATCGAGACACCGGCAGCCGTGATGATCAGCGACCGTCTGGCGGAAATGGTGGATTTCTTCAGCATCGGAACGAATGACCTGACGCAGTATACCCTGGCGATTGATCGTCAGAATGAGCAGCTGGATGATTTTTACAACCCACACCATGAAGCAGTTCTTCGGATGATTCGCATGGTGGTGGAAAATGCACACAAATGCGGAAAATGGGCAGGAATCTGCGGGGAGCTCGGTGCAGATCTGACATTGACGGAGCAGTTTGTACGAATGGGAGTGGATGAGCTTTCTGTTGCTCCGTCCATGATTCTGAAGCTGCGGAAGATTGTCCGCGAGATGAAAGCAGAAGAGTAGAAGAAACGATACAGCAGATAAGAAAACTCTCTGTTTTGGAGAGTTTTCTTATCTGTTCACAAATAACAGAAGATACAGCCGAAAAATCAGAAAAAAAGAAAGGATGTTTGGGACAACAGTAAGAAAATGTCTCAAATCCTTTTATTTCCTCTTGACGAATGGCGTATTTTGCGATAGTGTATCAGAGTAGCAAAAAACAAAATCAAAAATTCAGTTGCTTTTCTCTTATTCAGAGTGGTGGAGATACATAGGATCTGTGAAACCACGGCAACCCCCAGACAGAATAGTCTGTACGGGAAGGTGCCAGCCTGAGCGAAATTTTCGAACAATAAGGGGATTTGAACATTACTATTCAGGTCCGCTAAAAATTGCGGATCTTTTTTTACGAAAAAATGTTCAGGGAAAGCCAAAGCCCACGAACGAAAAGCAAAAGAGAAGAGAAGAAAAAAAGGAGAAAAAGAATGGAAAAAAGACTGTTTACTTCTGAGTCTGTAACCGAAGGACATCCGGACAAAATCTGTGATGCCATTTCTGACGCGATTCTGGATGCGCTGCTTGAGCAGGATCCGATGAGCCGTGTAGCTTGCGAAACCTGTACTACAACAGGATACGTTATGGTAATGGGTGAGATTACATCCAACGCACACATTGATTTCCAGCAGGTTGTACGTGATACCGTTCGCGAAATCGGCTACGACCGTGCAAAATACGGATTTGACGCAGATACCTGCGCTGTTGTAACTGCAATTGACAAACAGTCCACCGATATCGCTATGGGTGTAGACAAAGCGCTCGAAGCAAAAGAGAACAATATGAGCGATGAGGAGATCGATGCCATTGGAGCAGGAGATCAGGGAATGATGTTCGGATTCGCAACCAACGAGACCGAAGAGTACATGCCATACCCGATCTACATGGCACACAAACTGGCTCGCCAGCTGACCAAAGTCCGCAAAGACGGTACTTTAAGTTACCTGCGTCCGGACGGAAAAACACAGGTAACCGTAGAGTACGATGAGAACGGCAAACCGTTCCGTCTTGATGCGGTTGTTCTTTCCACTCAGCATGATCCGGAAGTATCCCAGGAGCAGATTCATGAGGATATCAAAAAATACGTATTCGACGAAATCATTCCGGCAGACATGGTAGATGAGCACACCAAGTTCTTCATCAACCCGACCGGCCGTTTCGTAATCGGCGGACCTCACGGAGACAGTGGTCTGACAGGACGTAAGATCATCGTTGATACT
>ERZ860445.1984-NODE-1984-length-10159-cov-2.747229_pt1 | contig 10159 bp, 10 predicted proteins | sample MGYA00509977_ERZ860445 | MGnify/ENA primary metagenome ERZ860445 (study PRJEB30046, sample SAMN00715233) | human gut metagenome | study: EMG produced TPA metagenomics assembly of the A metagenome-wide association study of gut microbiota in type 2... | reverse complement strand
CATAGCGGCAAATATAATATTTTGACAATTTTGATTTGTCGGTTTGGTTGACGAATTTCTCGAATTGGTTTTGTTCTTCAATGGTGGGCAGCGGAACTACAATTTTCTTAATTTCTGAAAGATTTAATGTTTTTTGCGCAATTCCTTTTACTTTTTCCTCTATTTGACGTTGCCCATCTGGAGCTAGCAAAGCGCTATGCAAATAAAAGCTATTTACCATATTGTGCCGTGGCTTTAAGTAGGCAATATGTCGCTGAAACAAAAACTTTCTATCTTCTGTTACAACTGCCGGATGTCCATATGAACCAACTGTTGAAAGAAGTAAATCACCAATTGCTATGGGAGTCCGCTTATATAGTTCTGCATACGTATCTTCGCTTATGAATTTTTCGGCATTATAGGTTACTACATTGCCGACAAGGTTAGATACGAAAATAAAAGGTATACCGCTTTCCTGAAACCTAGGAGGCTGATGAGTTCCATCAGTAATAATTGAGCACAATTTATTCATTGAAACCATGCTCTTGCAATCCCCAAACATTTCGACAAATCGAGCTTTGACGAGTTCGTCCAGCTTTTGGAGTTGTTTTTGATGGAACTTGATTACGAAAGCAATTTTATCTAAGACTTTCACTCTGTGGGTTTGTTCGGAAAGCAACGGAATTTGTAATTCAATATCAGCTACTTCTTTTAGATATATACCTTTTTGAGCAACGCCTTTTGCGCGGCTTTCAATATGATTTCGATTTGCTTGTAAGGCGTACATCAGATATCTGGAATCGCAAATTTCCACATTAGGATGTAGTACCGCAACACTTCTTTGTAATGTGAATTGTGGCATATTCTCTCCTACAACTGCAGCTCTGCCAACTGTTCCCACTATTGTAAGTAATACATCACCGCTTTTTATTCTTGTTCGTTTGCTTTCTTGTTCAAAATCAATTTGACTTAGATACCGAGGACTATCAAAAGTGATTTTATCATCAAAAACATTTTTGGAACTTAACATCAAGTAATCGCTATTTTCTAAGCCCTGCGGTGGGTTGTGACTACCATCGGTAACCCCTGAACAGATATCTTTTATTCTCATCAATTTTCTCCCACAAATCCGAAGTTGTATCCGCCATCACAGCAGAGTTATTCCTTATCATCTTTATCTTTCACAACGCCCTCAATCATCCCGGCAACAGCCTGCCCCAGCAGCATTGTGCTTGCGTTTTCTGCCGTAACCACCGGGCGACCGGTCTGCGCTTCAATTTCTTTTCGGGCGTTGCCGGCTACCGTGCCGCCCTGCTTTGCCACAGTGCGGTTTTCTTCCAGCCCTTGCGGATTCTGAGCCTTGGTGAGTTCTGTTGTGGTGGCTTCTGCCAACATATTCAGCGCCAGCTCCAACGTACTCATATTGTCGCGCAGATTTTCTTTTTTCAGCCCTTTCAGGTTCTTGTACTGCCGCGTATTCAGCCCGGACCACGCCTTTGTGACTTCGTCCGTCAAAACGGCGTACTCCTGCCCCTTTTGCACCCCGTGTGCGCTCCACGCATCGGTCAGCTCCTTGCGGGCGCGGATGGTTTGCAGGCGCTGGTTGATCCACTCCGGCGGGTAGCCTTTCTGTGCGTAGGTGTCCAGCGCGCGTTCAATGGTAAGCTCCGGGTCGATGATTTCCTCAATGCGCTCACGCCCGACCATAGCCAGCCACATTTTGAACGGCTCGGCCTTTTTGGACGGGATGGACTGGATGATGCGCAGCAACTGCTCGGTATTCGCTACATCCGTAAGGCGGCGCTTGCCATCAGCGGCTTTCATTTTCAACTGGTGACAATTTGTCACCAGTTCATTTCCTTCTTCTTTCAAGCGCTGCTTCAGCTTGTTCCAGTATTTTCTGCCGGTCTTGTAGTCGGGGCTTTCTGTCAATGCAACCACGACATCCACCACCGAAAAATACCATTCTTCCTTTTCCTCATCCCAAGCGGTGCGGATGGTCTGATCTTCAAATACTTGCAGTTTCTCGTTTTCCGTCATGGTGCGCTCCTTATTTCAGCATCTGCTCCAGTTCGTCCATTGCCGTGTTGACCTCTTTCTCCAAGCGGCGCAGCTCTGCCATGATCTCACTCGTCGGCGGGTACTCCACAGGCTTGTACTCGGTCTTTTTGTATTTGTTGATGGACAGGTCGTAGCCGTTATCCACAATTTCCTGCTTGGGAACAAAGAACGATTTTTCCGTGCGGGCGCGGTCTTTCTCGGCGTCCAGATTTTTGAAGCGCGCAATAATGTCGGGAATATCGTTCTCCTGCACGGGACTGCGCTTGTCGTCCAGCGAAAGACCGTCGGCCTGCATATCGTAGAACCACACGTTATCCGTGCCGCCATGCCCTGTCTTGGTGAAAATCAAAATGGCGGTGGAAACACCGGCATAGGGCTTGAACACGCCGGACGGCATCGAGATAACTGCCTCCAGACGGTTGCCGTCTACCAGTTCTTTACGGATTGCCTTGTGCGCGGTGGACGAGCCGAACAGCACACCATCGGGAACAATGCAGGCGCAGCGCCCGCCGATTTTCAGCATACGCAGGAACAGCGCAAGGAAAAGCAGTTCGGTTTTCTTGGTCTTGCAGACCTTCAGCAGGTCGGCGGATACTGTGTCCGCGTCCAGACTGCCCTTGAACGGCGGATTGGCAAGAATCAGCGAGTATTTTCCCTTATCCGGGTTCTGGTCGCTCAGGCTGTCACGGTACTCAATGTAGGGGTTATCGATGCCGTGGGTCATCATGTTCATGGCGCCGATGCGTAGCATGGTGCGGTCCATATCGTAGCCGAAGAACATATGGTTCATGTAGTGGTCTTTTTTCTGACGGTCAAAGAAGATTTCTTCTTTGCGGCGCTCTTTCAGGTACTCGCCCGCTGCGACGAGGAAGCCGGATGTGCCGCAGGCGGGGTCGCAGATGATTTCGTCCGCTTTGGGATCCATCAGCTCGACCATCATTTTGATGATATGGCGCGGTGTGCGGAACTGACCGTTCAGACCGGACTGTGCGATTTTGGAGAGCAGATATTCATAGGTGTCACCGCGCACATCCACCGCCTGCGACTCATTCATCAGGCGGTAAATTTCGTCCAGCGCGTCCACCACTTTGGAAAGCAGCAGCGGCGTGGGCAGCTTGAAAATGGCGTCGTCCATGTATTTGGAGTAGGCGCTGTTCTTGTCGCCGTGCAGATTTTTGATGAATGGGAACACCCATTCCTGCATGGTGGCGTACATTTTCTGCGCCGGAAAGTCGTGGAACACGCTCCATTTGAGCTGCTGACCGTCGATGGTGCGCTCGCCGAGCTGCACCTCGTCCGCAAAAATGCTCTGGTACGGCAGACCCAGCATGGCGGCTTCCTTGGCGCGCAGATTGTCGGAATCGTCCAAGTCGTGAATGAACATTAAATAAGTGATTTGTTCAATGACATCCAGCGGATTTACAAGACCGCCCGCTGCAAAAATATCCCAAAGGCTGTCGATTTTGTTTTTGAGTTCTCCAGTAATCATATCAGTTTTCTCCATTCCAAATATAAGATGTGTAGCGTCCGCCGCCGAGTTTTGTAATTGTGCCGTTTTTCAGCAAGTCAGCCAAGGCTCGCTGGACAGTGATTTGGCTGATGTCCGGACACTGCTTTAGGATTTCGCTTTTGGTGATTTCACCTTGGTGCAATTTAATGATTTCGCGCACGCGGTCAGGCTTTGACAGACCTTTGGCGGTTAGCTGTGTGGCAATCTCGTCAAAGCTTTTGTATGCCGTAACAAGAGTGTTCAGCAGGTAGGCGGTAAAAGGTGCGTAGTCATTTGTGTCGGCAGCCCAGTTATGGGAACTGCGTTGCAGCGATGTATCGTAGGACGCTTTTGTGTCAAGAAGAATTGCGTCTATGCTGCTGTATTGCCCCACTTCATAGCCGGAACGGTACAGGAGCAGTGCCAGCAGCAGGCGGCTCATTCGTTCGGTGCCGTTATCGAAGGGGGCGATGTTCAGAAAGTCTACCATGAACATCGGAATCAAAAGCAGCGGGTCAAGGACTGGGTCTTGCAGGGCTTGTTCGAAGGCATTGCATAGTGAAGCAAGGCTTTCGGCGCATGGTTCGCCGGCGGTATCTTTATAATTGCCACCCACAGTTTTACCGCTGAATTTGTACAAATCCCGATGCAACTGTAAAATAGTGGATGGTGCCGGTGGCAGGAAGTCATAATTGGCACTTATGGAGGTCAGCACATCCCGATAACCCGCCACTTTTTTCTCATCATCGGTTTGCGGATTGGTTTTATTCAGGATAAGCTTTTTCAGCCGATCCTCGGCAACGGTGATGCCTTCCATGCGATTCGATGCGGCGACATTTTGCAGGATGGCGGTTTCTTGGATTTCAGATAGTGCGGCAGCATCCGTTTCAAGGAGCCTGTTCAGTCGACCTTTGTATTCATGGAGTTGCGTCAGACGGAACACGGTCTCTGGTGTCAGCAGCTGAGAATATACTGCTTTGAAGTTAAATGTTTTCATTATAGAACCTTTATTTTTATTTACATCAAATTTATTAAAATGATGTAAATATATTGTATTCTGTTATTGCAAAAAAGTCAATAGAAAGTACATCTTTTTGTAAAATATGATGAAGTTAAATATTCGATTTGGTATATATGACAAAAGCGCCCTATCAAAAGAAGCCAATCCACTTCTTTTGATAGGGCGCTTTTACGATAAAATATGCTCTCGTCAAAAATCTGTTTCGACATCATGCAGGATACTATTCCGCGTGAAAGTCTCCGCTTCTGCTTTTAGCGAGAACATAGTTTTGTACCAACCGCTTTCATTTTCCTGCTTTGTCGTTGGAGTTATGCCGCGCATATCAGCCAGTACAGCCATCATCACGCTGGTTTCATGGCGATATTGTTTGTCTTTATCTGCGATAAATTGATGATAGTCCGGGCGTTTCAGCATTTTTCTGTATAGGCGCGGGTCTCGCTCAGCAACAGCAAACTCGTATTCCTGCCCATAATAGCCGAATTTCAATAGTGCGTAGTCGGATTCTATTAGTGCGGCTAGTTTTTCTTGTTCTGCGGTCAATTTACTGTCCATTTATTGTTACTCCTGTATGCAGAAACGATTTTAAGTTGAGGTATCTTCTTCACGGCTGGTATCGGACCAAATCCCAAGTTCTTCGGTGTCATGCAGAAACCTTGACTGCTGATTGTACCACTTTATTTCTTCAGCAAGTGTCACACCGGTATCAGGTTGAATTTCGTCTGCGTTCATGGCAACGGGAGCTTCTTCGTCTGAACCGAATAGCGGCTGTTCCATAAATTTCTTGATTAAGTGCAATGCATATCTGGCGGGCTCGGCTTGTAGTGTATTGGGCAAACGGATAGAAGTTGTACCGTTTTCTTCGATAATTTCTATGCCGTGGTAACTGGAGTGCATTTCGTAGATGATGGCGAGCAGCCCCTCGATTGTATCCACATCCAACGGACGCAGCATAGCAGGCGCTACGCCAAGCGCCAATGCGATTTTGTTTAACTGATCTTCCTTGGGATGGCGCGTACCATATTCGTACTGTTGAAGAAGCGTTGAGGTAATGCCGGAGCGCTTAGAAAGTTGAGATTGCGAGATTCCCTTTTTCAAACGCAGACGTTTAATGCGTCTCCCAGTTGTATCCATAAAGAACCTCCCACAGAAAATAAGTTGCAATAAAAAGTAAAAATATATATTGACAAGCAAAACGCTTGTGGTATAATGAGTTTGCAGACATCACAAGTGTTTTGAATGTGGTGCTGATGAACCTTGAAAACTGAATATACCAAATCTTCAAGCCTTACAAATGATCGTGTTCCTGTGCTGTGCACAAGTACCACAAACAATTTGTTTTATAAATTATACCGCAGGAGGGATAGTTATGGCAAGATATGCAAAGCAAAAAACACCGCAAGTTGTGCGAAATCCGTTTGAACCGATGCTGAAAACTGTGGAACAAATGGCAGTTGTTTCCGGCATCGGAGAAAATCGACTGCGCCAGTTGATGGCTGACGGTGAACTGGAGTTTATCCAGAACGGCAATCGGCGTCTGATTTCCGAACAGGCTATTTGGGATTATTACAACCGTGCCAAGACTCCGGCAAGGTCTGTAAGCAGCGGGTGCTGATGTGGCGATCCGCGAGAGAAAAGTCAAAAACAAGCGAAACAGCCAAGGAATTTTAACAGGCAGACCGGGCATTGTCTACGATGTCAATGTGAAAGTCTATGAGAACGGCAAGCAGAAAAGTATTGCCAAACGTGGATTTGCAACGCGCAGGGAAGCAGAATTGTATGAGGCACAGATCAAGCTGGAGTTACAGACTGGCAGCGCCGCTATGGTCGGCTATGGACCAGAGAGCAAACAAAAGCTAAAAGAGTATCTGCCCAAGTGGTACGAAAGCTACCACCATAACCTTGCAAAAAGTACGCGATACAGCTATTGGAGCGGCATAAACATACATCTAATTCCCATGCTGGGCGAAGTACCTCTGAATAAACTGACACCCCAAATGATTGACGATATGATTGCGCAACTGCGTGAGAAGGGACTGGCGGAGAATTCAGTGCGTTATTGCCATCGAATTTTAAGCTCTGCGCTGTCCTCGGCGGTAAAGTATGGCTACATTCCAAACAACCCAGCCAAGAACATTATGACACGGTTTAGTAAGAACGCCGGGCGCAAATATGACAAGTACACCGTGGAACAGGTGCAGCAGCTTTTGGCGTTTGTACATGGTAATGCACTTGAGACCGTGGTGCTGCTCGCTGTTCTGTTTGGGCTGCGACTCAGCGAAGCGCTGGGGTTACGCTGGCGTTACGCTGGCGTGATGTTGATTTGACGCACAGGCAAATTACCTTGCGAGGCCAAGTTCCCTGTGACCTGCCGAAAGATGCTAAAATTGTGCCGCACTTGGAACCATTGAAAGACCGTGACGAAGGCGAAACACGTTCATTTCCCATTACAGAAGAAGCACTGCCAATCTTTTTGCGGCTTAGACAGGAACAAGCCGACCAGCGGCGGTTGTGCAAGCTCGGCGGGGTCAAGTATTACGATAACGATCTTGTTGTGTGCAAGCCGGACGGTTCGCCATACTTACAAAAGCGTATTTCGGTCAAGTTTAACGGATTTATGCGTAGCACTGGGATGCCGAAAATCCGATTTCACGATCTACGCGGCACAGCGGGCACCAATATGTACAATTTGACAGGTAATTTTTATGCAGTTAGCCAAATTCTCGGACATTCAGTGGACGATTTTTCCCAGCAAATGGGCGTAAATCTGAAAATCAACACCGTCACGACCCGCTATGTACAAGTACAGGAGCAGCGCAAACTCAGTGTGCTGACGGCATACCACCAAGCAGTATTCGCAACACCGAAAAACACTGCTGTTGGAGATAACTCTTTATAAGTTATTATCCCTTCTCGCAGGAAACCATGAACTGTGGGCAACAATTCGGGCAACAAATGGCTTTTTGCAACAAATTATTGTTGCAAGTGGATTTTGGCTTGTAATAGTCATTGCGTAAACTTACAGCATCACATTTCAAAGCCGTAAACAAAAATATCCGTCATAAAATCTTTCGATTTTACGACGGATATGGCGCAGATGGTGGGAGTCGAACCCACGCGACAGTCTCCTGTCCTAAAGCATTTCGAGTTAATCTTTGAAAAGGCAATATGGTGATAACCAAGGCTGATGCAGGCTGGTTTGTCCGCTGATTTTGGACGATGCTTGTAGCGAAAATACTGCCCGGAAACAAAAAAACAATGTAGGTACGAAAAGAAGCGAAATCACCCGTTTTAGGGCAAAAATGGCGACTTTTTGGGAGAAATGCAAGATAAGATGCAAGATAACCCCTACCTAAAAAGCCGGATAATGGTGCAGGTTCGCGGACACGAATGAGAAAAAATGCAAGAAGAAAAAAATGAAGTAGTGATTTTTCGGGTTCCACTTTACAAACAAGGAGAACCCGAAATGAAGAAAAAACTTGTAAGCAAAGACCCTCTGGCAGAAAAAATTGAAGAAATTCTAACGCCCTATCCGGATCCGATGAGCCGCAACGATTTCCGCATCGTATGCCATATCGGAACACGAACCTCGCTTTATCTCCTGCAAAGCGGGCTTGTTCCCTGCAAAAACAACGGAAAGAGAACGCGCTGCTATAAAATCGCCAAGAAAGATGTTGCCGAGTATCTCTACCGCCGAGAGTCCGACCCGATGCGCTACACCCCGCCCAGCGGGTGGTATTACAACTACCCCAAGCACAAGAAACCTGCCGCATCGTTGGAGCGCAAGCTGAACTATAAGGGCGAGGAGCGGTTGCTGGCCAAGGAATGGTACGAGCAGCAGTTAGCAAATTACCCGGATGTACTGACCGTTGCGCAAGTCTGCGAGGTGACAGGCTACCAACGCCACACAATCCTTAAATGGTGCAGCAAGGGCTTGCTGAAAACCATCTTGCAGACACCCAAGTATATGATTCCCAAAGTATGGCTGCTGGAATTTGTGACGTCCGACTTTTTCAACGAAATCAGCCGGAAATGTGGAAAACACTATGCCGCCATCAAGGAAATTAGTCGTTCACGCAAAGCCAGATAAGATGACTATTCGACCTCATGTGAACGCTAACACTTTAAGGCTGCTTCCATCGGTCTGATACGGTTCCCGTTTCAATTTTCCAGTCACTGACTGGAAAATTGGATATCTGAGATATGTAAGCCCCAAAAATCTAGTTAGACAAATCTCTCAAGGCATATTCAGCTTTTACGCAGAACCCAATTTGCCAGACACTGTCTGGTAAATTAGATAGCCAAATACAACAGGCTTATATTTTATAAATCAGCATATTATGGTCAAAGCTGTCAAACAGGGGTATCCACGTTCAAAAGAGAAAGACCCAAAGTTGGGCGCAAAGAATAAGAAACAGAACAGAAATAATTGAAATAGAATATAATTTGTGCAAGACTAACATTCGGGGAAATGTCAACATTTTAATTTGTTGACATTTCCCCGAAATCACGATATAGTAATAGTAGAAAAAGGCTTAGGAGGGATACTGTATGCCAAGCGATTACCAACAGCAAATAAAAGAAATTTTTGGCACGTCTGATTTGGATGAACTGCGAGAACTTGCAAAGACACTAAAAATCGGTAATTCCAACCCTCGCAATGCGGGTCGTAAGGCGCAGCTTACCCCCGACCAGACCGTAGAGATTTTGGAACTGCATAGAAAAGGCATCGGCAACACCGAGATTGCGAGACAGTTCGGGGTGTCGCGCCAGACCATATACAAGTATATCTATAACGCCGAGCATTTCAGCAAGGATCCGGATTTCACCATGCGGATGAATTTCATGAACGGTAAGCAGCTATGTACGGTCATCGACATTGATTTCAAGCACGAAGTTGTCCGCATGAAGAACTACACCGACCGAATCCCTTTGCGGGCTTTTGGCGTTGTAGAAAATCCGTCTTGGGCGGATTTCGAGGAATTTTTGAAAGAAAGATGCCTGCCCGCCAGCCGAGCCGGTTTGAAGGGCATCCTCCGAGAGATGGATGTTCCTTTCTATGATCCGCTGCTGATTATCGAAAAGACAAAAGGGCGCATGGCTGGGGACAATCAATGGGTGCAGATAATCCGTAACACCACTGTCTAAGGAAAGGCCTATGGAAACGATTGATTTAAGCAAGTTTGAGTCACAAGAAACGCTGAACAATACTTCAAAGGGAAATCAGTTAAAATGGAAATGCGTTTTTGTCGGACGGAATTCAAGAATGTTCTTAAATTGAAATGGGTGGAAAGTGCAGGCGGAGGAAGTGGTGGTGAGGAAGATTGCGTATGCAGAATAAGCTCTAATAGTATTAGAACGGTATAAAAAGCCAACATCTTAAATTTTATTCTTGAATTTTGAAAAACATCTGCAAATGTCGAAATTAAAATTTGACTTTCTGCCCAGAATAGAGTACACTGGATTCAAGAAATCATCTGGGAGGAATTGCGATGCTGCTTCAATTTTCAGTCACCAACCACCGTTCCATCAAGGATACAGCCATCATCAGCTTAAAAGCATCCACAGATAAAAGTCTGGTCGACTGCCTGATTTCACCGGACGAGAAGAAA
>ERZ860445.1978-NODE-1978-length-10186-cov-2.147369_pt1 | contig 10186 bp, 7 predicted proteins | sample MGYA00509977_ERZ860445 | MGnify/ENA primary metagenome ERZ860445 (study PRJEB30046, sample SAMN00715233) | human gut metagenome | study: EMG produced TPA metagenomics assembly of the A metagenome-wide association study of gut microbiota in type 2... | reverse complement strand
TAGAGGTAGACGAAGACTGTGATCTTGACAAAATGCAGGAACTGGAAAAAGAATTTCTTGCTCTTGGGGATATTTTGGGAAAGCATCCCTATGATGCTTCCATTCGTTTCCGCAAGCTTGGCCGACACCATGCTTCCGGCCTTTATTCCCCGGCCTACCAGTGCGTATGCATTGATGTCCGCTCCCCTAGCAGCTACGTCCACGAATTTCTGCACATGTACGATCACTTTCATGGAATGCTGAGTGAAGGCTATGATTTCAAAGAAATCCGGCTTCAGTATGAGGCCTGCCTGCAGGAATATCTTTCGGATTGTGAAGATCCGGATTTAAAAGCACGGCTGAATGGAAACAGCAAATACAACCTGGATTACTATTTGGTCCCAACGGAAGTGTTTGCCCGCTGCGGGGAACTGTATTTTACGCGTTTTCGTGGTGTAGATAATTCTCTTCTGAAATTTGAAAGAGGATTTGACTATCCGGAAAACGAAAAATTATTGGAGCTGATCAAAAAATATTATGATCAGCATTTTTTAACGGAGGAGATATCATTATGAAGAAATTTTTTATCAAGGACCTGGCCAACATGGTCGAAAAGGAAATTGCAACGGAGTTTTTACTTCGGAATGTCAAATTGTCGATCGCGGATGGCCGGCGCTGGCAGGACCTTACGCTCAGTGATAAGAGTGGTATTGTATACGGAAAATGCTGGTCCGAACACATCTCGGATGAAACGGATAACTATGTTGGAAAAATTGTCCGTGTTGTCGGAAAAGTTGAGCTTTTCCGGGAGCAGTGTACGCTGCGGATTGTCCGGATCAGTCCGGCTGAAACATACGATCCGGCAGATTTCCGGGTTACTTTGTCCAGCTACGATGTAGAACAAAGTATCACCCTCTTAAAAAAACTCCTCGATGAAATTGAGGATCCCAAATTGTATAGTTTATGCTGCGCTGTATTCGGTATGGGGACTGCCAGATACGAACGGTTTTTGGAATTCCCACTGACCGAGGAAGCCACACATCCATACTTTGGCGGTTTTTTAAAGCATACCATCAATGTTGCAAACCTGGCTGATATGGCGCTTACTATCTGCGAAGGCAGCCCAAATGAAGTGATCCGGCCGGATCCATCGCTGGTCATTGCCGGTGCGCTTCTTCACGCAAGCGGCGTGCTTTCCCAGCTCACACTCAGCGCTGCGGAAGGCATCTTCACGGACCGGGCCCGCCTTTTGAGTTCCTCCACAGATGCGGTTTTAATGGCAGTCTGCACAAACAGCCGATTAGAACAGGAGAAACGAGTTACGGATATGTCCGCACTTTTACATATTCTGGAAGCTGCCAATGGAACGACACCGCCTAAAACCAAGGAGGCAGTTATTGTCACCAACGCAGTACGAATGAGCAAAGAGCTGAATTCTATCGATCAGATCTTTTTCGAGTCTGACCGTATGCATCCGACCGATAAGACCCGGAAAGCTTTCTGCGACTATCTGGGTTATGAGGTCTTTCGAGGAGGAGAGGAATGTTTGAAAAACTGATTTTAAACCCATATGTGAAAAATGCTCTGAAGCAATACATGGACAAAGGACAAAAAAATGCTCAGCATTTAATTCTGTCAGGCCCTCAGGGTACTGGAAAGCGGACCTGTGCAGATATCCTGGCACACTTTCTCCTGGACATCAGACTTGATAAGCCACTCCATTCCTGCGCAGATTTTTTCTGTCTGGACTGTGACCAGGCAAGCATCAAATTGTCTGATACGGAGGACCTAAGAGAATTTATTTCCTATTCCAGTACTGTGCGCCGCGTTGTTTTGATTGATAATGCGAATCAGATGACCCCAAACGTGGCCAACAGCCTGCTAAAAGAGTTGGAAGACGGGCAATGTGTATTCATTTTTATAGCACACAAGCCTTTGATCCGCACGGTATGCAGCCGATGCTTTGAAATCCGTTTTCTTCCGGTAAATGAAGATGATATGGCACAGTTTTTTATGGAACAGGGAGATCTTGTATCATTAGAGGTGGTTACAGCTTCTAATGGCTGTCCCGGACTATTCCGACAGCTAAATGCTGATGACGCTTTCATATCTATGACCGCCAGAATGATAAAAGCACTGAACCAACAAAATCATGCGGATCTTCTGTCAACCTTCGGTCTCCTGAAAGAAAAAGACGAATTTGCTTTGGAAGCATTTTCACCGGCCGCCCGTCTGGCAATCGTGAGGCTTTTGGAAGCCATCTATGCAGATCAATACCTGCATAAACTTGTTGGAAGCAAATTATTCCCGTATATGACGGAACTGCCTATTTCTGCTAAACAGGCTTACCAGATTTCTGAACAGGCACACAATATCCGGGGCAAAAAGCTACTCTACACAAAACATGATTTTCTGGAACTCCTGTTCCAGATGATGAAAGAGGGGGAATTATGACTCTTTATACCAAGATACGCCCAAAAACCTTCGATGAGGTAAAGGGGCAGGAATTTACTGTAAATAATCTGAGAATGCAGTCCATCCGCGACAAATTCTTTCAGGTAATTATTCTGGCCGGGCAGTACGGGGCCGGGAAAACAACACTTGCCAGGATCGTGGCCACGGCAGCAAACTGTAAAAACAAAGATAAGAATGGAAACCCTTGCGGTACCTGTGATGGATGCAGATCTGTATCTAGTGGATCTGTAGACTTTCTGGAAATCGACGGTGCCAGTAACACCGGAGTTGATCATGTAAGGGACCTGACAGACTGGCTACACGAGCGCCCACTCGGAAAGCGGAAAATCGTTATCATTGATGAGGTACACATGCTTTCCCGTCAGGCTTTCAACGCCCTTTTAAAAACACTGGAGGAACCACCAGCTTATGCACTGATCATTCTTTGCACAACAGAAGCAGACCGGATCCCGGCAACCATCCGGTCGCGATCTGCCTGCTATACCATCACGCAGATCCCAGAGGCCATCATCTGTGAACATCTTCTTGAAGTTGCGACAGAATTTCAAATCCGTATTCAGCCGGAAGCTGCAGAACTGATTGCTTCCTATTCTGGTGGTGCGATGCGAAATGCCTTAAAACTGCTGGAACAGCTATCAAATGGCGAAGATGAAATCACGGCTGATGTCGTTCGATCTGTTCTCGGGATGTCTGAAAAAGATGAGCTGCTCCGAATCATCCAAGCGATGCTTTCTGGAAATTACACAAAGCTGCTGGAATCTTTAAATTCCATTGCCAAAAGCGGAAAATCTCTTCTAAGCCTTACGGAAGAGCTCCTAAATGAATCCACATCCTTGCTGCTGGCCAAAACAGGGCAGCCATCATCATCTTCAGCTATCGCAGAAAACTATACACTAGAACGGCTTTGCGAGCTGTCTGCTAAAATAAACTGGCTGAATGATGAACTAAAAAATGCTGCCGGCAGCGGAATAGCAGCCTATATCCATGCGACAAAAGATCTGAACACTGGTGAATCAGGTCTTGCTGGAAAATTAAAATCATTGGAAGATCAGATGTTCAGGCTGTCTGCCGAACTAAAGTCTATAAAATCCGTCGGATTTTCGAAACCGGTCGATACGGCTCTGGAAGCAGAAACCAATATCCCGATAACTTCCAATAGCTCTGCTCAGCCCGACTTACCCGAGGAGAGTGTACCTGTTTTAATCACTCCTTCCAAAACCTCTGAAGTTGCGCAAACAGAAACTACAGATTTTGACGCACTTTTTGGTGACTGGGGCTTTGACTCCTTTGATAATACGGACGAACCCGGATTTTTTGAAAGTGCAGAGGAAACTGGCACTTCTTTCCAAGAGACAGCAACAGTTTCTGAAACTTCTGCGGCTCTTTCTGCGGGAGAACTTGCACAAAAAAGTTTGTCCGAGAGAATCAGCAATGACCCTGTCATAAAGGAAAAACTTCTTTCTGCTGAGTGGATCACGCAGGAAGAGAACCTTTTACTTAAGGTGCTGCCAGAATACAAAGAAGATATCCTGTTATTTATTGCTGCAAGTGGCATAAAAAACATTACAATCTGCTAACTACACAGGGACCATGAACCGCAATTGTTTATGGTCCTCATGAATACTTATCACACATGATTACGGAACTATACTGTAAAAAATTTTATTTAGAATAGGGGGATATATATGGATTTCATTGATGATCTGGATGTTTCTATAATCGCAAATATACTTGTAAATATGGGTATTGACATTAGTAATTTAAACGATATTACTGATGCCGATGACTACGAAGATACAATTTCTACCATTACTGCATCACTTGAAAAATTGCGAAACGAGGAAGATCCACTATATGTGCTTCTTGAACTGATTGCTGGAGACAATGAAGAATTGGTGGATTTCTATTTTAAAATGGTTGGATTTCACTAAGGAACCTAGAATATGCACAATGATTGGGAAGCCCATTAACTTCCGGCCTTCAACACCTAAAGTGCATATCATTTCTACACAGCGTTTTCAATAGTTAGTATGTATAGACTGATAAACTGCAGCCAATTATAAAAGCTGCAGTTTATCAGTTTTTCTTTTTTATACCTCTCACAGTACTTATGATACCTTACAAAAGAGTCAATCTTAAACAATTCCCCTTCTACTTTCATTTGTCTTGCAGGAAATCCACTCTTTCTGTATAATATAAGCTAGGGTTTATTTTTTAGCTTTTAGGAGCGTGAATAATGGAAAAAGATTCAGATTTATTAAATAAAAAGAAAACTGTTCAGATTTCAGTAACAGATAAAGATGGAAAAGAGCACCCCATTGATGTTGAAACCGAGATGGTACCTGTTGGTCATGAGATCAATTATCAAACCGAAAATGAGTGGTGGTCAAAGGATCCTGAAACCGGAAAAGTATATGCGCCAATTCCCGAACATTATGCCCTGCACTTTCAGGAACTTCAAGCTCGTATGAAGTCTGGCCCACCTTTGACAGAAAATGAAAATCGTGTATATGAGGCTCTCAAAGTGGTTCTTCAGGAGCTGCCGGTTTTTGCCGCTGATAACGCATACAACGCACAACCTAATGCATCTTCTCTAGAATCCATAGAACACAAAACCAAAAAAAGGACCAACCGAACAAGAAAAAAAGACTATGTCGATACTTCATTGACCAAGCACATCTCCCTGATCATTGATCAGGAGTATGAATCTGGTTTAAGTTTACGCAAAAGCGGAAGTGCATATCTAACACCTCTGGAATCAACAGATGGCCTCAATTATGATGCTAATACCGGAAAACTTTATTTTGAAGGAGTACCTGTATCAGAAGCAAAACTGGAAGAAATTAGTCGTGGTAAGGTTGTTGAAATCGGTGAATTTGATCTGCCCTTATTAAAACTATTTTACAGTATTATTCTTGCCGATATTAAAAATACTATCAACCAAAACCAGTATGCGATAAACGAAAGTTTTACTATTTACTTACCCGATTTGGCCGAACTTATGGGGAAAGGACGTAATTTAAGTGATAATGATATAATCATGCTGCGAAATAAGACAGGAGCATTCCAAACCATCTACGGGATTATTCGCGATCCAAAATATCCAAAACGAATCGGATCCGCTTTACCGCTTTTGGTTTCACTGGGTTATGATGACACCACGAACACAATACGTTTTTCCTCTCCCTACATGCTTCGCTTAATTCGGACACTGTATAATGTAAAGGTACGACAGTCAAAACTCAACTTAAATAAGATTACTGAACCTGCAAAGTTCTTAATATCAGAACATACCGATATCATTTATACATCAATTGCTAAAGAAAGAAATAAACGCGCCGTAGAGATTGTTTTCGCCATTGTGACAATGATTGAGCAATCTACAGACGAAAATGTATGTATCACCGTTCGGGATATTTTTGATCGCTCTCCTCAATTAGTAGAAGCGCTTAACAATACAATCCGTACAGCGAATAAAAATACTCTATTAAAGCGTGCTTTTTCGAAAGCTTATGAGTTGTTGGAAAAAAAGACTACATTGAAAGAGCATTATCCTTATATGGTTTTCTCTGAAGAACTTTTGGGAATTCCAACTGTAAGTACTTTAAACGAAATGAAGCTGCACTTCATCAAAAAAAAGTAACTCGAACCGAGGACATACTGTTCTCGGTTTTCTATCATGTGGTGGCTACATAACTTCAAACCAAATATCTTTAGTAATTTTTAGAAAATGCATTAACCGATCAACTGCAGTTCAAATACAGATACATTTTTGCATAGTATAGTAATTAAACAGCTGCAGCTCAGATACAGCCACTTTTCGGAGAACTGCGCTATCTGAACAGCTTCGACTCAGATACACTACTTTTCGGTAAACTGCGCTAGCCGGCCAGTTCCAGCCCAAATGCAGCTATTTTTCGGTAAACTGCACTAGCTAAACAGTTCCAGCTTAGATGCCCCACTTTTCGGAGAACTGCGCTAATCGGCCCGTTTCAGCGCAAATACAACTATTTTTCAATAAACTGCAGTAGCCTTTCGGCAAAATACTATAGCTTTTCGGTAAACTGCGCTAAGCTTTTTCGGAGAACTGCAGTAGCTTTTTCGGTAAACTGCGGTAGCTTTTTCGGAGAACTGCGGTAGTTTTTTCGGAGAACTGCGCTATATTTTTCGGAGAACTGCGGTAAATTTTTCGGTAAAGTGCAGTAGCTATTTTCGGTAAAGTGCGGTAACCATTTTCGGTAAAGTGCGGTAGTTTTTCCCGGAAAAACCCTTATTTTACAATACTTCCCCCATTTTCAGTCTTATTTTCCCCATTTATTTTCTCATTAACACATCTCACAAAACAGTCCTTTTTTACCCGTTTTCCCACACTTTGGCAATATTCCAAATTTTTTTATTTCCCTTTATAATTAACATTACATTACGGAAAGGGGGTGGATCCAGAGTGAAACGTTTTGCGAATGTAAGCATTCCATCCATAAAGAAAATCATTCATACTTCATTCGAGAAGCAGCTATTAAAAAGCTGCTCTGTTCGGCTGTTCATTCTGATCCATTTCTATGCCAACGCAAATACCGGCATCACTTCACCACTCGATTTGGAAGATCTGGCACAAGCACTTGATTGTAACATCAAAACCGTTCGCAGCAATATTCTCCGGTTGGAGTCCTGCGGCTTTTTTGATGTATCTATGGATCCGGTCACAGAAGAGTATACCTTTACAATCCATGACTACACCAAAATGTATAATCCTATCGGTCTTGGCGGTGGTTATATCCAGTGTACATATGATTTGCTTGAGCAGCTCCTGCAGATCAAATCCATTAATGAGCTACGAGTGATCCTTATGCTTCTTTGTGAAGCGATCACCACTGAACTTCAGAGTTCTGCAAAGCTGGCCGTGGCCAAACTCACATTTAAAGAATTACTTGCCGGTTTACCAAAATATGTAAAACCAGGTGTGGTAAAGCAGATTTTGGATCATGCCAACTCCTTCAAAACTATTTTTAAGGAAGAGTACACCAGGAAAAAACGCTATATTGCTGCAAAGCTCAATGATTGTTTTAATGGAGCGACTACCAAAAACCAGGTCCGTCAGGAAGCCTACTCCGAAATTGTTTCTTTTACCACTGAAATGGATGATGTGATCCGCACCTTTAACACTTACCTGTTTGAGGACAAGTTAAGAGAGAGAATGCAGTATGAGGAGATTCTGAAAACAGAATATGGCATTGCCTTCGATCAGACACCTACCCTGGATGCTGAGCATTTACTTCCTATCTATGATTTTGAAGAAACTCAGTATCATGATCTTACCATCATGGCACAGGACTATGAAATTGGTACGGTTCTTGATGCACTGCACCTTTTCTATAACCGTTATATCCTCACAAAACTCTATGATGCAAAGAAAGGGCCTGGCTCGCTCGTTCGATCCATCATAAGGGAATTAATCCAAAATCCACAAATTGCATAAGTTTCGCTTCACTGGCATCCGCTAGGATGCCTATTTCTCGTTCCATTCTGTATTTTCATACCCGTTTTCTGGGTAATTTTTTTCCTATTTATTGCTTTTCAATGTGTATTTTTTTCAGCAATATCTAAATTTCCAGGTCGGTTATCCACAATTTCTTTTATTTGATCCAGAAAAAAATCACCCTTTTTATAAAAAAACCATTCTTTTCATCAGAAAATCATCTTTCTCAAAATAAAAACTGCATTTGCTTCTAAAAATCGGCTGATCCAAAAAATAATGCCTGAAATAGCTCCTTTGACAGCAGAAAATTACTCATGTTTTTACATGTCTTTTATGTCTTTGAATTTTTTTATGTTTTTTAGCTCTTTTAAATAAAACGCGTTCCGCGACTAGCCCCTTACGGAGAGAGTGATTGTGAAGAGGAAATAAATCATCCAAAAGAACCTTATTTCAACTCTATCAGAAAATAATATCTATTGTTTGCAAATATTGCCTGAAATATCTATCGGGAATCCCTATATATACGCCAAAGAGATCCATGTCTTCTATGTCTTTTATATTTTTTATATTTATAGAATGTCAGCTGCACAAGCATATCTGTTTGATTATTTGCTTTTTAGTATAACAATCCTTGCTTTGGAAAGAATTCAATGGTAAAATAATTACAAATTCTTTCATTTCAATTATATTTGCTTCTGGCAAAGTGAGAGTCAGTTAAGACCAAGTAATGGAGGAATTCTGCAAATAAACAGAATATATACACATTGGAGGAACTTCCTGTCGGAGGTTCCTTTTTTCGTGCCAGAAAGGAGGACGATGTCGATGAAACTTATGAAAGTGGATTTTATCCGGTTTTGCCGCGATGGAATCTTTATTTAGTTGTTTCAATCAATATGCAATGACCTGTGAAAAAATGATTTATTTTTAAGAAAACCAGGAAAATGAAAACAGGAAAGAGAGGATAACTATGAAAGAATTTAAAACACTGGGGTATGACTGGGAATGTGGCCATGAGGATTTGATCATCAGAGTATTATCCTATGCTGACAGAAAACGGCTTTATATTGGATTATACAAAGAAGAAAACGGAGAATGGGAGGACTTTGGTAATCTGACTGTAAATCTGCCTCATGAAGATGTAAAAAAGAATGAAGCATTCATTGATCACAATTTTTTCGAGTCCAAATTGCAGTTCATTAAAAAGTATCAGCGGGGAGAAATTTTCCCTGAACCAGCCGTATCAGGATACTGCACTTTTTCGAAGGTAGCATTTGATCTTGACCGGCTGGAAGAATTTGATCCGGACGGAGTATGCGCGTACCGGGAACTCCACGGGGAAAAGAGCTCATCAGAGGATGAAGAAGAGGATCTGGATGATTACACGTTAATTAAAAAGATGCATGATTTAACGGAACGTTATCTGACACTGGATGATGGTCTGTCATCTGCAGAAAAAGCAGCTTTCCTTAAGGTGGAGATAGCAGAAGTAGCGTATGCTTTCTATATAAATAACGTTTTCTCCTGAGAGGAAGAAGAAGTATTCCGTGCTATTTCCAGATTAAATACGGATCTTACGGATATAGCGGCTGGCTGAAAATAGTCAGCCGCATTTTGGAAAGCTTCTATCAGAGTCTAAAAATCAAAGCGCAGCACTGAGAGTTTGGTGTGGCCTTAGATCTGTTGACAGGCATTGATGGCAATGTTATACTCCCATTAATAATAGCTTTTCATGTAAGTTATTTTTACAGAGTGTGGGTTTGTGACTGCATCTGTATTGAAATGGGATTCTTAGATTAAGTCAATGTGAATGTTACATTGGCTATTTTTTTTCAAAAATAGAGGAGGAAGGTGTGCGATGAAAGGCACAGTGAATGGAAAATCTTTGGATCAGGTGCTGAGTGAATTGAAGGCACCGTTTCCAGAAGAGGAACTTAAGAAGAATGAAAAAAATGAAACGTATATTCCGGTTGAAAGCCTGGAGAGCCGTTTGAACAGTGTCATCGGGGTTTTAAACTATGATACTTTGGTTACGTATGAAGGTATCCAGGAAGTTCTCGGGCGCTTTGTGGTAGTGGCCAAGACGATTCTGATTATCTATGATGATGAACGGAATGCCTTGATCCGAAAGTCTGCGCTTGGAGGCAGTAATATCATTGTTGTCAAAGATACTGGAAAGCCGTCCAGTTTAAAAACGGATATCGCAGCTGCACAATCGGAAAGTTTCAAAAATGTATGTAAGTTGCTTCAGATTGGTAT
>ERZ860445.1971-NODE-1971-length-10227-cov-2.726602_pt1 | contig 10227 bp, 9 predicted proteins | sample MGYA00509977_ERZ860445 | MGnify/ENA primary metagenome ERZ860445 (study PRJEB30046, sample SAMN00715233) | human gut metagenome | study: EMG produced TPA metagenomics assembly of the A metagenome-wide association study of gut microbiota in type 2... | reverse complement strand
CGCAGAATAAGAGTAGTAGCACCTATGGTGATGATGGCTCCTTCTTCTATTCTGACTCGGTCCTTGTCTCCCAATATGTCATTTAATAGAAATGTTCCGGTGATGCTCTGATTGTCCCGCAAGGTGTAAATGAGTTCTCCTTGCTTGTTTCGTTTTACATTGATTACGCAATGGCGACGATCCATGCTAGGGTCGGATGTTTCGATAGAAATATCCACATCGGTCCCTTTACTGCGGCGTCCGATCAGGTTATCCCCTTCTTTTAAAGGCAATACTTGTTTATAGCCAAAGACATTTTCCACCACCACGATGCTTCCGAAGTCTTCGTTGTTGGCTTGTTCGTCAAGAACCTCCTCTTTGCGGGTAGCTTTTAATTTGGATTTTCCGATGCGGATACTGAATTGCTTTTTGCAGTGCTCGCATATAAAAACCAAAGACTGGCCTTCGGTATATTTTGTTTCGTCAAAGGTAATATAATTGTCACATTTAGGACATAAAACTCTTTTCATGGGAGATAATCTGTTTATTTAGAGCTTAATAACCATGCATTCTTGAATGCTTCGTCTTTTTTCAACTCATTCATTTTCTTATAAGCAGCATTTTTGTCGGCAAATCCATAAAGGGCAAGACGGTAACGTCCGCTTCCTTCGATGATGCTTGCTTCTTTAAAGCCTTTTTGCTTATATTCGTTTAATGTTTGTTGTGCATCGGCAGCTGTTGCCAAACTAGATACTATAATGAAGTATTTTGGCTTTGCTGTGGTAGCTTCGGCTTTATTTTGTGCCGGAACAGAAGCAGAAGATGCGGTTGCCGTTGCAGGAGTTGTCTTGCGGGCAACAGTTTTTTCCGCTTTAGGGGTTTCTTTACCTGTTTCTTGTTTGGAAGTCTCTGTTTTCGGTGAACCGACTTTTTCTACTTTTACGGCTACAGGTTTTAAACTTTTGTGTCCTGCTTGCTGCCGTGTATTACCCGATGTCTTTTTGGCTTGAACAGTCTTTTGCTGTTGCGGTACAACCAAAGTGGTGGCCAACGATTGTGAGCGGATAGCCTCAAATAATCCGTCTGTTCCCAAGGAAGCATAATTGCCTTTATCCACGTATGTGTTTTCTACAGGTACAGAAAGGAAAAAGAACAGGATAACCGCTACGGCAATGGCAACAGCATTACCCAACCAGCGACGGTTGAAACGGATGGCTGCTTTTTCTTTTTGGGGCTTTAGCACCATATCCTTGGTTGAAGCAATAGTTGAATTATTTTCTGATAAAGGACTGATGGATAAAGAACTGAATCCGTATAAATAAGGAGAAAGGATACCTTCTTCATTGGGACGGAATTCGTAAGAATTATGAATTGTGTAGTGCAAATCGCCTATACCATATAATTGGACATGTCCGTCTTTATATAAAGTATCTTTTAGTTCTTCTACTTCTTGTTCAATCATCCGGGTTGCATCCGGAAAGTCTGTATGATGGACCTGCATGTATGACTGCACCAACAGTCCGTCATTCATTGTCAACTGGGGATTGAAGCCAATGGTACGCATAGGAGGGAAATAGATATTATCAGATTCAGCGTAATAAGCTGGTTGATAATGAGCTATAAATCCACCTAACTCGGGAACAATGACGCAATCATTTTCCAGTAATAGAATTTCTATATGTCTAGCCAATTCAATCATAGTGCAAAAATAGCATTTTTATTCCATTTCAGCGCAACTTTTATGAAGGAAAATGTCCTTGCCACATATTTTTATTGTAATTTTGCAGCGTATAAAAAGTTAGACTAACTAATAATAAAATGAATATAGCAATTGTAGGAACCGGATATGTTGGACTCGTAACCGGTACATGTTTTGCCGAAACCGGCGTAAATGTAACTTGTGTGGATGTAAATGCCGAGAAGATAGAGAATCTGCAGAAAGGTATTATTCCCATTTATGAACCGGGACTGGAGGACATGGTGCAACGCAATGTCAATGCCGGCCGTCTTCATTTTACGACTGCATTGGAGAACTGTCTCGATAATGTAGATATTGTGTTTAGTGCTGTAGGTACACCGCCTGATGAAGACGGAAGTGCTGATTTGAGTTACGTGCTGGCAGTTGCCAAAACAATTGGTGCTAACATGAAAAAATATACGTTGGTGGTGACGAAGAGCACCGTACCGGTGGGAACTGCGCATAAAGTGAAAGATACCATTCAGGCTGAACTGGATAAGAGAGGGGTGTCTATAGAGTTTGATGTGGCTTCCAACCCTGAGTTTTTGAAAGAAGGCAATGCCATTGATGACTTTATGAGTCCCGACCGTGTGGTGGTAGGTGTTGAATCCGAACGGGCAAAGAAGCTGATGACCAAACTGTATAAGCCTTTTATGATGCTGAATTCACGTGTTATTTTTATGGATATTCCTTCTGCCGAGATGACTAAATACGCTGCCAATTCAATGCTTGCTACCCGTATCAGTTTTATGAATGACATAGCCAATCTTTGTGAATTGGTGGGAGCGGATGTAAATATGGTACGTGACGGGATAGGTTCTGACAGTCGCATTGGTCGTAAGTTCCTTTATCCGGGATGTGGCTATGGCGGTTCTTGTTTTCCTAAAGACGTAAAGGCGTTAATCAAGACGGCAGAACAAAATGGATATCCGATGCGGGTTTTGAAAGCTGTGGAAGAGGTGAATGAGACCCAGAAAAGCCTTCTTTTTGAGAAATTGGAAAAGATATTCAATGGTGATTTGGAAGGCAAGACCATAGCTTTATGGGGACTGGCATTCAAGCCCGGCACGGATGATATGCGTGAGGCTCCTGCACTGGTATTGATTGAGAAATTGAGGAAGGCAGGTTGTGTGGTTCGGGCTTACGATCCGGCGGCGATGGGGGAATCAAAGAGAAGAATAGGTGATACGATATTCTATGCTTGCGATATGTATGATGCTCTTTTGGATGCTGACGCATTGATGTTGGTGACAGAATGGAAAGAATTCCGTTTGCCGGCATGGGGAGTTGTTAAGAAAACGATGAAACAGCCTGTAATCTTGGATGGACGTAATATCTATGATGCAAAAGAACTTCAGGATTTAGGTTTTGTTTATCGCTGCATAGGCAAATAATTACGTTAAAGATGTACAAATCATATTTGATTGTCGTTTTGGCGGCGATGTTTTCTGCTTGCGGAGCTAATCAGGACAAAGAGGCTTTGCAAGAAGAAGATAGAGAGGCGAAAGAAAAGTTGCAAGGCATTTGGCTGGACGACAATACGGAAGCTGCCGTGCTGCAAGTTGCGGGCGATACGATTTATTATGCTGACGCTGCCGTCGCTCCTGTCGCTTTTAAAATTATAGGCGATACATTGACTACTTATGGGGCTCGGATAAATAATTATAAGATAGAGAAACAGGGAGAATATATTTTCTGGTTTCATTCACTGGTAGGAGATGTCATTCGCCTGCATAGGGCAGAGAATAATGCCGATTCTTTATCTTTTATTCATGAACAGGAAGTCCCTGTTTATACGGAAGTTATTAAGAAAGATTCGGTGGTAATGTATGATAATACCCGTTATCGCGGATATGTCTATATCAATCCGTCCAGAATAAAAGTGATGCGTCCGGGGGTGTCGGAAGAGGGGCTGAGTGTGGATAATGTATATTATGACAACATCATTCATATTTGTGTATATGAAGGAAAACGGAGTTTGTTTGCGAAAGATATCACGAGACAGATGTTCAAGCATGTCATACCCGATGATTTCTTGAAATGGGCAATCCTTTCGGATATGGACTTTATGGGGGTCGATGCAAAAGGCTATCATTATCAGGCTACTGTTTGTATACCGGATGGGGCTTCTTGTTATGTGGTCAATATCACGATAGATATGGATGGTAAATTATCTTATGAGCTGGCTCGTTGAATAATAAATAAGAGCGGAGACGTGTCAAAACGTTGATAATGCTGTTATTTTATTAATAGGGGCGAGGTTTGCTCGCCCAAAAAAAAACAATATTTGCTTTGTGTATTACTCTCAAGGTCGTGACCGTTGGTTCGGGCAGGTGGACCCTGCCCCCGCAGCCGATGATTGGATAGGCCGTTTTAGCTTTGATATCCTTCCCATGACGGATAATACAAAACTTACAGCTTCTGTTATTTTTGCTGTTTTTTACCGTTAGTGTTGTTTCCGGGTTTCCGTGTGGAATTGTTTCTTTTACCTTTGAAGTTCCCTTTTCTTTTTCCACCATTATTACTACGGGGATTATATTCGGGTGCTTCGCCTAATTCTTCTGGAACTGGAATTTTATAAATGTCCTTACCTATAAAGTTTTCGATGGACTTAAATTGTGTCTGCTCTTTTTCGCTGACAAAGGTTATGGCACATCCATCGTTGTTTGCACGTGCTGTACGACCGATGCGGTGCACATAATCTTCACTGTCATGCGGCACGTCATAATTAATGACCAAGCGTATGTCATCAATGTCAATGCCCCGTGAAACAATATCGGTTGCAATCAAAATATTTATCTTTCCACTCTTGAAATCATGCATAATCTGGTCGCGCTGTGCCTGTTCCAGGTCAGAGTGCATTTCGCCGACGTTGAGTTTCATGCGGCGGAAAGCCTGAGTTACTTCTTTCACTTTCATTTTGGATGATGCGAAGATAATCACGCGTTCAGGTGTCTGGTCTTGAAATAATGACTGTATAATGCCCAGCTTCTGATTTTCATAACAGATATACGCTGTCTGGATAATTTTCTCAGCCGGTTTGGATACCGCCAATTTAATCTCTTCCGGGTTTCTCAGGATGGTTTTGGCCAACTGTTGTATCTTGACAGGCATCGTGGCAGAAAACATAATTGTCTGGCGTTCCTTTGGGAGATATTTCACTATTTGCATAATGTCGTCTGCAAATCCCATATCCAGCATGCGGTCTGCCTCATCCAAAATGAAGAAAGATACTTTGGAAAGGTCTACATATCCTAAGCTAAGGTGGCTGATTAAGCGACCGGGGGTGGCAATAACCACTTCTGCTCCCAAAGTCAGTCCTTTTTTCTCTTGTTCAAAGCGTATTCCATCGTTTCCTCCGTATACAGCTACGCTGGATGCCGGCATAAAATAAGAAAAACCTTCCATTTGTTGGTCTATCTGCTGCGCCAGTTCGCGTGTGGGTGCCATGATAATACAATTGATGGCATCTTCGGGATAACCTCCCTTACTTAATTGATTTAAGATGGGGAGTAGATATGCCGCTGTTTTACCGGTACCGGTTTGTGCTACTCCTATCAAATCCTTTCCTTCAAGGATGATAGGAATTGTATGTTCTTGTACGGGAGTACACTCCTCAAATCTCATGGCTTCCAATGCCTGGAGCACACTCTCTTCTAAATTTAATTCTGAAAATTTCATATATATATTTTATACTATCTTTCTTACAGTTTGCCGCGTTCTTCCAAATAAGAATCTTTAAAGCCAAGGAAATAAAGCACTCCATCCAGCCCGATGGTATTAATGGACTGTTTGGCATTTGCCACCACTTTAGGTTTTGCATGGAATGCAATGCCTAGTCCGGCAGTAGACAACATGGGCAAATCATTGGCACCGTCGCCTACGGCTATTGTTTGTGCAATATCTACTTTCTCTACTTGTGCAATCAGTTTTAATAATTCTGCTTTACGCTTTCCATCTACTACGTCTCCCAAATAGCGGCCGGTCAATTTACCGTCTACTATTTCCAGTTCATTGGCATAAACATAATCAATGCCGTATTTTTGTTTCAGGTAGTTGCCGAAATAGGTGAATCCACCCGAAAGTATAGCTATTTTATAGCCATATCGTTTTAATACGAACATGAGTCTTTCCACCCCTTCCGTAATGGGCAGGTTTTCGGCAATTTCACGCATTACACTTTCATCCAAGCCTTTCAGCAGAGCTACGCGTTCGGTGAAACTCTCGGTAAAGTCTATTTCACCACGCATGGCGCGTTCGGTTATTTCTCTTACTTTGTCACCCACGCCGGCACGTTCTGCCAGTTCGTCGATACATTCTGTCTGGATAAGTGTAGAATCCATATCAAAACAGATCAGGCGACGCATACGGCGGTACATATTGTCTAATTGGAAAGAAAAATCCATTTCCAACTCGCTGCTGAGTTTCATCAGTTCCCGCTGCATCTCCTCCCGGTCCCGGGGAGTGCCGCGAACAGAAAACTCAATACAGGCACGTACACTTGCTTTTCGTTCATCCAAAGGAACGCGACCTGTTAAGCGTTTGATAGCATCTATATTCAGACCTTGTTCTGCAATGATTCGCGTGACGGCTGCAATTTGTTTTGCAGAAAGTTTACGTCCCAGTAAGGTCAGGATATAGCGGTTCTTTCCTTGCATTCCTACCCATTCTTCGTATTCTTCTACCGTAATGGGGTAAAAACGGATGGTGATTCCCAAAGAGGATGCATTAAATAGCAAATCTTTCATGATATTACCCGAATCTTTTTCCCGGCTTTTAAATAAAATACCCAATGAAAGAGTGCTGTGAATATCTGCTTGGCCTATATCCAAAATGGTAACATCATATTTTGAAAGTATTTCCGTAATGGAAGCTGTCAGTCCCGGCCTGTCCAAACCGGTGATACGAATTAAAATAAGTTCAGTACTTGTATCCATACATAAAATGTTGCTATTTACAGATTGCAAAAGTACGCAATTTAATCCTATCAAGCTATCTTTTGGGGATTCTTTTTTCTCGATGGAATGGATGAATTTATGCTATATAACATATTTTTTGATGTGATTCCTTGGAGTTGGCATAAAAACTCCTTACCTTTGCCACGGATTTCTAAATATAATGGCTTTGATTATCAGGCCAAAAGACAATGTTCCGGGGAGAAATTACTGTTTAAGGGCAGTCTCGGATAGTATTAACCAAAACCGAATTACATGATTAAAAATGTAAAGTGGATTTTTGTTGTATTAATCATTAGTTCCTTGATTTCGTTCTCATTTGTAGGGAAAGACACGCCGACAGAAGGATTGACGATAGGAGATAAGGCTCCGACTTTTACCATCTGTGGCGAAAAGCAACTGATTGACTTAAAGGATTTGAGAGGTAAATACGTGTTGCTTAGTTTTTGGGCCAGCTATGATGCTCCTTCGAGAGTGCAGAACGCCACCTTGAATCATGCAATAGAGCAGGCTGATAATGTGGAAATGGTTTCTGTTTCGTTTGATGAATTTAAATCAATATTTAACGAAACCATTAAAAAAGACCGGATTTCGACATCTAATTGTTTTGTGGAACTGGCAGGTAATTCTTCCGATTTATTTAAAACTTATCGTTTGAATAAAGGGTTTAAGAATTTTCTTTTGGATAAAAACGGTGTCATTGTAGCGAAGGACATCACTCCATCCCAACTTTCTTCTTATTTAAACTAAGAAGAGAGTTTCCGTAAGGAAAAACAAAAAATACAACAAAAATGATAGGGTGTGTGCCCAAACTAAATGGTCTATCAAACCTCGCCCCTACAGGCAAAATGACAGTATCATCAACGTTTAGGCACAACCCCTTTTTTATTTTTCTGCTATTGTCTTGTTCCGTGTCAGAAACACGCTTTTACACATACGTCTCATGGGGTTATACATACTAACGTGAAATCAGGCACCTTCAAAAAGACAAGGACGTTCTTTAAAAAGAACAAGAGCTTTTTTAGAAACTCCATGGCCTTTTTGGAAAATTCTTTCATCCATTTCCTTTTAGAGTTACTGACGTACTTTTTCAAAGTGCTGGTAGTCTTTCAAACTCTTCCAGGCACCTCCCCAAATGAAGCCGTGTTTAATGAACTCCTTGTAGCATAAATCATTCTTGTCTATTTTGTAAGGAAAGGATTGTTTTCTGTCGGCATATTTTTTCCCTTTTTCGGGAGATATAATGATTTTTCCGTTCTTATTGGTCTTGACATAAGGATTATAAAGCGGGTTGATATCTATTGCCAATCCCTTACTGTGATTGGATAGTTTCCGGGTGCCCGGCACAAGACGGAAATTGAAGCAGGAGGAATTGTTGGCTTCCATGGACCGATTGTCTTCTGCGTTATATTCATCAATTAATACCATTCGTTCAATGGGATATCGTGCTTTATACAAAGCCTGGAATATTTCGATTAAATCATTGCTTATTGCTTTGTTGCAGACCAGTTCGCCAAGGCATATTTCTCCTTTCAGGTTATAATGGAGCACCTTCAGATAGCGTAATTCTTCTTTCGGTACGGTACAGTTCGTTTTATAGGACTTTCCATAGATTCTTTTGAAGAGGGTGTCGTCAATCTTTTGTATTTTAAAACAATTGGCTGTTCCAAACTGTACTATACTCTTCCGACTGACTGTTTCCCCGGCTTTCCATATTCTTAATATTGTTTGTTCCTTGTCGTTTTGTTCTTCTTGAGAGAACCGGCAGGCGGATGGAGAGGGGGTAGGTATAAAGGTTAAAAGACAGAACATACTCCGAATAAGCAGGTTTCTTATTTTCATTTGTTTTTGTTTTTGAGGGTTGATATTTTCTTTGGTAGGTAAAAATAGTGTTTTTTATTGATTTACATCATCCTCTATTCTTTTTCAAATGCTTATCTTTGCAATAATTAATTAAAAAGGTATGAGACAGATAAAGAATGTTGTGTTTGATTTTGGCGGGGTGATTATTGATATCGACCGTGACCGCGCAGTAAAAAAGTTTGTTGAAATAGGAGTGAAGGATGCGGATAATCTGCTTGATAAGTATCACCAGAAGGGTATCTTCCTGGAAATAGAGGACGGACGTATCGATGCAGAATCTTTTCGGCTGAAACTGAGTGAGATCTGTGGTAAGGAATTGACATACAAAGAGGTAGAACTGGGGTGGAGAGGATTTGTCACAGCTGTGGAACAGTATAAGTTGGATTATTTGAATATTCTTCGCCAACGTAAATACAATGTTTATATTCTGAGTAATACCAATCCATATATTATGGGATGGGCACGTAGCAGGGAATTTACATCAGCAGGCCGTCCATTGGATGACTATGTGGACAAGATATATGCTTCTTATGAAGTGAAATGTGTAAAGCCTGATCGGGGCATCTTTGAATATATGATAAAAGATGCTGCGTTGAATCCTTCCGAAACTGTTTTTGTGGATGATGGTGCTTCAAATATCTCCATAGGCAAGGAATTTGGTTTTGTCACATTGCAGCCTGCTAATGGAGAAGATTGGCGTGAAAAACTGGAAAAGCTCCTATAATTATTTAGGAGCTTTTCTGTATAGGTAGATTGCTATTAATGTGTAGAGTATATTAGGTATCCATACCGCCACAATCGGAGGAGTATTTCCATTGATGGCAAAAGTTGCGGAAACCGTTTGGAATAGAATGTAAGAGAAGCTCAAAGCCAAGCCTACACCCAAATTCAGTCCCATTCCTCCCTTAACCTTACGGGAAGACAGTGAAACACCGATGGTGGTCAGAATAAAGGCGGCAAAAGACATGGCGATGCGTTGGTAGTATTCTATTTCAAACTCTTTGATATTGGCAAAACCGCGTTTCTTCTGCTTGTCAATATAGCTCTTCAGGGCAGGGCTGGTCATTGTTTGCTGCTGGTTTTTCATAATAAGGAAGTCTTGCGGCTCCATTTTTATGATACTGTCCATCCGGTCACCTTTGGTAATCTTTTCACGCATACCGTCCATCTCCCGGATCATATAGTTCTTGATAATCCATTTGTGCACACTGGCTGTATCATAGGTGATACTGCGTGCGGTGAGGTGGGATATCAATTTTTTATCCTTAAATTTGTCCAAAGAGAAACGGTAGCCCGTCTTGTTATAATTCTCATAGCGTTCAATATAGGCAATTACACCACTGTCGACTTCCATCTGTACATTGCGTACATACTCCACCTTTTTTTTCTTTTTGTAGCGGTCTTCAAAATTGAGTCGTGTCACATTACCTTTGGGGATGACGTATGCGCCTAATCCATAGGCTACTATGGAAATAATAGCTGCTGAAATCATATACGGACGCATCATTCGTTTGAAACTCATTCCCGTAGAGAACATGGCAATGATTTCTGAGTTTTCCGCCAGTTTGGAAGTAAAGAAGATAACGGCAATAAAGACAAACAGCGGACTGAGCAGATTGGAGAAATAAGGAATAAAGTTCATGTAATAATCAAATACAATCGCTTTCAGCGGGGCCTTATTATTAATGAACC
>ERZ860445.1943-NODE-1943-length-10332-cov-2.922837_pt1 | contig 10332 bp, 10 predicted proteins | sample MGYA00509977_ERZ860445 | MGnify/ENA primary metagenome ERZ860445 (study PRJEB30046, sample SAMN00715233) | human gut metagenome | study: EMG produced TPA metagenomics assembly of the A metagenome-wide association study of gut microbiota in type 2... | reverse complement strand
GCAATGCTTTCAGGAACATAACCGGTTCTTCGTTTTTCTCACCCCAACAAGTATCTGTACCAGTATGACACACGGGACCTACCGGGTTTACCTGAATCAGTAGTGTATCATTGTCGCAATCGGCCTTTATAGATACCACATGAAGGAAGTTACCGCTTTCTTCGCCTTTTGTCCACAAACGATTCTTGGTACGGCTAAAGAATGTAACTTTTCCGGTTTCTACTGTTTTATCATAAGCTTCTTTATTCATGAAGCCCAGCATCAAGACTTTACGTGTCTCGTTGTCCTGTATGATAGCCGGAACGAGTCCGTTCATTTTATCGAAATCCAATTCCATTTTTATATAAGTTCTAATTACTATTCCAAATTACAATTATGTTCTATTCGCCTATGGAGTTTTTTTGCAAATATCTTATTCTATTTATCTAAATAGATTATTCATCCGCATGGAAACCCGGCCGGGGTGCCTCACCCCCTGATGGTAATTCCTTCGCCGCAGCCTAAAGGCTAATTTTTGCTACGCAGCAATTACCTAGTGGTAATTCCTTCGCCGCAAAGATACGATTTTAATTCGGGAATTTTAATTTCTCCGAAGTGAAAAACGCTGGCAGCCAATGCGGCATCTGCCTTTCCTTGTGAAAAGACATCGCGGAAATGCTCTTTACAGCCCGCACCTCCCGAAGCAATGATAGGAATGGAAAGCTGATCCGCCAAAGCGGCAAGTGCATCATTTGCATAACCGGCCTTTACACCATCGTGATTCATGCTTGTGAAGAGAATCTCTCCTGCTCCGCGTTCCTGGGCCTCTTTTGTCCACTCGAACAGGTCTTTATCTGTTTCGATACGTCCTCCATTCAAGTAACATTTCCAACCATTTTCAGTTTGTTTGGCATCTACTGCCAACACACAAACTTGCGAACCGAAATGTTTGGCTATCTCGTCTATCAGATTGGGATTGCGGATGGCGGATGAGTTGATGGAGACTTTATCGGCTCCGGCGCTCAACAGGCGGTCTACATCGCTGAGTTCGTTGATACCTCCGCCCACAGTAAACGGAATGCTGATATTGGCTGCCACTCTTTTCACCAAGTCCGTAAAAGTCTTGCGACCCTCGTGGCTGGCAGTGATATCCAAAAAGACCAGTTCATCAGCCCCTTGTTCACTATAAGCGCGGCCTAATTCAACAGGGTCACCGGCCTGACGCAGGTTTACGAAGTTGGTTCCCTTGACGGTCTGTCCGTCCTTGATGTCGAGGCAAGGAATAATTCTTTTTGCTAACATAATTTGTCTTTACATAAAACGGTTCAACTCTTTCAAGGTAATTTTGCCTTCGTAAAGAGCTTTGCCGAACACTACTGCAGGTACTTTGGCTATCTCTAATTGAATGATGTCCTCGATGCAACTAACTCCGCCACTGGCTATCAGGTGCATATCAGGAAATTCAGCAAGGATTTGTTTGTATAACTCTATCGAGGGACCTTCCAGCATACCGTCACGACTGATATCGGTACATAGTACTTTGAATACTCCTTCCTTTGTATAATCTTTCAGGAAAGGCATCAGCTCTTGTCGGCTTTCTTCTTTCCATCCGTTGATGGATATTTTATTGTCTTTCACGTCGGCACCAAGAATTATTTTTTCGTTGCCGTATTGAGTCAACCATTTTTTGAATAGTTCCGGTTTTTTCACGGCAACACTGCCCAGGGTCACCATTTGGGCACCGTTATCAAATGCAATGATTAAATCTTCATCGGTTTTGATACCTCCGCCGAAGTCAATGACAAGCGATGTGCGGCTGGCGATTTGGTCGAGTACGCGATAATTGACTACGTGGTGCGAAGCGGCTCCGTCCAAATCAACTACATGCAAGCGGTGAATGCCATGTGCTTCAAACTCTTTGGCTACTTCCACAGGATTTTCGTTATACACCTTTTGTGTGTTATAATCTCCTTGTGACAGGCGGACACATTTTCCGTCAATGATATCGATGGCAGGAATTAATTCTATCATAACTTTTTTCTTTAGTATATAATATAATGTATCATAGTTCTAAAAAGTTCCGCAATATCCGTTCTCCCACTGTTCCGCTCTTTTCGGGGTGAAACTGCGTGGCATAAAAATTATCTTTATGCAATGCCGAACTATAGGGGAGGATATATGTAGTTTGTGCTGCTGTAAACTCATTTAGCGGGACATAAAAACTGTGTACGAAATAGACAAACTCTTCTTTGGTGAATCCCTTGAATAAATCGCTTTTCACATTTGTCAGTGTATTCCATCCCATGTGAGGAACCTTGTCTGTATGTCGTTCCGGGTGGAAAAGCTTGACGTCGGTATCAAAAATACCTAAGCATTCTGCATTACCTTCTTCTGAATGGCGGCACATGAGTTGCATTCCCAAACAAATGCCCAATACGGGTTGTTTCAAATTTTTGATTACTTCATCCAGTTTATGCTGCCGGAGGTAATTCATGGTTGTGGCAGCTTCTCCAACACCGGGGAAGATTATTTTATCTGCGCTCATCAGCGTTTCCTTATCGGAAGTAATGATAGCTTCTACCCCCAAACGCTTTAGTGCGTAGTCCACAGAGTAGATATTTCCTGCATTATATTTTACGACAGCAATTTTCATCGGTAAAAGATCATCGTTTTATTTTTATAAACCATTCCTTTTAATTCAATATGTTTCTGCATAATATGAGAAAGGATGGTTTTTATCTATGATATGTGCGCAAAAATAGCGAATTATTGCAGATTAGCTTCATTTTATAACAAGAAGTTTGAGAAAAAGATTAAAATAATAGCAATATCGTAAATCGGACGAGGTATCAGTCGGGGAGTTCTTTGATTTTTTTGTGCATTTTCTACCGAAAAGCTTGCAGATTAAAAATTAATGCGTACCTTTGCACCCGCAATCGAGAGAGATGGTGAAATAAAGAAAGACAAATCTTTGAAATATTGGTGCGCTAGTTCAGTTGGTTAGAATACATGCCTGTCACGCATGGGGTCACGAGTTCGAGCCTCGTGCGCACCGCTTATAAAAGCTCTAGGATTCTTTGAGTCCTAGAGCTTTTATTTGTTGTATGCTCGGCACGAACATATTCTAACGGGTGCAAGTCTTCAATGTGCCCTGATAACGAGAAGCATACAGCCAACTGCAAGAGTAAGCTGTTTTTTACTGTCAGCCAAGGCTTTTTAAACGGAAGATTATTACAGTCCACTATAATAGATTGTACAGTCTGCTGCAATGGACTGTACAATCTACGGCAACGGACTATACAGTCCATTGCGGAAGACTGTAGTAATTTGACTGATGGACGGGTATAATCGAAAGGATGAACACGCTTAGTCCGGCTAATGAAAAGGCTTAGGGAGTGTCAAAACTAACCGAGCTATCCCATCGTGGGCTGTAGGGGCAGGGTTTGCCTGTCCGAAGGCACAAAGTAAACTGTTTTCGGGCGAGCGAACCTCACTCCTGCGAATTGAACGATAGCATTATCCACGTTTTAGGCAACCCTCATTTTAAATGAGAAAAAGTTGCTGTTTTCTTTTTTATATGCTGTTTTTTGTGTATATTGAGAGCAAATCAAAACATATATATGGAAATAGAAACAGTGGGAGAAAATGCCGGCAAAGTCTGGCGCAACCTGAATGAAAACAGAGGTGAAATATCTATTCAGGAACTTAGTCGGAAAATGAACCTCAGCGCCATTGATGTCGCTATTGCAATAGGTTGGTTGTGTAGAGAGAACAATATTAATATTCAGAGGAAAGGTCATTTACTCTATGTAAGTCATTTAGGATTCTGATTAATCTCTCAATAATAAACCTGTTGGAAAGAAAATAACTTGAAAGGCTGCCTGTAATGAGGTAGCCTTTTCAATGAAATAAAGAGGTAAAAGAACCTGGCTTATTGAAGCCAATGTTTGTTTTTCCACCAATAAATAATGAATCGGATTCCTGTACCGATTAGTGCGAGGGAAAGTCCTGTATAGAATACGGCAATGAAAGATTCGGGCAACAGATGAAACAGGCGTGACAATATGCCGATTGTAATCATAAACGCCATCACTATCCATCCTTGGACATCAAAGAAAGAAAAAGGACAATTCTTTTTTTTCTTTTGACTGATGCGATGTGTGTGCTTTCTGTATAGTTTCCGAAAAATGAAGCCAAAGAACAGGAGAAAAACCAGAGTAGCTTCGCATGCTTTAAACAGCCAATAATGCGAATCGTTTATCCAGCATTCCACGCCGATTCGCAATATATTGATGCCGGCTGTCAACCAAATTATGCCGGCAGTAATGAGCAATGTATTTTTACTGACTCCGTACTTCATCCTTATTGCTTTTCTTTTTGATGCACGTATGCCAATGCTGCACCCAAAGCAGTTCTGTATTGGGCATATTCCGGTATCAGGAAATGGCATTGGTACATGTCTTCCATGATGGGAAAAACTTCTTTGCATTGTGGCAGCTTTGCCAGGTTGCCTATTAAAACGAAGTCTTTGATGGAACTGTTCAATGCTGCGAGTATCACGGATTGCCCAATGGATTGCAGTACCATGTGAATAATTCCTGCCGCTACATCTTCTAAAGATGAATTACTGTCTGCTTTTCCGAAAGTAGATGCAGTAGCATTCAATGGAAGTCCCGGCAGGGCAGCATTGCAGATATCCTTTATCTGTAAATCTATGTTTTCCACTATTCCTTTTTGTGCCATTTCTACCACTTGGTGGATGTCGTGTGTCTTTAGCAATAATCTGGATAGTCCCTGAATGGTTCCTCCACCGATACCGATGCCGCCGATATGTTGAATCTTTCCGTCCTCCACTTTGACGAAAGAAGTTCCTGTGCCCATACTTACAACAATCAGATTTTTCAGCTGCGAACCATAATGTGCACCTAATCCATTGGCTAGAAACTCATCGGTATGTTCGGTAGGCAATCCGTAAAGCGGTTGGTTGACATAAGCACTTCCCACTCCTGTGAGCATTACTTTTTCTATTCCGCTCAAACTAATGTTGTTGTCATATATATATTTCCCGAAAGCTCCAAATAGAGAGGTGATGGGGTCTGTCGCTTTGACAATCATCGGATGTTTGATTCCTTCTCCGTCCACACCGATAATTTTGGTAGTACTCCCACCCACGTCTATACCTATAACCATTCCCATAGCTATGTGTTTTTTTTAGTTTTTTGAAAATAGAGTGCAAATATAGATATATTCATTATAACAAAAAGATCCTTTTTCATAGAAAAATAGAGATAACCGGGTTTTATTACCAATTGTCTGTACGGAAAGGGGCTGTCGGCAAACCGGATAGTCCGTATAAATTCCCATCGGGATTGTCAGCCCAATTGTATCTGACAGCTACCGGATGGGGAACATCGGGTGATTCTACTATTATTTCTTTTTTCTGGATAGTTACTGTAGCCGGATAGAATATATGGTCTGCACCTGCAATGATAAAACCTTTGATGGTGTCTGGTTTCATAAAGCCTTTTCCCGGATTATCAAAACCGATGCGTATTGTGTTTCCTTCTATACGATAGCTTTTGAAAAGAGGTGATTGTGGCATCCTTTTCTTTTTATATGTTTGTTTCAGGGCAAGTTGGGACAAGCGCAGTCCTACTTCCTGCTTGTTTTTGGGATGGATATTATTGGCTTCGCCCAAGTCGGTGGTCACGGCCATGCCGGTGTTATTTAGATAAAGGGCTTTTGATTGTGCTTCTCTTAATGCAGCCCATTCCGAGTCGGGTTGTATCTCCTCCTTCTTCAGAAAATTAGCCAGTTGTACGAAGTAGAAAGGCATGTCAGGCTGTTTCCATTTATCACGCCAATCAGATATCAATGACATAAACAGGTCGGCATATTCATCAGCCCGGCCTACATTGGCTTCTCCCTGATACCAAATGACTCCCCGGATAGGAATTTTGGTAATGGGGTGTACCATTGCATTGAAGAGGGTAGTGGGGTATTGAGGATTGGTCTTGGGCGAAGGAGGAAGAGGTTCTATACCAGCCAATGAAAAGCCGGATAAATACTTCCAATTTCCAGCTAATGCGACAGGATCTTTACCCTTGACTGTCATTGTCATATTTTCCGGTTTCCCGATGAGTCCCCCTTCTCCGGCATAGTTTGTCACACGTACGGTGAGAACAGCTTTTCCCCGTTTTACTAACTTTTTGGGGACAGTGTACCGGCGCACGGCGTCACGGTTGCTTCCTCGTCCAATTTCCACGCCGTTATAATAGACTATGTCTTCATCGCTTATCTTGCCTAAATTGATTGTTATCGGTTTTCTGTACCAAGTGCGAGGAATATCTACAGTCTTTCTGAACCACATTACACCATCAAAATCTTTTATTCCATTACTTTCCCAACTTCCCGGTAGATTCATTTCTTTCCAATTCTCGTCTGAATAATCAGGTTCAGCCCATACTTGATGGTCATCACACCATCCCATATCATGTTCATACAAAGCTTGATACCATGCTTCTCTCTTCTTGGCATACTCTGCATCAATCTTTTCGGGTTGGAATCCCAAAGATTCCAGCATATCCATTTCGTGCTCAAACTCTTGTAAGTGCTTCAATCCGTTATAACTAGTCCATGCTTCAGCAGGAGTTCCTCCCCATGAACAGTCTATAACACCAATTGGAGTTTTTAACTTCTGTTGTAACTGGCGGGCAAAGAAGTATCCCACAGCTGAAAAGCTATTTACACTTTGAGGAGTGCATTCCTGCCATTCTCCTTGTGTGGGACTTAAGTCCTCCTTCGGTGTCAGTGATGTCTCTTTTTTTACTTTAAATAACCGTATGTCAGGATAAGTCGCTTCTCTTATTTCATTTTCATAGTTCAATACTTTTCCCCAGTCGCCGACCGGCATTTCCATATTGGATTGTCCCGAACAGAGCCAAAGTTCACCTATCATGATGTTGTGTAGGGTGAGTTCTTCTCCATCACAAAAACTAATTTCGTAGGGTCCGCCGGCAGAGGGGGTAGAGATTTCTGTTTTCCAATTCCCTTGCTTGTCTGTTTGGGCCATATAGATATGCTTGTCCCAGCCGGTTATCACCATAACCTCTTTTCGGTTCGTCGAGTGCCCGCGAAGGATTATATCTGACTTTTGTTGTAGTACCATGTTATCTGTAAATAGAGCGGGTAATGTCACTTTTGCCTCTGTTGTACAAAATGTTGCAAACATCCCAAGTGTTATCATTAGTTTTTTCATGTATTTTCAATTATTGTTGCGTTATTTCTATAATTAATACATCAGTGATTATAGTCTGTGTTAATGAGTTCTCTGTCTTTAAATATTGTTTTTACCAGCCTATATGCCATTTCTGTCAATAGAATGCCCAATGCAGCTCCTACTATCACATCTATTATCCAATGGCGATTATTGAGAATACGTGTCATGCCGGTAACAATAGCAGAAGCGTATGCAACTAAACTTACCCATATTCTTTTAAATCCATATTCTTTGTAAAGTAGAGTGGCTGTCATGAATGCAGTAGCTGTGTGTCCTGAAGGAAAAGAGAAAAAGTTGGACTCGTCAGGACGTAAAACTCCGCATGCTAATTTCAGAGAATTTACTACCAGTTGGGTGAAGATAATGGAGAGCACGATAAAAATAAGAAGTCGTTTCCATTCGAATCTTCCTTTTACCCCACCTAGTTTTAATCCAATCAGGAGAATACCCGGTAACAATTGCAGGTAATTATCATAGCTTTGATGAAAGAGAGGAGCATGTGTATTGCGTAATTCGCGCACATAAAGGTTGATATTCTCAATGGCGGGATGAAGGAAGCCGTTTGCTCCCCATAGCTGTGCAGCTATGATAATCAGAATAATCATATAAAAGGATATGAATATGACCGGTCTGTATCTTTTCATATTTTTTCTATCTTTAGGTAATACTTGTCCTGTCAGAATATGCCTGAAAATATGTAATTCTTCCTCCTTGCAGTCTTTTTGATACGTTAGAGGGTTTTATTTATCCAGTAACTTTAGATAGTGTCCGTATCCTTCTGCTGCCATTTTTTCCTTAGGAATGAATTTTAGGGATGCACTATTGATGCAATAACGCAAGCCGCCTTTATCGGCAGGTCCATCCGGAAAAACATGCCCTAGATGCGCATTACCGGTTTTGCTCCTTACTTCGGTGCGAATCATCTCGTGAGTAGTGTCTGTCAGTTCTTTAACTAATGTATTGTCGATAGGTTTGGTAAAGCTAGGCCATCCGCAGCCGGAATCAAATTTGTCGGTAGACACAAATAAGGGCTCACCGGTAGTAATATCGACATAAATCCCCTCTCGTGTTTCGTCCCAATATTCATTGTGAAATGGGGGTTCGGTTGCATTATTTTGGGTGACAGCGTATTGTTCAGGTGACAATTTGTTGCGCAGGGTGGCATCGCTTGGCTTCTTATAGGAAGGGATGGCATTGGCACGTCGTGCCAATTCAAAAAGTTTAGGATTAAGGTGACAATATCCATCAGGATTCTTATCCAAATAGTTCTGATGATATTCTTCAGCATTATAGAAATTCTTCAAAGGTTCTACTTCAAGGGCGAGCGGACGTGAATACTCTTTGGCCAATTCGCAGACGGCATTTTGGATGATGGTTAAATCAGCTTTATCGGTGTAATAGATACCGGTACGGTATTGAGTGCCTTGGTCGTGTCCCTGCCTATTGATGCTGGTAGGGTCAATTGTTTGAAAATAAAGATTGAGTAACAGTTCAAGACTGACCTCTCGCGGATTATACACAACCTTCACAGTTTCGGCAAATCCTGTTTTATCCGTACAAACTTCTTTGTAAGTCGGGCTTGCAGTGTTACCATTGGCATAACCTACTTCGGTGTGTTTTACTCCTCTGATTTGTTTTAGGAAATGTTCGGTTCCCCAAAAACAACCTCCTGCCAGGTATATTTCACTCGTTTTTTCCATTTTAGTTTTTGGTATTTGGCTTATAAAAAGCATGAAAACAAAAATAACATATTTCATACAATGGCTATAACAATCGGATGCATTTTATTGTTGTAGTCTATTGAGTTTCTAATGCAAAGTTAGAACTAAATTCACAGAACATTGTTATTTTTAAGACTAAATGTTTTTACTATTATGAAAAAGATATTGATCGGCGCACTGTTATTGACAGGATGTGCATTGCCGGTAATGGCTTGTACCGGTATTTCGGCGACTGCAAAGGATGGTGGTTATGTACAGGCGCGCACTATAGAGTGGGGGGATAGCTATCTGCCTAGTCAGTATGTGGTAATTCCATGCGGACATGAAATGATATCCTATACTCCCAAAGGAATGAATGGGGCAAAGTTTCGTGCACGATATGGTGTTGTGGGACTTTCCATTGTATTGAAGGATTTTGTTGTTGAGGGTTTAAATGAAGCAGGACTTTCAGCAGGACTGTTTTATTTTCCCCATTACGGAAATTATCCTGTTTATGACGCAAAGCAGAATACACGGACAGTGGCCGATTTACAGTTGGTAGCGTGGATGCTTTCTCAATTTTCGACAATAGAGGAAATAAAGGCTGCAATGCAGGATATACGTGTAGTGTCTGTAGATACTACCGGAGCGAGTTCCACAGTACATTGGCGAATAGGCGATGCAAACGGTCGGCAGGTTGTGTTGGAATTTGTAGATGGTGTTCCTTGTTTTTATGAGAATGAAATTGGCGTATTGACCAATTCGCCCGGTTTCCCTTGGCAGATGACCAATTTAAACAATTATGTGAATCTTTATCCGGGTGGGGCAGAGGCACATCAATTAGGTGGTGTAACTATCTTTCCATTTGGTGCAGGTAGTGGGTTTCAAGGAATCCCCGGAGATGTAACTCCTCCTTCGCGTTTTGTTCGTGCTGCATTTTATAAAGCAACTGCTCCACAGTGTGCTACTGCCTATGATGCTGTATTGCAAAGTTTTCACATTTTGAATAATTTTGATATCCCTATCGGTATAGAACATGCAGCTGGGCATGCGCCTATGATTCCTAGTGCTACTCAATGGACTTCTGCCATTGATCTGACAAATCGTAAAGTCTATTATCGTACAGCATATAATAGTAATATTCGTTGTATTGATATGAAACAGATTGATTTCAGTAAGGTAAAATATCAGGCTTTTCCTTTAGACAAGGAGTTAGTACAGCCGATAGAAGAGATAATTGTAAAATGAGAAGCGAAGAATAAAAGCTATCTTTTTAGAAAAAAAGTTTGGGAAATGTTTGCAAATTCAAAAATAAGCCTTACCTTTGCACTCGCAATTCGGAAGAATAGCAATAACAAAGGATTGATTCGCTAG
>ERZ860445.1933-NODE-1933-length-10372-cov-4.314045_pt1 | contig 10372 bp, 8 predicted proteins | sample MGYA00509977_ERZ860445 | MGnify/ENA primary metagenome ERZ860445 (study PRJEB30046, sample SAMN00715233) | human gut metagenome | study: EMG produced TPA metagenomics assembly of the A metagenome-wide association study of gut microbiota in type 2... | reverse complement strand
GCGGGACGAACAGAAGGTGTTCGATGCCATGGATGCGGATGAGACGGGCCGCTACCTGCCCTTTGGCTACCGCAACGGTGCACCCAGCCCCAGCCAGAAGGATAAGCGTGCCGATATTGCAAAGCTCAACCGCATCCAGCTGCATCTGGATGATCTTGTCACCCAGATGGGCCAGCAGCTTTACGATGGGCAGATCGCTGCAGAACCGCTGGTGGCCGGGGCGGGCAGGAACCCCTGCGTCTGGTGCGACTACAGCTTTATCTGCTGCCACGAGACCGGCATCGGTGAGCGTGCGCTGGAGGCCCCGGCCAAGCCCTTTGAGCCGGAAGAAGCCGACGACGGAAAGGAAGGTGAGCAGGCATGAGTGAACCCAAATGGACCCCGGCCCAGCGGGCCGCCATTGAGGACCGGGGTGGTGCGCTGCTGGTAAGCGCAGCGGCGGGCAGCGGAAAACCAGCCGTGCTGACCGAACGCGCCGTGCGGCTCATCACCGATCCGGACCACCCGGTGGATGCGGACAAACTGCTCATCGTCACCTTTACCAATGCGGCGGCGGCAGAGCTGCGGGCACGCATCGGGCAGGCACTGCTGCGGCTCAGCCAGCAGCAGCCCCACAACACGAGCCTGCGCCGCCAGCGGATGCTTTTGCAGCGCGCACCCATCTGCACCATTGACGCGTTTTGTCTGGACCTGCTGCACAAGCACTTTCAGGCACTGGACATCCCGCCGGACTTTGCCCCGGCAGATCCCGGCAACGTGGAGGTGCTGCGGGCTTCGGCGCTGGCCGAAACGCTGGAAAATGCCTACCGCGACCCGGACTTCTGTGCCTTTGCAGACCTTTACGGAAAGGGCCGCACCGATCAGGCCGCAGGCAATACCATCCTGCATGTGTACGATTTTCTGCGCGCTCTGCCGGACTACGACCGCAGGCTGGACGAATATCTGACACCATGGCAGCAGGAAAACGGCTTTGCTTTTACCTGCTGGCATGACCTGCTGCTGGCGGAGGCGGCCCGCTGCGCAAAGGCCGCGCGGGAACTGCTGACGGCAGCGCTGGCAGACTGTAAGGAAGACTTTGTCCTTGCACAGGCACAGGCCGAGGAAAAAGGCAAGACCGCTGCTTCCAAGGCAAAGGCCGTGGCCGGTGTCAACGATAAATTTGCAGAGCCGCTCTCCCGGCTGGAAAGCGCCGCCGCCCTGCTGGGCGAGGTGGAACGGCTGGCTGCGGCAGGGCAGTGGACACCGCTGTACGATAAGCTGACACCCTATGTGCTGGGCATGGAGGAGATACCCGGCTTCAAGGGCATGAAAAAACGGCTGACCGGCGATCATAAGGCGGCGGTCAGGACCCGCGCAGACGAAGCCGCCAAGCTGTTTGAGCACATTACGGAGCTTGTCTCCTGCAGCGAGGAGGAAGCCGAAGCGGACCGCAGAGCGGCCCTGCCCCGGCTGCGGGCGCTGTTTGCCGCCGTGCGGGATTTTGATGCCCGCTTCTCGGCAAAGAAAAAGGAGCGCAAGCTGCTGGAATTCAGCGATTTTGAGCATCAGGCCCTGCGGCTGCTGCGCACGCCGGAGGGAGAACCTACCCCGCTGTGCCAGAGCATCCGGCACAGCTATGCCGCCGTGATGGTGGACGAATATCAGGACACCAACGCTTTGCAGGATGCCATTTACCGCTGCCTTGCTTCCCCGGCGGGGGATGACCTGTTCCTTGTGGGCGACCTGAAGCAGAGCATCTACCGCTTCCGTCAGGCCGACCCCAGCATCTTCCGGGCTAAGCTGAACGCATGGGCACCGTTGCCCAGCGGCACTGCCCGCCCCCGCCCGGAGGAGGGTACGGCAGGCGGAAACGCTCTGCTGGCGCTGGATGCCAACTTCCGCTCCGCCCCGCAGGTGGTGGCAGGCATCAACTTTATCTTTGAACAGCTCATGACCCCCCAGCTGGGCGATACGGCTTACGGCGACGGCCAGCGGCTGGTGTGCGGTGCACCCGGCGAATACGCCGGCAGCGTGGAAGCGCACTTCCTGCCCGACGACACCGCTGAGACCGACGCGGCGTGGATCGCCCAGCGCGTTGAAGAACTGGTGAAAAACGGCGAACCAGTGCGGGACGGCAGCTCCACCCGCCCGGTGCAGTACGAGGATTGCTGCATCCTGCTGGCGGCGCGCGGCGACTTCCTCGCTTATGAGGAAGCGCTCACGGCCCGGGGCATCCCGGTGTATGCGGATGCGCGCGAAAACTTGATGGAAGCAGCGCACATCCGGCCGCTGATCTCGCTTTTGAAGGTCATCGACAACCCGGCGCAGGATATCTACCTTGCCGCCGCCATGCTGGGGCCGATGTTCGGCTTTACGGACGACGACCTTGTACGCCTGCGTGCCCAGAGCGCCGCAATGCAGAAAAAGGCGCAGGAGGAACAGGGCGCGAAGGAAACGGGCAAAAGGGCTTCCCGCATGAGTCTGTACGGCGCAGTGCTGCAGGTGGTGCAGAATGGTGATGAAACTCCGTTTACCCGAAAGGTGAAAGACTTTTATGACCGACTCACCGCACTGCGGCGCATGGCCCGCAGTGCCCCGGCAGAACAGCTGCTGGAAGAGATCTTTGTCTCCACCGGCTATCTTGCTGCGCTGGGCGTACTGGAAAACGGTGCGCACCGCCGGGAAGATGCCCGGCGCTTTGCGGCTTTCTGCGCACAGACCGGTGCAAACGGCATCTCGGCGCTGGTGCGTGCCATCGACGCGGCGGCGCAGGCCGGTTCTACCGGGCAGGACACTGTGCCCGGCGGTGCGCGGCCTGGCTGTGTGACCATTATGACCATCCATCGCTCCAAGGGTCTGCAGTTCCCGGTGGTGTTCGTGGGCGACACGGCCCGGCACTTCAACCTGAGTGACACTTACCAGCCGGTGCTGCTGCATCGGGAATACGGCGCGGGCCTGCGCCTGCGCCCGGAACAGGGCGAGAGCATGTACAAGACTGCAGCCTACGCAGCCCTTGCCAGCGTCCATGCGCAGGAAACGCGCAGCGAGCAGATGCGCCTTTTATATGTGGCGCTCACCCGTGCACAGGATAAGCTGATCCTCACGGTGCCGCTGGGCATGACCAAGACCGGCAATCCCTTTGCCAAGGCGGCAGCATTCCTTGCTGCGGGCGCGGGAGAAACGCTGAACCAGCAGGCGGGCAGCTTTGCCGACTGGCTGCGTGCAGCGCTGCTGGTGCATCCCTTCGGCGGGCCGCTGCGGCGGCTGGCAGGAGATCTGGAACTGCCCTTTGTGTTTACGGAAAGCGAGATCATGGTCACGGTGCAGGAAGCTCAGCCGGAGCCGGAAACACCGGAACAGGAACCGGAAGCGGCAGAGCCTGTCCCGGCAGACCCGGCATTGGTGGCTCAGCTGCAGGAGGGCTTTGCATGGCGATATCCGGCGGCAAAACTGGCCGCGGTGCCCGCCAAGGTCAGCGTGACCAGCATCGTGCACAAGGCCGAGCAGACCACGCTGGAACGGCCTGCTTTCCTCTCCAAAGACGGCCTGACCGCCGCCGAGATGGGCACGGCTCTGCACGCTTTTCTGGAACATGCGGACTTTGCCTCCCTTGCTGCTGCCAAAGCGGCGGGCACGCTGGAGGAAGCCATCCTTGCAGAGCGCCAGCGGCAGGTGGACACCCAGCTGGTGGCCCCGGAAATTGCGGAAAAACTCAATGCAGGCCGCATCCGCCGCTTTGCCGAGAGCGAAGCCTTTGCAAAGATCTGCGCAGCCGAAAAGGTGCTGCGGGAGCTGGCCTTCATCACGGCGCTGCCCGCGTCGGCCGTGCTGACGGCACAGGGAGCTTCCGCGCAGGAAGCCGCTGCCGTGCAGGATGAGCAGGTGCTGGTGCAGGGCATTGCAGACCTTGTGCTGGTGTTCCCGGATCATCTGGAACTGCTGGATTACAAGACCGACCGCCGCAAGACCGAAGCGGACTTCCTGAGCGCCTACCGCCCGCAGCTGAACCTCTATGCCCTTGCCATCGATAAGCGCTTTGCACCGAAGAAGGTAACGTATAAGGGCATCTACTCGCTGGAGCTGGGGAGGCTGATCGAAGCATAAGGAAAACGGGCTCGCCCTCTCAGTCTCGCATTCGCTCGACAGCTCCCCCAAAGGAGGAGCCCTTGGCAAAACCGCAAACTTTGTATGGACTGCCAAAGCCTCTCACTTTGGGAGAGGTGGCATTGCGTAAGCAATGACGGAGAGGGCGAGGACGCTATCGGAAACTTACTTCTTTTTCAAAAGTCATATTTTTCCCGCAAAACGCATAAAAAGTGCTTGACAGCGTTTTCTGCCTGTGGTAAAATAGCCGGGTAAAGAAAGCAGCTACGGCCTGTGCCGCGCTCGCCTTGCGAGGGAAAGATCCCCCGGGCTATACCTGAAGGCAGTTCATTATGAGTGGACTGTGGCTTTGAGTGAATTTTTGCGCGGCTGTCCTGAAAATGGGCGGCCGCGTTTTCTATGCCAAATATTGCAACAAAATGGATTTTGTTTGGAGGTGCATTCATTATCGCTACCGCTGGAAAGTCGAAGGAACTGGAGATCAACGGTCAGATCCGTGACCGTGAAGTTCGCCTGATCGGAGTTGACGGCGAGCAGAAGGGCGTTGTGTCCATTCAGGTGGCCATGCGCGCTGCTGAGGACGCCGGGCTGGATCTGGTCAAGATCGCACCGCAGGCCGTTCCGCCTGTGTGCAAGGTGCTGGATTACGGCAAGTACCGTTTTGAACAGCAGAAGAAGGAGAAGGAAGCCAAGAAGAACCAGAAGGTGGTCGAAGTCAAGGAGACCCGCCTCTCGCTCAACATTGACACCAACGACTTCAACACCAAGCTGAACCAGACTGCCAAGTTCCTGGCAGCTGGCCATAAGGTGAAGGTTTCGATCCGTTTCCGCGGCCGTGAGATGGCGCACAGTGCCCTGGGTGCCGACGTGCTCAAGCGCTTTGCCGAGGCTCTGCCGCAGGCAAGCATGGACAAGCAGCCGGTTCTGGAGGGACGTACGATGTCCATTCTGCTGATCCCGAAACCCAATAAGGACTAATTTTAGGAGGAAACTAAAATGGCTAAGATGAAACTGAAGACGCACTCCGGCGCTAAGAAGCGCTTTAAGCTGACCAAGAATGGCAAGATCAAGCGCGGCCACGCATTCCGCAGCCACATCCTGACCAAGAAGACCACCAAGCTGACCCGTGGTTATCGTCAGCCCAACTACGTTGACAAGACCAACGCAGCCACCATCAAGAGCATGCTGCCCTACGCCTAAGAGCGAGCCGCAAGCAAACAGACATTCTACGAGATACTAAAGGAGATATAAAAAATGGCACGTATCAAAGGCGCAACCATGACCCACAAACGTCGTAAGAAGATGCTGAAGCTGGCCAAGGGCTTCTACGGCTGCAAGAGCAAGCACTTTAAGATGGCCAAGCAGCAGGTCATGAAGAGCGGCAACTACGCTCTGGCAGGCCGCCGCATGAAGAAGCGTCAGTTCCGCAACCTGTGGATCTGCCGCATCAACAACGCAGTTCGTCCTCTGGGCATGAACTACTCCTCCTTCATGGCTGGCCTGAAGAAGGCAGGCATCGAGCTGAACCGCAAGATGCTGTCCGAGATGGCCATCAACGATCCCAAGAGCTTTGCTGCTCTGGTCGAGACCGTGAAGAACGCCTGATTAAACTTCTGACGAGACGCCCGCGCGCATACGCGGGCGTCCGTTTTGTATCTGGGGCTTTTTGCGGCGGGAAGAAACATGTTCGGGGCTGCGCCCTGCCGCGAAGCGATTTTTGTGGCAGACGCGGCCCTTTTTTGCATTTTGCCCCCTGCGCCGCACAAAAAACAGGGCGGCAGACGAGTTTTGAACGCATCAGAAGCGAAAGGTTGAGAACACAGATGGACGAAAAAATCACCAGCCGGGAAAACGCGAAGATCAAATACGCCTGCCGCCTTTCCTCCAGTGCGGCCTTCCGCCGCAGCGAGGGCCGCTTTCTGGCCGAGGGGCGCAAGCTGTGCCCGGAGCTGGCCCGCGGTGCGCAGCTGGAGACCTTATTCTATACCGAGGACGCCATGGCCCGCTGTCCGGAGCTGGCCGACCTGCCCGGGGAGCACTATCTGGTGGAGGACCATGTGGCGGACAAGCTGGCCGATGTGGGCACCCATCAGGGGGTGTTCGGGGTGTTCCGCACCCCGGTGCACACGCTGGACGAGGTGCACACCGGCGGGCGCTATCTGGCGCTGGAACGGGTGCAGGACCCCGGCAATGTGGGCACGCTGCTGCGCAGTGCGGCCGCCTTTGGCTTTGACGGCGTGCTGCTGAGCGACGGCTGCGCCAGCGTGTGGGCCCCCAAGACCCTGCGGGCCTCCATGGGCGCGGCCGTGCGCATCCCGGTCATTGAAGCCGGGGCCATGCCGCAGGCTGTGGCACAGCTGCGGGCAAAGGGCATCACCTGCCTGGCCGCTGCGCTGTACCAGTCCCAGCCGCTGAGCGCGGCACAGTCCGGCTGCCCCGGCGGCGTGTGCGTGGTCATCGGCAGCGAGGGCCAGGGCCTGACCGACGAGACCATTGCGGCCTGCACCAGCACGGTGCGCATCCCCATGACCGACCGGGTGGAGAGCCTGAACGCCGGCATTGCGGGCAGCATCCTGCTGTGGCATTTCCGGGAGGAGAGCCTGTGAACGGCCTTGCCGGGCAGACCAGCTTCTACCCGCCGGAGCCTGCCCCGGATCCGCTGCTGTGCTGGCTGTGGCTGGCCCATGTGCTTGGCCCGGCCAGCGTTCACGCGGGCCGTGTGCTGGATGCCTTTGGCGGTGCACAGGAAGCATGGGAAGCGCGGGACACCGCTGAATTCCGTGCTGCAGCCGGGGAGGCAGCAGCTCTGCGGGCGCAGCAGCTGGCCCCGGAACAGTATCACGCACTGGTCATGCGGTGCGATGATCTGGGTGTGCGCATCCTGCCGTTTGACGACCCGGACTATCCGCTGGCGTTTTCCCGCATCCCGGATATGCCGCTGGTGCTCTACTGCACCGGCGATCCGCTCTGGCTCAACGAGCCAGGCTCGGTGGGCATCGTGGGCAGCCGCAAGCCTACCGAATACGGTCTGAACGCAGCGGCGGACATTGGCGGGGAACTGGCCCAAAGCGGCGCTTTGATCGTCAGCGGCCTTGCGGACGGGCTGGACAGCGCCGGACACCGCGCTGCTGTCAAAAACAACTGCCCTACCATTGCTGTGATGGGCGTGCCCATCGACCGCACTTATCCTGCGGCCAATGTGGTGCTGCGGCACAAGATCGAGCAGAAGGGCTGCGTGATCAGTGAGTACCCGCCCCGCAGTGAGGGCGTTGGCCCAAATGGATTTTTGCAGCGCAACCGGCTCATTGCGGCGCTCAGCTCCGCATTGCTGGTGGTGGAAGCGCAGGAAAAAAGCGGCACCATGTCCACCGTGTCTCACGCCGAACGCTATGGCAAGCCGGTGTTCGCGGTGCCAGGCAGCATCTACTCGCCCAATTCCGCAGGCACAAACGGCCTTTTGCGGGACGGCAGAGCGCGTGCCGTATGTTCTGCTGCGGACCTGCTTGGCCCGCTGGGCCTGCGCCGGCAGAGCGCAGCGGCGGTGATGGCAAAGCAGCCGGAGCCTCTGAGCGAGAACGAGCGGAAGGTGCTTTCCTGCATTGGGCCGCAGCCCCTTGGCATTGAGGAGCTTTGCGTGCGCAGCGGCCTGCCCACAGCGGTGCTGCTGGGCACCCTGATGAAGCTGGAACTTTCCGGCCGGGTGCTGTGCATGCCGGGCAAGCGGTATGTGATAAAATAGTATAATTTCTGCTGGCGCAGCACACAACAGCTGTGGTATGATATAAAAACAGAGAATCCCGTACTGTGCAGTTGCACGGTGCGTTCCTGATAGAGAAGAAAGAAAATTTGAAATGGGAGTAAACTCGAATGGCGAAACTGGTTATCGTGGAGTCGCCTGCTAAGGCGAAAACCATTGGCAAGTATCTGGGCGATGATTACGAGGTCACCGCAAGCATGGGCCATATCCGTGACCTGCCCGCTTCCCAGCTGGGCATCGATGTGGAGCACGGCTATGCCCCACAGTACATCAGCATCAAAGGCAAGGAAAAGCTCATCAAGGAATTGAAGAGCAAGGCCAAACACGCAGACGGCGTGCTGCTGGCAACCGACCCGGACCGTGAGGGCGAAGCCATCAGCTGGCATCTGGCAAACATTCTGGGGCTGGACCCCCACGAGCCGAACCGTGTGACCTTTGACGAGATCACCAAAAAGGGCGTGCAGGAGGGTATGGCCCACCCGCGCACCATTGATATGGATCTGTTCAACGCCCAGCAGGCCCGGCGCGCGCTGGATCGCCTGGTGGGTTATAAGCTCAGCCCGTTTTTGTGGCATAAGGTGCGCCGCGGGCTTTCGGCTGGCCGCGTGCAGAGCGTGGCGGTGCGCATTATCCGCGACCGCGAGATCGAAATTGAAAACTTTAAGCCCGAAGAATACTGGAACATTGACGCCAACCTGAAGCCCCGCCAGAGCGGCTGTGCGTTCAACGCACGGCTGACAGCCCAGGCGGACGGCACCAAGCTGGTGGTGAAAAATAAAAAACAGGCGGATGCCATTCTGGCCGCGTTGGACGGCAAACCCTACACCGTGACCCGTGTGGATAAGGGCCAGCGCCGCCGCCAGCCGCAGCCACCGTTCATCACCTCCACCCTGCAGCAGGATGCCAGCCGCGCACTGGGGTTTTCGGCCACCCGCACCATGCGTGCCGCCCAGCGCCTGTATGAAGGTATGGAGGTGCACGGCTATGGCCAGATCGGTCTGATCACCTATATGCGTACCGACAGTCTGCGCATTGCGGACGAAGCCGCCGCAGCCGCTAAGACCTTTATCGGCAAGACCTGGGGCGAAAATTACGTCTGCAACAAAAAGCGCGTCTGGAAATCCCGCTCCGCCACAGCGGCGCAGGATGCCCACGAAGCCATCCGCCCCTCAATGCCGGAACTGACGCCGGACCAGGTGGAGGGCAGCATCTCCGGCGATGAAGCCAAGCTGTACCGCCTGATCTGGAGCCGCTTTATGGCATCCCAGATGGCAGACTGCCTGATGGATACCGTTTCGGCCAACATCACGGCGGGGGATTATATCTTCCGCGCATCGGGTTTCCATGTAACGTTTGACGGCTTTACCGCTTTGTATGAGGAAGCCACCGACGATAAGCAGAAGAAAGAAACCGCCCTGCCCCCGCTGGAAGTGAGCCAGGACCTGAAACTGAACAAGCTTTCGGCGGAGCAGAAATTCACCCAGCCGCCGCCGTACTATACTGAAGCAACGCTGATCCATGCGCTGGAAGAAAACGGTATTGGCCGCCCTTCCACCTATGCGCCGATCATTACCACCATTGTGGACCGCGGCTATGTGGAAAAGGAGCAGAAAAAGCTCAAAACCACCCCGCTGGGCCGCGCGGTGAACCAGGTCATGCTGGAACAGTTCCCCGATATCGTGGACCCGACATTCAGTGCCGATATGGAGAAAAAGCTGGACGTTGTGGAAGCCGGTAAGGCGGACTGGGTCAAAACAGTGGACGATTTCTACCAGGGCTTTGAAAAAAGCCTGGAAGCCGCCGAAAAGAACATGGAGGGCAAAAAGATCAAAGTGGAGGATATCCCCACCGACGAGATCTGCGAAAAATGCGGCCGCCCCATGGTGATCAAAAGCGGGCGGTACGGCAAGTTTGTGGCGTGCTCCGGCTTTCCGGAGTGCCGCAACGCCCACCCCATTGTAAAGGATACCGGCGGCCTGTGCCCGCTGTGCGGCGGCCATATGCTGCTGCGCAAAAGCGCCAAGGGCCGCGTGTATTACGGCTGCAGCAACTACCCCACCTGCAACTTTATGACATGGGATGAACCCGTGCCGGAAACCTGCCCCCACTGCGGCAAAACGCTGTTCAAGCGCCGCGGCCAGCTGTACTGCGCCAAAGAGGGCTGCGGGTTTGTGAAGAATATCGAAAAGACAAACGCGGAGAAATAACGCATGCAAATCAAAATCATCGGTGCCGGGCTGGCCGGGTGCGAAGCCGCCCTTTGGCTGGCGGACCACGGCGTGCAGGTGGACCTGTACGAGCAAAAGCCGGTCAAGTTTTCGCCTGCGCACAAAAGTGCAGGCTTTGCGGAGCTGATCTGCTCCAACTCCCTCAAGGCGGAACGGCCGGATTCGGCTTCCGGCCTGCTGAAAATTGAAATGCGCATGATGGGGTCCCACCTGCTGGATGCTGCCGAGACCGCCCGCGTGGCGGCGGGCGGTGCGCTGGCCGTGGACCGCGACACCTTCAGCGCCGAAGTCACCCGGATGGTGG
>ERZ860445.1921-NODE-1921-length-10427-cov-3.329348_pt1 | contig 10427 bp, 10 predicted proteins | sample MGYA00509977_ERZ860445 | MGnify/ENA primary metagenome ERZ860445 (study PRJEB30046, sample SAMN00715233) | human gut metagenome | study: EMG produced TPA metagenomics assembly of the A metagenome-wide association study of gut microbiota in type 2... | reverse complement strand
CCACCGCCTAACGGCGGTCCCCCTCCCCTTTCAGGGGAGGCTATTATGAAAATTGATTTCCATTCTTTGTCGGGAGGTGAACTTGACACTGATTCACACATGTGGTATAATGACTTTATATATCAGTATCAACACAGAAAGCATTTCTGCGAAAGGAAAAGAAAGTGACTCAGATTGTTCATGTTATCTATCGGGATAAATTTACGGATGGCTATATCAAATTTATGAATGAGTATTTGTCCGGGTACCGGCATCTTTTTTATACAACGAAAGAGGGTTTTGATGTCGATCTCACTTCAAATGACAATGTGATATTTTTGGATTCATTTAATGATCTGCACAAGCGGGAAAACAAAAAGAACCTGATGGATGCGGATCTTATTGTTATTTCCGGCTTTTTCTTTTTTAAGGAAATGCGGGCGTTTTACAACCGGAAGATTTTGAAAAAGACCTATTTCCACCTGTGGGGTGCCGACCTGTACTGCCTGAAGGAAAATGAAACCGTCAATATGAGGCTCGGGAATCTTTTGAGAAAATATTTCTTTGTCAACGCCGGGGGGATTATCAATCTGATTCCGGGGGACTATGAGATCTTATGCAAGTACTGCACCCCGAAGGGGAAACATTTCGTTGCCCCCATGTGCAGCGGCGGAGTAATCCCGAAAATTATCTCGGAGCTGCGAACCTGCGAAAAGCGAACCAACCCGTATCGGATTCTTGTGGGCAATTCCGCAACGCCGTCGAACCAGCATCTTGAAATCCTGCAAACCCTGGAACGGTTTAAGAATGCGCAGATAGAGATTGTCTGCCCGCTGTCCTATGGCAATGCGGACTATGCAAAAACGGTGATCGACTTCGGGAAGAAGGTGTTCGGCTCGAAGTTTGTGCCCTTAACGGACTATATGGACAAGACGGCATACTACCGCACGATTGCCGAATCATCCGTTGCCATCTTCAACAACGACAGACAGCAGGCGATGGGGAATATCAATGCCTCGCTGGGACTGGGGTGTAAGGTCTTTCTCAGAACAGATACGCCCATGTGGGAGATCTATCATCAGGAGCGAAAGTATGTGATCTATAAAGTGGAGGATATTGCGCAGATGTCATTTGAGGAATTCCTCAAAAATGACACGGATCCCCAGTATAACTGGGAGCAGTATCGGAAGTCAACGGACTTGGAAAGCAGTGTGCAAAAATGGAGAAATGTGTTTAATTCGATAGAGGAAAGAAAATGAGTTCAACGAATGTGATTACAAACTTTTTCTGGCGTTTTCTGGAGCGGTGCGGTGCACAGGGTGTAACTTTCATTGTATCCATCGTTCTTGCAAGACTTTTGGATCCGACTGTTTATGGCACGGTGGCGCTGGTCACGATTTTTACAACGATCATGCAGGTCTTTGTGGACAGCGGAATGGGAAATGCGCTAATCCAGAAAAAGGATGCGGATGACCTTGACTTTTCAAGCGTATTCTACTTTAACATGGCGATGTGCTCCGTCCTTTATCTGATCATGTTCTTTGCCGCACCGTTCATTGCATCCTTTTATCGAATGCCGGAACTGACCGCAATTGTGAGAGTGTTAAGCTTCGTTGTGGTGATATCCGGCGTGAAGAATGTCCAGCAGGCATATGTTTCACGGCACCTGATGTTTAAGCGCTTTTTCTTTTCCACACTCGGCGGAACTATCGGTGCAGCTGTCATCGGAATTGCAATGGCATATCTGGGATTCGGCGTGTGGGCGCTGGTGGCGCAGATGCTCTTTAATGCCGCAGTAGATACGACAATTTTGTGGATCACCGTCAAGTGGCGTCCCAAAAAGATGTTTTCGTTCCAACGGCTGAAGTCGCTGTTTTCCTATGGGTGGAAGCTTTTGGCTTCCTCGCTGATAGACACGGTATATAATGACCTGAGACAATTGATCATTGGCAAAAAATATTCATCGGGGGATCTCGCCTACTATAATCAGGGCAAGAAGTTTCCGCAGCTGATCGTTACCAACATCAACACCTCCATCGACAGCGTGCTTCTGCCGACCATGTCAAAGGCACAGGATGACATGGCAGCAGTCCGTTCCATGACACGCCGGGCGATCAAGACCAGTACGTTTCTGATGATGCCGGCGATGATCGGACTTGCCGTGTGTGCGGAACCGCTGGTTCAGCTGATCCTCACGGAGAAGTGGCTGCCCTGTGTTTTGTTTTTAAGAATCTTTTGTATTACCTATGCATTTTATCCCATACATACCGCAAACCTGAATGCAATCAAAGCCATGGGGCGGAGCGATCTGTTTCTGAAGCTGGAGATCATCAAAAAAACAGTCGGCATTATCGCAATCCTGATTACCATGTGGATCAGTGTGCAGGCAATGGCATATAGTTTTCTGGTGACAACGATTTTGAACCAGATCATCAATTCGTGGCCAAACAAGAAGCTTCTCAATTACAGTTATCTTGAGCAGGTAAAAGATATGATGCCGCAGATCCTGCTTTCCCTCGGAATGGGAGCAGCGATCTATGCAGTGTCTTTCCTGCATCTAAGCGCTTCGCTGACACTGCTGATTCAGATTCCTCTGGGTGTCCTGGTATACTGGAGCGGCTCCAAGATTTTCCATGTAGAGAGCTATACCTATATCATAGAGATGGTGAAAAATTTCAAAAAGAGAAAGAAGAAGGCTTAAAAATGAAAAAACTACTGATTATTGGCGCAAATCCGGAGACGATCAGCCTGATTGAAAAGGCGAAGCTCATGGGAATCAAAACCTATGTCACGGATTATAACAAGATGACGTATGCCAAAAAGTTTGCGGATGTTCCCTGTGATGTGGACGGCATGGACGTGGACGGGCTTGTTGCCCTTGTCAAAAAGGAACACATTGATGCGGTTCTGGTAGGTGTGGCAGAGGCACTGATCCCGACATACTGCAAGGTATGCGAGGTGCTGGATTACCCCTGCTTTGCGTCCATGGAGCAGTTTGAGATTATGATCTCCAAGGACAACTTCAAAAACACCTGCCGGAAATATCATGTTCCTGTCGTGCCGGAGTACTCCCTGGACGAAATCGACAAAATTGAATATCCGGTCATTGTAAAGCCGGTCGACAGTTCCAGCTCCAAGGGCATCTCCATCTGCCAGAATCGGGAACAGCTGGATGCTGCCATTGAAAAGGCGCTGAGCTTTTCGTTCCGGAAGAAGATTCTGATCGAAAAGTATATGGACGGTCTGGAAGTCATTATCTATTATGTCATTCAGGACGGCAATCCCATTATGGTTGCAATGTGCGACCGCTATACCAGCAAGGAACAGAAGGGCATCACACAGCTTCCGTCCGCCTATATTTTCCCGTCAAAGCACATGGAAAGATACAAGGCAGAGGTGGACGAGCATGTCAAAAATATGCTCCGCGGAATGCATGTTCAGAACGGTGTTCTGTTCCTCCAGTCATTTATTGAGAACGGCTCGGTGTATATCTATGAACCGGGATTCCGGCTCAACGGCGCACAGGAGCACATGATCGTATCGGAACTGACTGGAATTGACGCAAAGGAACTTCTCATCAATTACGCATTTACCGGAAAAATGAGCGAGAAGAACGTGGCAGATCGGGCAGACCCCTATTTTCATCACATGGTTGCCTGCAAGCTCTCACCGCTGGTAAAGGAAGGGAAGATCGGCAAGATCACCGGCGTTGAGAAAATCCGGCGATTCAATGGCGTGGTTGCGGTGAATCCGAACTATGAGGACGGAGAAGTGGTTGCCGGCCTTGGAACCCAGCGCCAGATGGCAGCGAATATTTTCATTGTGGCACCGACCATGGAGCTGCTGAAAGAGCGGGTGGATGCAGTGATCGAAAACTTTCATGTGACCGATGAGAACGGGGAGAACATGCTGCTGAAACCGTTTGATACGAAGATTATAGAGAAGGAGTACTGCTGATTTTTGGCAGAAAAAGAATTATGAGCTTGAATGGTTTTTGCAAGAGAAGCGTTTACTGGATTCAGGATTTTCTGCACGGCAGTAAGGTTGGAAAGCATTATCGGGAAATCAAAACTGTCATGCGTTCCGCCGAAACCGGGAAGAAAATACAAAGCGAAAAGCTCGCTGCCCTATTGGCGCACGCCACTGCAAATACAGCGTTTTATCAGAGATATGCCGGAAGACCGCTGGAGCAGTTTCCCATTATGAATAAGTCGAAGCTGATCGAAAACTATGACGCTATCGTGGTTCCCGTTGATAAGATTCCGGAACAGGAGACAGAAAAGGTTCATGTGCAAAAAACAAGCGGTTCCACCGGCACGCCGTTTGCCATATATCAGGATTCGAGAAAACGCCATAGAAGAGTGGCGGAATTGAAGTACTTTGGACAGATGGTGGGGTTCCAATCCCATGAGAAACTGGCGCAGTGCAGAATCTGGACAAACTGGCAGAGCAAGACGAAGTCGCAGATTTTCAGAGAGAACATTTATCCGATCAATGTCAGCAAAATGGATGACGACACGCTGCGGGAACTCTGCCGGACGGTCAGAGAAAACCGGATCACCGCAATTCGGGCATATGCCAGCTGGTATGACAGTCTGCTCGCCTTTTTGATCTCCGGAAAAGGCGATGCTGCCGACCTGAAAACTGTAAAAGTCATGTTTTCCACGTCGGAGGCATTGAATGTTGCGACAAAAGAGGCGTTCCAAGAGCAATTTTGCATTCCCATCGTGGAGTGCTATGCGGATGAAGAAGCGGGAATCATGGCGCACCAAAAGGTTCAGGACAATCGGTTCTATCTAAATCATGCAAGCTATATTTTTGAGATTCTGAAACTGGAGGAAGACAAACCGGCGGCATATGGAGAACTGGGACGGATCGTCATCACGGACTTGTATAATTATGCGTTTCCGCTGATTCGATATGATACTGGCGATACTGCCATTCTTGCGAAAGGCAACGAAGAAACCGGAGGCTGGGACTATCTCGAAAAAATTTACGGCAGAAGACTGGATCTGATCTATGACACAAAGGATAACCCGATTCATCCCATGAGCTTTGCCCGTGTTTTGAAAAATCTGGACGGAATCAGACAATGGCAGTTCATTCAGAAGGACAAATCAAAATATCTCCTGAAACTGAATGTGCAGAAGGAGAAGTTTGATCTGGAAAACACCTTGCTGGAAATCCGGAAAATCGTTGGTCAGGATGCCGATGTTCAGATAGAATATGTAGAGGACATTCCGGTTCTCGCATCAGGGAAACGAAAAATGGTGATTTGCGAATGGAAAAAATCCTGACATGAGAAAATGCCGTCGCAGGGAACTGTAGGAGGAGAATAGAAAATGAATAAAATTCTGGTCACCCGTTCCTCAATGCCAGACTATGAGGAATACTGTGAAGAAATCAAAGAGCTTTGGGACAGCCACTGGCTGACCAATATGGGGAAAAAGCACAAGCAGCTACAGGCAGAACTGGAGGCAATGCTGGACGTGCCCCATGTGACGCTGTATGTGAACGGACATCTTGCGCTGGAAAATGTAATCGCTTCGTTTAATTTCCCCAAGGGCAGCGAGGTAATTACGACACCGTTTACATTTGCCTCGACAACGCATGCAATTGTGAGAAACGGACTGGAGCCTGTGTTCTGCGACATCAATCCGAAAGATTACACCATGGATGTCACCAAAATCGAAGATCTGATCACAGACAAGACCTGTGCGATCGTTCCGGTTCACGTTTACGGCAACATGTGTGATGTGGAAGAGATCGAAAGAATTGCGAAGAAATATGACCTGAAGGTGATCTATGATGCAGCGCACGCATTTGGCGTGACATACAAGGGAAAGTCGAGCGCTTCCTTCGGGGATGCATCCATGTTCAGCTTCCATGCGACGAAGGTCTTCAACACCATTGAGGGCGGTGCGGTTTGCTATCATGACGGCAGCCTGACACAGAAGCTCAACGACCTGAAAAATTTCGGCATTCACGGACCGGAAGAAGTCGCATACATCGGCGGAAACGCCAAAATGAATGAGTTCCAGGCAGCGATGGGAATTTGTAACCTGCGCCATCTGGAAGCCGAAATTGCAAAACGTCAGGCAGTTGTGGAACGGTACCGCAGCAATCTGGGCGGCATTGACGGCGTAACAATCTGTGAGATACAGCCGGATGTGAAGTCGAACTATGCGTATTTCCCCGTGATGTTTGATGAAAAGGTGTTCGGTTTCAGCAGAAATGAGGTCATGGCAAAGCTTGCAGAAAACGGAATCGGCGCAAGAAAGTATTTTTACCCGCTGACGAGTGTTTCTCCCGCCTTCAACGAAAAGTATGATCCGTCTGAAACACCGGTTGCGCTGCATCTCAGCAAGCGTGTTCTGACATTGCCTTTGTATGCGGATTTGCCGCTGGAGGATGTCGACAGAATCTGCTCCATTGTCCTGAGCGGACATCATCCGGCATAAAAAGGAAGGGTTGCAGCATATGAAGAATGGCAACATTGCGCAGGCAGAACAGCCGAAACCCGCTTCGCATCGGGATTCCAACATAGAATTGTTTCGGATCATCACCATGTTTTTCATCGTCGCCCATCATTATGTCGTAAACTCAGGGCTTACGCTGGAGGACGGCCCGATTGCAGCCAATCCGCTGTCTGGCAATTCGATTTTCCTGCTGCTTTTCGGGGCATGGGGAAAAATCGGCATAAACTGTTTTGTCATGATAACAGGATACTTTATGTGCAAGAGCAGCATTACCCTCAGGAAATTTGCGAAGCTGCTTGGCGAAATTATGTTCTACAAGATTGGAATCGGATTGATTTTCCTGATTACGGGATATGAACCGCTTTGTTTGAAATCCCTCGTCAAAACTTTTCTTCCGGTAAGCTCGGTGGAAACAAATTTTGTGGGCTGCTATATTTTGTTCTTCCTGTTTATCCCCTTTCTGAATCTCCTCATTCGAAACATGACAGAGAAACAGCATATTTTGCTGCTGCTGCTTTGCGGATTTACCTATGTGTTTTTCGGAACCATTAAGAAAATGCCGGTTTCTATGAACTATGTTTCCTGGTTTATCGTTTTGTATTTCATGGCATCCTATATCCGAATGTATCCGAAGCATATTTTTTCCAAAACAAAATTGTGGGGGATGCTCACCGCAGGAAGTATCGTGCTGTGTTCTCTCTCTGTCGTTTGCTGTGCATGGCTGTCTTTGAAACTGCACCAGAACATCTGGTACTTTTTTGTGACGGATTCGAATACGTTCTTAGCGGTGCTCGTTGGTGTGTGTGTGTTTATGTTCTTCAAAACGATAAAAATAAAGTACAGCTCATTTATCAACACCGTTGCGTCCACCACATTTGGAATTCTTCTGATTCACGCAAATTGTGATGCCATGCGCCGCTTCTTGTGGCAAGATGTGTGTCAAAATGTCAAAGTGTATGATTCACAGCTTATGCCGCTGATTTCAATCGGTTGTGTATGCGCTGTATTTTGCGGATGTTCTTTGATTGACTGGCTGAGAATCCGGTTTATTGAGAAGCCGTTCATGAAAAAATTCTCGGTATGGGAGCCGAAAATCATCGCATGGTGGCACAGGAAAGAAGAAAAATACGCAAAATTTTAGAACCCGTTTTCACAAGCGTATACACGTGCCTTTTCGGCAAATTTTGCTGCATCCTGCGTGAAAAATACTTGCCGGGCGACAGCCCGCCTGCGTATTTTTGCCTTGTCTGCAACAAAATTATGCTCGAAAATCCACATATATTTCTTGTGAAGACAGGTTCTTAACACGGATGAAAAGTCAGACAGAATATCAAAAAAGCGCCGGGAAACCGGCGCTTTTGTTCTTTGTATTCTGATTTGACAAGCCTCGACAGATGTGGTATACTGGAACTCTGAGGGCATATCTGAAAACGGTAGGCGGTCGATTCCAGCTCCCATGATTTTACAATCGATGGGAGGTGATGTACATGGAGAACTTTGTAACATGGGAGCAGCTGCGTTTTTTCGCATGGCTCGTTCTGACATTGATTCAAGTCGCAATTGCGCTTTCCAACCATCATAATAAACGGAAATAACCGCCCCGACTGCTACACCTGGGCGGTTATTCCTTAACCATCTATGGGAGCAGACCGTCTACTGATATGCCCTCTTCTCTTTTATTATATGCCATTTGCACCGAAATGTCAAGTGCTTTTTTAGCATTCCGCAGATTTGACAAGCCTCGACAGATGTGGTATACTAAAGCTCTGAGGGCATACCTGAAAACGGTAGGCGGTCGAATCCACGCTCCCGGAAAGGGAGTGATTGCTATGACACTCATCGAAGTACTTACTTTGCTCAGTCTCATCTGCCAGATCATTCGCATCATGCAGGATAGCAATAAACGGAAATAACCGCCCCACGTTCCAAGCTGAGCGGTTATTTCTTTAATTGCCAGTGGGAGCAGACCGTCTACTGGTATGCCCTCTTCTCTTTTATTATATGCCATTTCCCCTGAAATGTCAAGTGGCTTTCGTTGACTTTTTTCCAAAAACATGTTACAATAGGAAAAAATCATCTTTCAAGGAGCTTCTATGCGTTTTCTCAAAAAATATTACAAGCTGATCGGCTCTGTCATCACGCTTCTGGCGCTGGTCTTTGTGGTGAAAAAACTTGTCACCATGGACGTGGACTGGTCGGCATTTGCCAACGGCAGAGCCATCGGCACCATTGGCATCTGCACGCTGATCCAAACCGGTGTCATTCTCTTCATGACGCTGCCGTGGCTGCTGTTCATCCGTATCCTCTCCGGCGCCAAAATCCCCATGCGGGATGCGCTGCCGGTGTACACCCGTTCTAATCTGATGAAATACGTGCCCGGAAATGTCTTTCAATACGTGGGACGCAACCAGCTGGCAGCAGATCTCCAGATCAGCCATGTGGATGTCGCCTGCTCCACGCTGCTCGACATTGTATTCTGTCTGATTACGCCGTTTCTGCTGGCGCTGGTGCTCATGCGAAAGGACATGCTCCAGCTCTTCCGGATGTACCAGCGGAATTTCCTGATCATCCTCGCAGCAGGGGTTGCCGTGCTGATTCTGGCGTTTTTGCTGCTGCACTGGAAATTTCGGGAACCGCTGAAGCGCTATTTTGCCAAGTACCGCAAACTGCTCAGCCAAAAGGCCGTCCCGCAGATTCTGCTGGTATTCCTGCTCTATGTGGCGCAAAATCTGATTTCCACCGCCATGTATGCCATTCCGGCGGTCCTGCTGTGCGACGTTCCGGCGGAACAGCTGGGACTGTTCCTGGGCACTTACCTCTTCTCGTGGATCATCGGCTTCATCACCCCCGGCGCTCCCGGCGGCATCGGCATTCGGGAGGCGGTCATGACACTGATGTGCGGCAGCTTTCTGGGAACGGAAACCATTGTCCTCTACGCTGTCATCATGCGCATCATCTCCACATTCGGCGATGTTCTCGCCTTTCTCATCGGGCTGCTGCTGGAGTGGCGGTTCAAGCATACGCAAAAAGCAACGTCATAAAGAAAGGAATCTAACATGAATCTATCTCAAGAAAAGCAATTGGAATTTTCCATTCAGGTCATCCATGAACTGCTTCAGGAACAACAGGAATATGTCCAGCTGGAACTAGACCTGTCCCACGCACCGTCGATCTTTGAGAGCAAGTTCGGCGGAACGGGCTATGTTCCCCATGATGCTTCCATCCCTGTCAATGCCAAAAACCAGCAGCTGCGGCTTCTGGCACAGATCGAATGCGGGAAAATCCCGCTGAAAGACTTCCCTGCTAAGGGGCTGCTGCAATTCTGGATCTATGATGACGACCTGTCCGGCGCAGATTTCGACCACCCCACTGTCCAGAATGGCTTCCGCATCCTCTACCACGAGAGCGTGGACCCCACGGTAACCGAGGCAGAGGTGCTGGAAAAAACGCTGCCCTTTCCGGAGGACGAGTCGTTCTTTCCGGTGGAAAAGGAGGTTGCCCTGAAACTGAAAAAATCTATGGAATCGCTCTCCTTCTCAGACTATCGCTTCGACAAAAAATTTGCCGAGAAGTTCAACCAGCTCTCTCCGGAAGAACCCATCGAAGAGCCATACGACCTTGATATCAATATGTGGGATATCGAAGAACCGATCTGCAAGCAGTTCCTTGAGAACAGCGGCTGGGGACATAAGATCGGCGGATTCCCTGCCTTCACGCAGAGCGACCCCAGAGACTGCATGGAAAATGCCGACCGCTTCGACACGCTGCTCCTCCAGATCGACAGCGGAACCATCGACGACAGCCACGAGATCATGTGGGGCGACAGCGGCATCTGCAACTTCTTCATCCACAGCGAAGCCCTCAGAAACTGCGATTTCAGCGAAGTGCTCTACAACTGGGACTGCTACTGATTTCTGAGAGCTCGTGTTCATAGGCGTCTATCTACGTCTTTTCGGCAAATTTTGTTGC
>ERZ860445.1918-NODE-1918-length-10438-cov-14.411923_pt1 | contig 10438 bp, 8 predicted proteins | sample MGYA00509977_ERZ860445 | MGnify/ENA primary metagenome ERZ860445 (study PRJEB30046, sample SAMN00715233) | human gut metagenome | study: EMG produced TPA metagenomics assembly of the A metagenome-wide association study of gut microbiota in type 2... | reverse complement strand
TTATAAACTAAATTACTGAATATCAACAGAAAAAGATATTCTTAAGGGACGACTACATAAACAGCTTGATATATAATAATTATCGCAAAATTTAATGTATATTTGTAGCAAAATTCGATGGATTTATGAAACTAAACAAGATAAAAGACGTCTTAGATAGCAAGGGTATTTCACAAACCTGGCTGGCAAAACAATTAGGCAAGAGCTTTAGCACGGTTAATTGCTATGCTCGGAATAAATATCAACCCGATTTAGAGACACTTCTTGAAATCTCAAAGATTTTAGAAGTTGACCTCAAGGATTTGATTACGAACGAGAACGAAAGAGTGTAATGAACTCGTAGTTTCCTGTCTTAGTAAATATGTTGTAGAACTTCTGATAATAAAATATTAGTTGAATATGGGCATAAGCAAAGATTTAACAGAAGAGGATGTCAAGTTCCGCTATATCAACGAAGCCATTACAAGCAAAGGATGGTCAAAGGATAGCATTTTTATGGAACAGAAGGTTAAATTTACTGACGGTAAAATTAGTCTTCATGGCAATCTTGTGCATAGAGAGAAACCTAAGTTTGCCGACTATGTGCTTTATGCAAACAAGGCTACACCCTTAGCCATTGTAGAGGCAAAGGATGCTAATCATTCTGTTTCTCATGGATTGCAACAAGCTATGACTTATGCCCAAATGCTTGATGTTAAGTTTGCATATAGTTCTAACGGGGAGGGCTTTGCCGAACATGACTTCTTAACAGGGAAAGAACGCACTTTTGCTATGGGTGAGTTTCCGACAAAAGAAGAACTTATCGAAAGATATAAAAGCGAGGCTAACGGTGGCAATGGACTTAATGAGCAAGAATTGGCTGTCATTAAGCAACCGTTCTGCACTGGTCAGAATATATTTCCTCCACGATATTATCAGCGCAATGCCGTAAATCGTACTGTCAATGCTATAGCAAAAGGGCAAAATCGTGTTCTTCTTGTCATGGCAACTGGTACAGGCAAGACCTACACTGCTTTTCAGATTGTATGGCGTTTGCTTCATAGTGAATTGAAAAAGAAAGTGTTATATCTTGCTGACCGCAACATATTGGTTGACCAATCCATACAACAGGACTTCAAGCCGCTAAACAAGGTAACACACAAGATTGACTACTCCAAAGATAAGAATCACTTGGAGGAATTGAAATCTTATCAAGTGTTTTTTGCGCTATACCAGCAGTTGATTGGACAGAATGATGCCAAGAATTATCAAGAGCTGTTCCCTAATCCCGACTACTTCGACCTTGTCATCGTTGATGAGTGTCATAGAGGTAGCGCAAAGGATGATAGCAACTGGCGAAACATCTTGGAATATTTTTCTTCAGCTACTCATATCGGTATGACTGCTACGCCAAAGGAAACGAAGTATCAGTCAAGTATTGGCTACTTTGGCGAGCCTATATATACATACAGCCTTAAAAACGGAATTGAGGATGGTTTCCTTGCTCCTTTCAAGGTAATCAACATCACAACCAACATTGGCGATGAGTGGAGACCTAGAAAGGGACAAAAAGATATATACGGCAACGAGATAGAAGACCGTATTTATAACAACAGCGACTATGACTATAACATTGTTATAGAAGACCGTATAAGGGAAGTTGCGCAAGAGATAACCAACTATCTGAAAAGTACAGATCGCATGGCTAAGACCATAGTGTTCTGTGCTGATGAAACTCATGCGGAACGTATGCGTATGGCTTTGGCTAATGCCAATGCTGATATGTGCAAGAAAAATCCTGACTATGTGGTTCGTATAACTGGTAGTGACGAATACGGAAAAGGCAAGTTGGATTATTTCATTTCTGTTGCAGAGAAATACCCTGTCATAGCGACAACAAGTAAGTTGCTTTCAACTGGTGTTGATTGCAAAATGACAAAACTGATTGTGCTTGACCAACAAATCGGCTCTATGACAGAGTTCAAACAGATAATTGGTCGTGGCACTCGTCTTCGTGAGAAAGAAGGAAAGACATACTTCACAGTAATGGACTTCCGCAACGTGACACGATTGTTTGCTGACCCAGATTGGGACGGACCGATTGAGATAGACCCGAACTATCCGCCCAAGCAGAAAGAGCCTAAGCCGTATGTACTTCCTGAAGACGACGGGCCTAAAGGCGTGAAAGAACCCGATCCTGAACCACGACCGAAGCCGATTGTTGCCAAGGATGGCTGTCAAGTGATGGTCATTAACAAGGTCGTTTCTGTCTATGACACAAATGGTAAGTTACTTCGCACGGAAAGCATTACCGACTATACAAAGAAAAGTATCATAGACACATACGCTACGATTGATACATTCACTTCCAAGTGGCAAGAAACCAAGAAAAAGTCTGATATTGCTGAAATGCTTAAAGACAGTGGTATTGATCTTGCTGCATTGAAGCATGACCAAGATATGGATGATGTTGATGATTTCGATTTTATCTGCCATATAGCCTACGGCAAGAAAACACTTACACGACATGAACGTGCCGAACAAGTGAAGAAACGAGACATATTCAGCAAGTATGGTGAACAGGCACGACTTGTGCTTGAAGCCTTGTTGGATAAGTACACCAAGGAAGGTGTGTCAGAATTGGAAAGTCTTACTGTGCTTGAAAATGACCCATTCCGCAAATTGGGTTCAAAGGCAAACATCGTGAAGTTCTTTGGTGGCAAGCAAGGCTATCTTGATGCCGTAAAGGAACTGGAACAATACATATATAATATAGCATAAAATAAAAACAAAATATGAGTTTATCAAATTTCGTAAAACGAGTTCGCAATATAATGCGCAATGATGCCGGTATCAACGGTGATGCGCAACGCATAGAACAAATGGCGTGGATGCTGTTCTTGAAAGTCTATGACGAGAAAGAGAATGATTGGGAATTGGACGATGATGATTACAAGTCTATTATTCCAGAAGAATGCCGTTGGCGTAACTGGGCGCATGACGATGGAAGCGGTTATGCCTTGACTGGTGATGAGCTGCTTTCGTTTGTCAACAACACATTGTTTGTGGAACTCAAAAACATAGAGATAACACCAACTACCCCTATCCGTCAGGCGATTGTAAAGACCACATTTGAGGATGCCAACCAATATATGAAAGATGGAGTTCAACTTCGTCAAGTGCTGAATGTGATTGACGGTTTGAACCTTGGTGACTATGAGGAAAGTCATGCTTTCGGTGAGATATACGAGACAATCCTCAAAGAAATGCAGTCGGCAGGTTCCTCTGGTGAGTTCTACACCCCAAGAGCCTTGACCGAATTTATGGCAGAGATAGTCAATCCCCAGATTGGTAAGAAAATGGCAGACTTCGCTTGTGGTACAGGAGGTTTCATCACAAGTTGGTTGGGTGAATTGGACAAGAAGGTAAAGACTGCTGAAGACCGCAAAGAGTACAATCAGTCTGTATTTGGCATAGAAAAGAAACAATTCCCGTATATGCTATGTGTGACAAACCTGTTGCTGCATGGTATTGACACGCCATTGGTATATCACGACAACTCACTTACAAAAGATGTACTCAACTATACAGACGAGGACAAGTTTGATGTTGTGTTGATGAACCCACCATACGGTGGAAACGAGAAGTCGGATGTCAAGTCACATTTCCCTTCTGATATGCGCAGTAGCGAGACTGCTGACTTGTTCATGGTTCTCATCATGTACCGACTGAAGAGGAATGGTCGTGCAGCGGTCATTGTCCCAGACGGTTTCCTGTTTGGAGCGGACAACACAAAGATAGCCATCAAGACCAAGCTGCTCAGAGATTTCAACTTGCACACCATTATCCGTTTGCCTGGCAGTATCTTTGCACCTTACACTTCGATAGCCACGAACATTTTGTTCTTCGACAACACCAGTGCAGAGAATGCTCCAGAAGGCTTCTCAACGAAGGACACATGGTTCTATCGTTTGGATATGCCAGAGGGGTACAAGCATTTCTCCAAGACAAAGTCCATGAAGTCGGAACATTGCAACCCAATCCGTGAGTGGTGGAACGACCGTAAGGAGATTATTATTGCTGATGGTGACGAGAAATCTCGTTGCTATTCGGTTGAAGACCTTATCGCCACCGATTGCAACTTCGACTTGTGCAAGTTCCCGAAAGAGGATGAAGAAATCTTGCCTCCTGCCGAACTGCTTGCCGACTATTTCAAGAAGCGCAAGGCTCTTGATCATGAAATTGATAAGACATTGGCGGAGATACAGCGTATCTTGGGAATAAATGTGAATGTGGACGAATTGTGAAATGTGGGACGGTGTTCCACAAATTATGAAAAGGTGAGACGCTGTCTCACTAATTCAGAAAAGGATTGGATAATATGGAAAAATCTGCATTAACAAACATAACAGAAAAGCTGACTCAATCAGAGAAAAACTTCGTTTCTGACTTGAAGCATTTAGCCAGTGAAGCACGTCGGCAAGCCTATCGCAGTGCAGACCATCTATTGGTGGTTCGCAACTGGCTTATCGGTTGGTGTATCGTGACACAGGAACAAAATGGAAAGGAACGTGCGAAATATGGCAAACATGTCATAAAATTGGCTTCCCAAACCCTAACTGAAGAATACGGCAGGGGATTCGGACTGACAAGCATAAAGAACATGCGCTCTTTTTACCAGATGTTCAGCAAATTACAAATTGGTCAAGCAATGCTTGACCAATTCAAACTCACAGACGAACCAATTCGTCAAGCACCGCTTGACGAATCTACGATACCATTCTATCCTAACCTATCATGGCTTCACTATGAACGCTTACTGCGTGTAAAAGATATGGATGCAAGGTTGTGGTATTTGAAGGAGGCGGCTCGTGAGCAATGGGATTACCGTACCTTACAGCGTAATATCTCCTCACAATACTATTATCGTTTGTTGCAAACCCCTGAGCATCTGCGCAAAGAGGTAAGTGACGAGATGCGTTCGCTGACTTCAGATTTCGAAAAAGACAAACTCTCTTATCTCAAGAATCCTGTGATAGCAGAGTTCTTAGGATTACCACAGAACCCTGCCTATAGTGAATCGAAACTGGAAACTGCCATTATCAACCATCTGCAGACTTTCATCATGGAGTTGGGCAAAGGCTATGCGTTTGTGGCTCGCCAACAGCATATCAAGACGGACATGGGCGATTTCTATATCGACCTTGTGTTTTACAACATCATCCTAAAGTCCTATCTCATTATTGATTTAAAGACTACGCAGATAACTCATCAGGATGTGGGACAGATGGATATGTACGTCAGAATGTATGACGAGTTGAAGAAAGAGGAAGGCAATAATCCTACTATCGGTTTGGTTCTGTGTTCTGACACTAGCAAAGACCTTGCACGTTATTCCATATTGAAGGACAGCAAGCAGCTCTTTGCCGCAAAGTATCTTACTTATCTTCCTACAGAAGAAGAGTTGAGCCGAGAAATCCGTGAGCAGAAAGAGTTTTTTGAATTACAAAAGGGAAAAGAGGCAGAAGATGAAGATTAAAAATAGTATATAATTCGCCAACAACTTGTTGGCGAATTGATACTTTACGATAAAAAATTACAATGAACGGAAAACAATTAAAGAACAGCATATTACAATGGGCGATACAGGGAAAACTTGTACCGCAAGACCCCAATGACGAACCAGCAAGAGTTTTGCTTGATAAGATTCGTCAAGAGAAAGAACGCTTGATCAAGGAAAAGAAAATCAAGCGTGACAAGAACGCATCCATTATCTACCGTGGTGAGGACAATTCCTATTATGAGAAGTTTCTTGCTACAGGGGAGGTGAAGTGTATTGATGAGGAGATTCCGTTTGGAATACCGGATGGATGGGAATGGGAACGAGTAGGCAATATTTTTTTCGTTACAAAGTTGGCTGGATTTGAATACACTAAGTTTTTTACCAAAGAAGCACTATCGGCATCTAATCCAATTCCAATAGTACGTGCTCAAAATGTTCGTATGGGATTTTTTGAGGAAAATAAAAATGAAGCTATTTCTGAACTGCTGTCAAGTCAGTTAGAAAGAAGTGCTTTGAACAAAAAGTGTTTATTAATGACATTTATTGGTGCAGGTATAGGTGACACTTGCATTTTTCCTGCTGAAAGAAAAAACCACTTAGCTCCTAATGTTGCAAAAATAGAACCACTTGATGATGGTATTTCTTTAGATTATGCAGTCTTTGCACTAATGAGTCCTTGCGGACAAAGAGGAGTAAATGCAATCAAGAAATCCACAGCTCAACCGAGCCTATCAATGGAGACTATTAGAAAATTATTGATACCCATTCCTTCTTTAAAGGAACAAAAACGAATCTCGTTAAAGTTGTCCGAAGCCTTACCATTAGTAGAAAAGTATTCAAAAGTACAAGAAGAACAAAATCAATTAAATGCCGAAATCCAATACTTATTAAAAAAATCCATATTGCAGGAAGCTATTCAAGGCAAACTCGTATGTCAGATTCCGGAAGACGGTACAGCAGAAGAACTCCTTGCCGATATTCGCAAGGAGAAAGTACGTCTTGTCAAGGATGGTAAACTTAAGAAGTCAGCCCTCAACGATAGTGTTATCTTCAAAGGTGACGATAACAAGTATTATGAGCAGGTAGGAAAGGAAGTCAAAGAAGTTTCAGAAGAAATTCGTTTTGATTTACCGAACAAATGGCAATGGTGCAGATTAGGAACAATTTTTATGCATAATAATGGGAAACAGCTCAATAAAGGAAATACTCAAGGTAAGTTGATGAAATACATAACAACATCTAATCTCTATTGGGACGGATTTGTTCTTGACAGTCTAAAAACGATGCCATTTGAAATCAATGAAATAGAACGCTGTATGGCTGTAAAGGGAGATTTATTGGTCTGTGAAGGTGGGGATATTGGGCGATCTTGTATTTGGAATTATGACTTCCCGATAATGTTGCAAAACCATATACACAAGTTACGCCCATATATCCAAGTTTGGACAAAATATTTCTATTACGTACTCTATCTATATAATTTGACTGGGTTGATTGGGGGTAAGGGTATAGGAATTCAAGGCTTTTCATCTAAAGCTTTACACAACACTCTGGTGCCTTTACCTCCCCTGCAAGAGCAGCAACGCATTGTTGCCCAAATAGAAAAACTATTTGAGCAACTGAAATAATTCGTCAATGCGTTGAGTTATCCTTTTCTGTTCTGTTAAAGGTGGAATACCAATAGGCAGATTGTAGAATAATTCTTTATTGAGGTGCGGAATAGCCGCACCTCTTTTTGAATTCCTCAATTCTGATTTATAGAACAGAATGAAAGCCAAAATATATGGTTTCCACATAGCCGAAGAGAGCCATAGCTGTTTGAATGTACTCCCCATATACCCATCTTGCGGAACAGTGAAAACTTCACCTGAATTTTCACCGTCCACCAAAATGATACTATCGCCAGCTAACACAAATCGACCTTTCTCAATGATGGTCGCAGATGATTTGCCACGTAGATATTTAGCATCCATACAAACCCCTTTTCCAAGTTTCTTTTCTCCATCCGTTAGTTGGCATATATCCTTCAATCGTAAGACAGTCCAATTATTGGGGTACTCAAAAGGTAACTCAATTTCAACAGTTTCACCGTTTATCGTCTCATAATACTTGCTAAGTTATACAGCTTTTTAACAATCCGTATTTGTTCTTTAATAGGTGGTAGAGGAATTATAAAGTTGCTAATGTCTGTCATTGATATATTATCATTCGTTGAGTTTTTCTGTTTACAAATAAACTCCTTAACATGTGGAGCTATTATAACAAAGTAAAGATAATCCACATTTATCCATAAACTTCGTATTCTAGCAACACGTTGATTCAGCAAAATTTCGGTTTCTGGTAGTTCTCTAATAAATAGACTTTTGCCGACAGTTCCTCCTGTCATAGCCATAAGAATATCAAATCTTCGAAGTTTGTATATATCTGATATTGGAGTTCCATCGTATCTAACAATCTTCGTATTAACAAAGCCTTGTTCACTAAAATCAGAAATGCGTATTACACGTTTACCCTGTTTCTCTTTTAATGAGGTGCTTTGAAAAGCATACCCCCCTATTATATCAGAGATACTACTTAATCTTACCCATGTCCAAGAATCAGGTATTTCAAATGGAATCTCTTCAGTAATATCCTTTTCTGTTTTACCTTTCTTCTCGAAGTACTTGTTATCGTCACCTTTGAAGATAACACTATCGTTGAGGGCTGACTTCTTTAACTTGCCATCTTTGACGAGTCTTTGTTTCTCTGCCTTTATCTGTCCAAGCAGTTCTTTGGCTGTTCCTTCTTCTTCAAGTTGTGAAACTAGTTTTCCTTGTATTGCTTCCTGCAATACACTCTTTTTAATGATGTCTTTTACTGTTTTATTCAACTCATCCAGTTTATTCTGAGCATTATTATATTTTTCGATTTGTGGCAGAAGTGCTTCCAATTTGTTAATGATTCTCTGTTGCTCCTTAGAGGGTGGAAATGGAATTAATGTGTTCTGAATGCTACCTTGCGACACATTAACCTGAGAAGCAGCCATTCCAACAGTTGCACTCATTACTAATTCATGTATTGCAGAACTATTAAGTACGAAAACGAGAAACTTTGGATTACAATAGTCATGCATATAATCTATTCTAACAGTCTTGTCTGAAAGAATCAGCTTATCACAATTATTTTCAACCATGCAAACTATGCCTGTCCGATTAACAGGACCAGCTCGTGTTATAAGTATATCACCATATCGTACACAATGTTCTGGGATTATTACGTAATGCTTTGGCAATACTTTGTTCTCGTTAGATAAAAAAGCATTCTCTTGAATTGATGTAGTTGTCAATACGCCCCATTCCTCAGACTTCTTAGGTCGTTTTTCACAATTAGGGCTTTTACCAGCATTTGTACCTAAAATAATATCACGCAATCTACACCATTCCCATCCATTTGGTATCTCAAACGGCACCTCCTCATCAATGCACTTCACCTCCCCCGTAGCGAGCATCTTCTCATAATAGGAACTCATAGAACAAATCCATGCCTATTTATTAGGAAAACTTAATGTTTCACTAATAAACGAATAGAAATGGAATTTGACAAATTTGAAGAGTTCCTAAGCCAAGGCAATATGGCTAAGAACACGATTTCGGCATATCTGTATGCCTTGAAGGAGTTTGGCTCTCGACACAAAGAGTTGAACAAGAGAAACTTGTTGGTTTACAAGACCTACTTGATTGAGACTTACAAACCAAAGACGGTGAACCTCCGTATTCAGGCGTTGAACAAGTACCTTGTATTTGTAGGCAAGACTAAGCTCCGCTTGAAGTCGGTCAAGGTGCAGCAACGTTCTTATTTGGAGAATGTCATCAGTAATGCCGACTACACCTTCTTGAAGAACAAGTTGAAGAAGGAAGACAACTTGGAGTGGTACTTTGTGGTGCGTTTCTTAGCTGCGACTGGTGCCAGAGTGAGCGAACTTGTGCAAATCAAGGTTGAGCACGTGCAAGTAGGCTATTACGACATCTACACTAAGGGTGGCAAGATACGCCGTATCTATATCCCCAAGACGCTGTGCTCCGAAACCGAAAAGTGGTTGCAGACAACAAAGCGCACAAGTGGCTATCTCTTTCTCAATCGCTTTGGTGAGCGCATCACGACAAGAGGTATATCACAGCAGTTGAAGAACTATGCCGTAAAGTATGGCTTGAACGAGAAAGTGGTTTACCCTCACTCATTCCGCCATCGCTATGCCAAGAATTTCTTGGAGAAGTTCAACGACATAACCCTGCTTGCCGACCTCATGGGACATGAAAGCATTGAAACAACACGTATCTATCTGCGAAGAAGTAGTTTGGAGCAACAAGAAATCGTAGATAAGGTTATTACTTGGTAAAATGCCTATAAAGGTTCATAGGAATAAGAGTAGAAAGAGATGCAGGTCTCTTTCTACTCTATCCATGTAAAACGTTTTATCATATGACATGTATATATTAACGACAACAAATCTATATGTCAGTAAATCATGTTATCATCATATATGCAATTCTTTATTTACGATAGGTTGGGCCGGATACTCGACTTTGGAGAAGTATCCCCCGACAGGCAAGTACTTTCGATAGTAACTCGAAAGGTTTTAAGTTACTCAAAACATACCTTGCTGTGTCTTTATGGACACAATGTTTTGGCAAGAATAAATCTAACACCATTGAAAACACTGCGGAGGTTCGCCCAGTGGCTGGAGGCGCAAAGCCTCCAAGGAACGGCTCATTTTCTTTTATGCTAAAGGATGAAAACGAAAAAATCCCGAAGAATGAGTCTCCTTGAATGTCATTCCTCGGGATGAACAAAAAAGTATTCCTATGAGGGTGTGTCAAAATTCACACCCTCTTTTAAAATATCACAAAGCCCGAACTT
>ERZ860445.1907-NODE-1907-length-10483-cov-2.722286_pt1 | contig 10483 bp, 6 predicted proteins | sample MGYA00509977_ERZ860445 | MGnify/ENA primary metagenome ERZ860445 (study PRJEB30046, sample SAMN00715233) | human gut metagenome | study: EMG produced TPA metagenomics assembly of the A metagenome-wide association study of gut microbiota in type 2... | reverse complement strand
TGCTGTGTCTGATCGAATCGACTCCGACTTTGAAACCTGAAATTGAAATTCCGGTTCCGGAACTGGATCCGTCTAAGATTGTATGGCAAGGAATGTGGTTGTTTGAGGACAACTATCCCAGCCAGGGAGACTATGACTTTAACGATGTTGTAGTGAGGTTCCGTATTGAGGAGTCCGCCAATATTAAGAATGAGGTGTTGGCCTATATTCAGGTTATGGCAACAGGAGCAAATTTCAATAATAGTTTTGGAATCAATGGTAAGATCTATGTTGAGAATCTGACCGGTTATATGAATGTGCGTAAAGGTACTTCAAGGGTGGAAACTGAGGTCATTCAGATAACCTTGCCAAAAGCTAGTGAATACATTCCGATGCTGAATAACGGAAAGGCTACCTTTGATCTTAATTCTTATAATGTACATAGTGCTGATTTCCCGAATGTACTTGAGATTCCATCAGTTGATTTCAAATGGTGCTTGGAAAATATCCGGATTGATGAGGCTTATCCTATGTATACGAAGTGGGTTGATAGTGGATGCAAGTCATATACTGATTGGTATAAAGGTGAGAGAAAGGACGATATGGTCTATATGGAATAAAAGACTTTTAAAGAAGTTCCTTTAGCTGAAGTAAATAGGTTTCTGTCCGGACTTGATGAATGACAGAAACCTATTTTTTTTGTGTATTCAACTCGGGTTATAGTTTTAGTATATAAATGCTTGATATAATACTAATTCCTTACAATAATTTAATATTCGGGGCATAGTCATATATTGAGGGTACTTCAGTCGTATACTTAGGGTATCTCAGTCGTATACTTAGGGTACCTCAGTCGCAGTCTTAGAATACCTCAACACAACACAGTAATATTCAATCAGTTACAAAATATATCTTTTGCGACCTTTATAATCAATAAATTCAGACAGAAGAACCGACAGTTTATCATTAAACAAGTAAATATTAAACAATATAGCATGAATATAATCAATTCAATCAACGATATTCTCTGGACCTATATCCTCATCGCTCTGCTTTTGGGATGTGCCCTTTGGTTCACGCTGAAAACCCGCTTCGTACAGTTCCGCATGATAGGTGAAATGGTACGTTTACTGGGTGACTCAGCAGGAACAAACGGCAAGCCGGGTGAAAAGCATATTTCTTCATTTCAGGCATTTGCCATCTCCATTGCCAGCCGTGTAGGTACGGGCAATCTGGCGGGTGTGGCCACTGCCATCGCTGTAGGCGGGCCGGGAGCAGTGTTCTGGATGTGGATCATCGCCCTGTTAGGTTCGGCCAGCGCTTTCGTCGAATCTACACTCGCACAGCTTTATAAACGGAAAGGAAAAGAATCCTTCATCGGGGGGCCCGCCTACTATATGCGATACGGATTGGGACTGAACTGGATGGGCATACTGTTCGCCATCTTGATCTCCGTCACCTTCGGTTTCGCGTTCAACTCGGTACAAAGCAACACGATTTGCGCCGCCATGCAAGGCTCGTTCGGTTTCGATCCGAGGATCGTAGGCGCGGTACTGACCGTACTGACACTTGCCATTATCTTCGGAGGAATCCAGCGAATAGCCAAAGTCAGCAGCGTGATCGTCCCCGTAATGGCATTGGGATACGTGGCGCTCGCCTCGGGGATCGTACTGTTCAATATAACGGAACTGCCGGCCGTCATCAAACTGATCGTAAGCAGCGCTTTCAGATGGGAACAGGCGGCAGGCGGTACGATCGGCGCCGCTCTGATGCAAGGGATCAAGCGCGGCCTGTTCAGCAACGAGGCAGGTATGGGATCGGCTCCGAACGTAGCGGCCACGGCATCCGTCACACATCCGGTCAAACAGGGATTGATCCAGACTCTGGGTGTTTTCACCGACACCCTGCTGATCTGTACCTGCACGGCTTTTATCATCCTGTTCAGCGGGGCGCCGTTGGACGGTTCGGTAAACGGGGTACAACTGACACAGCATGCCCTGACGCTCGAAGTGGGAAAAGCCGGAGGAATATTCGTTGCCGTAGCGATCTTCCTGTTCGCTTTCAGCAGCATTATCGGGAACTACTATTACGGGGAAGCGAACATTCGTTTCATCACACCGAAAAAAAGCGTGCTCTATATCTACCGTCTGGCGGTCGGCGGTATGGTGATGTTCGGGGCGCTAGCAAGTCTGGAACTCGCCTGGAGCCTGGCGGATATCACGATGGCTTTCATGACGATCTGCAACCTGTTCGCCATCTCGTTGCTGAGCAAACAGGCCTTCCTGCTGCTGCACGATTACATTGCTCAAAAACGTAGCGGGATCAAGAGCCCTGTGTTCGACAAGAACAAGCTGCCGGAACTGAAGGACAAGGCGGAATGCTGGTAAACGCTTCTTATTGGTAGATCAGACTGAACAACCGTTCAGGTGCAAAGATCTCGTTGGCGACCTCTCGTATCTCTCCGGCGGTCAGCTTCTCCACCTTGGCGAAGACTTCCGGCAGGGTGTCGTAGCGGTTATAATGGAGAAAGCTCTTACCCAGCCCCAAAAACAAGCCTTCCCGATTATCGCCGGAGACGCCCAATTGTCCGATCACCTGCTTCTTGGCCGCCGCCAACTGGGTCGCGGTCAGCTTCACCTCACGCAGCTTCGCCAGTTCCTTGTAAACAAGCCTGATCGCCTTCTCCTTGTTCTTCGGATCAGTCCCGAAGTAGATGCTTGCCAACCCCGTATCGGTATAAGAAGTCACGTTCGATTCGACGTTATAGACAAGCCCGTTCTTTTCCCTGAGAGAGACATTCAAACGGTTGTTCATGCCCGGCCCTCCCAAGAGGTTATTCAGCAAGAACAACGGCAGGCGTTTCTCATCGTGCATGCTGTATGCCCGTCCCCCGATCAGCACATGCGCCTGATGGGTATCCTTGTGTATCTGGCGGCTGACGGGAAGGAGCTCGCCGGGTGCCGTCCGGTTACGTGCCGCCATCGGGAAAGCGATATCCGACAGGGTGCTTTCCGCCATCTGCACGATCTTCTTGAACGGAATCCGGCCCATCGAGAAGAACACCATGTTTTCGGGGGCATAGAACCGCCTCATAAACGACTTGCCGGACTCGCTGCCGAAACCGAGCAGCGACTGCTCGTCTCCCAAGATGTTATGTCCCAACGCATGTCCGTCGAACAGCAAATTCTCGAATTCATCGAAGATCAGTTCCGAAGGGCTGTCCTCGTATGAATTGATTTCGTCCAGGATCACATCCACCTCCTTCTCGATCTCCTGCTCCGGGAACTGCGAATGGAACACCAGGTCGGACAGCAGTTCGAAAGCCCTCCGGAAATGCTCTTCCATAAAAATAGAATAGACGAAAGTCTCCTCCTTTGTGGTATAGGCGTTCAGCTCCCCTCCCACATTCTCCATCCGATTCAGGATATGCCAGGACTTACGCTTTTCCGTCCCCTTGAATATCATGTGTTCGACAAAGTGGGCCAAGCCAAATTCATCCATTTCCTCATCCCGTGTCCCGGCATTCACGGCAAACCCGCAATACGACACCGGGGATGCAGAAGGAAGATGTACGATACGCAAACCGTTCGGTAAAATATGTGAGAAGTAATCTTTTTCCATGATCCATTCATTAGGAGGCACAAAAGTACAAAAATATAGGTCATTCCATGTGCAGGTATCATTAAAATAGATACTTTTGCACTTTGTTAAGTTCATAACACCATATAGAATCATTTTAAAGGCTATGATAAACGAAGCAATCTCATCCATTCTGCAACAGGAAGCTGAAGCAGTACGCAATATTCCGATAACCGACGGCTATGAAGAGGCAGTGACACTCATTGTGAAACATGTACACGAACTCGGAGGGAATCTGATCACCAGCGGTATGGGAAAAGCAGGACAGATCGCCATGAACATCGCGACTACCTTCTGTTCGACCGGCACGCCTGCCTACTTCCTGCATCCCAGCGAAGCACAACACGGCGACCTCGGCATCGTCCGCAAGAACGATGTCATGCTGCTCATCTCCAACTCCGGCAAGACACGCGAACTGCTCGAACTGGTGGAGCTGACACGCGGTCTCGTACCGGAGATGCAGTTTATCGTTATCACCGGCAACCCCGACAGCCCGCTGGCAGCCGAAGCGACGATCTGCCTGCCGACCGGTGCGCCGAAAGAAGTGTGTCCTTTAGGCCTCACCCCCACCACATCGACCACGGTCATGACGGTGATAGGCGACCTGTTGGTAGTCGGCACCATGAAACGCATCAACTTCGGCTATCCCGACTATGCCAAACGGCATCACGGCGGTTACCTGGGTTCGAAAAGCCGCGAACAGTGTAAAACCGTAAACAAATAAAGAGCATGAGGAAGGTAATCGGCATCGGGGAAACCATTCTCGACATCATCTTCAGGAACAACCGACCCCATACGGCAGTGCCCGGCGGATCGACCTTCAACGGCCTCATCTCGTTAGGACGCCTGGGTGTACCTGTCTCTTTCATCAGCGAAGTGGGAAACGACCATGTCGGCGACATCATACGCGACTTCATGAAGGAAAACAACCTTTCCACCCGCTACGTCGACCGTTTCCCGGATGGCAAAAGCCCGATTTCGCTCGCGTTCCTGGACAACGACAGCAATGCCGACTACACTTTCTACAAGGATTATCCGAAGCAACGCCTCGACGTGCCCCTGCCGGAGATCAACGAAGACGACATCTTCATCTACGGCTCCTATTACTCACTGAACCCGGCGCTTAGGGAACGGATGGTGGAATTTCTCGACTATGCACACCAGCGCAAGGCGATCCTCTACTACGACCCGAATTTCCGCAAGGCGCACGCCCATGAAGCGATACACCTCGCCCCGACATTGCTCGAAAACTTCGAATATGCCGATATCATACGCGGCTCGGACGAGGACTTCCTCAATATCTTCGGGGAGGCCGACAGTGAAAAAGTCTACACCGACCATATCCGTTTCTACTGCGACCGTTTCATCACCACTCACGGAGCCGGAGGCGTGAACCTCTACCACGGCGACCTGCGCCTTCATTTCGACTCGCCCTCCATCCGCCCGGTCAGTACGATCGGAGCTGGCGACAACTTCAATGCTGGCATCCTCTACGGTCTGTTAAAAAATAATGTCCGTCACCGTGACCTCGCCACCCTCCCGAAAGAGACATGGGCGAATATCATCCGGTGCGGGATCGATCTGGCAACCGAGGTTTGCCGCAGCTACGACAATTACATTTCTAAAGAATTCGCAACCTCCTACCTCTCCCAGTCTTAAATATCATTAACCAGGAAGATAAAGGGGTATAAGGACACGTGTTTTTCACTATCTTTGCTTTGCATGAGTAGTAGAAGTATGATATTGAAACGGATTCTTTTCTTGTTCACCAGTGTGGCCTTATTGGCTGGATGCAGCTCCGGCAGAGCACCTGAAATTCGTGCCATATGCCTGCGTGACGACATCGGCAACTATATTATCAAATGGGAAACAGACCCCCATACCGACGGGACGATGAAACTTTATGTATCCGACACCCCCAACTCCTTCGACATGTCGCGACCGTGCAGCTATGCCGACATCAATGACGGGAGAGTGACCTACATCACGAACGACAACATCACCCGCAAATATTTCCTACTGTCTTTCAACGACAAATATTACCGCACTGTCGGCGCCCGCTCGGTACAGATGGACAGCGTCCAGAACCTGCGCGACATAGGAGGCTACTTCAGCGAACACGGGAACCGTATGACCGGCTGGGGCAAGATATTCCGCTCGGGCGAGCTCAAGGCACTTAGCCGCAACGACACGATCCGGCTGGAAAACCTGAAGATCAAAACTGTCATCGACCTACGGGGAGAAGACGAAATAGCCCTCGCTCCGGAAAAATATGCAGGGGCGAACATCATCTCCATCCCGATCCCGGTAAAAGGCAAAGAACAGATCACCCGACGCCTGGAAGAAGGACGCATACGCAAAGGCGACGGGCTCGTGTATATGCAGGACACCTATATCAGCTATGTGACGGACAACAGCGAACAATTCGGCAAAGCCCTGAAAGTCTTTCTCGACAAGGACAACTACCCGATCCTCGTGAACTGCTCGATGGGAAAAGACCGTGCCGGCTTCCTGACGGCCATGCTGCTGACAGCCCTCGACGTGCCGGAAGAAACGATCATGAAAGACTATATGGCTTCCAACAACCACATAGACCTGCGCAGCCTTGCCTATATGGCACGCAACCTCAATACGGACGCCCAGGAAACCATCACCGTGCTGCTCGGTGCAAACGAGACATGGCTGGATCTGGCCTTCCATAAAATAAAGAAAGAATATGGTTCGACCGACAAATATCTGTCGAAAGGATTGCATCTCACGGAAAAAGAGCGCGATACATTAAAAGATATCATACTAAACTAACCGGTATCCAAATTATTTGCGTACCTTTGTCCCCACTCTGAATTTATTATATATACATATATCACATTTTGAAAACATTTGAAGAATTAGGAGTTGCCGCACCAATACTGAAGGCAATTCAAGAAATGGGCTACGAATCGCCCATGCCGGTACAGGAGGAAGTGATTCCTTTCCTACTGGGAGATGACAACGACGTAATTGCATTAGCACAAACAGGTACGGGAAAGACAGCCGCTTTCGGCCTTCCGATCCTGCAAAAAATCGATGTGACTACATACCACCCCCAAGCACTCGTACTCTGTCCCACTCGTGAGCTATGTTTACAGATCGCCGACGACCTGAACGACTACTCCAAGTATATCGACAACCTGAAGGTCCTCCCGGTGTACGGAGGTTCCAGCATCGAGAGCCAGATCAAGACGCTGAAGCGTGGCGTGCACGTGGTCGTAGCCACTCCGGGACGCCTCCTGGACCTGATGAACCGCAAGACGGTAGACCTCAGCCTGGTGAAGAACGTCATCATGGACGAGGCGGACGAGATGCTGAACATGGGGTTCACCGACAGCATCAACGCCATCCTCGCCGAAGTGCCGGAGAACCGCAACATGCTGCTCTTCTCGGCCACCATGCCGAAAGAGATCGCCAACATCACGAAGAAGTACATGAAGAATCCGAAGGAGATCGTGATCGGCAACAAGAACGAAGGAAACAAGAACATCCGCGATATCTATTATATGGTACAGGCACGCGACAAGTACCTGGCTCTGAAACGCATCGCCGACTTCTACCCGAACATCTACGGCATCGTCTTCTGCCGTACCCGCAAAGAGACGCAGGAGATCGCCGACAAACTGATACAGGACGGCTACAACGCCGACTCGCTGCACGGCGAACTGAGCCAGGCGCAGCGCGACTACGTGATGCAGAAGTTCCGCGTCAAAAACATCCAACTCTTAGTTGCTACCGATGTGGCTGCCCGCGGCCTGGATGTGGACGATCTGACACACGTGATCAACTACGGCCTGCCCGATGAAGTGGAATCCTACACGCACCGCCGTGGCCGTACGGGCCGTGCGGGAAAGACGGGTATCTCCATCTCCATCTGCCACGTGAAGGAGAAAAGCAAAATCCGCGAGATCGAAAGGATCATCAACAAGAAATTCGAGAAAGGCGAAATGCCTACCGGACATGCTATCTGCGAAAAGCAGCTTTTCAACCTCGTCGACCAGATCGAAAAGGTGAAGGTGAACGAGGAGGAGATCGCCTCCCTGATGCCCCAAATCTACCGCAAGTTGGAATGGCTGGACAAGGAAGACATCATCAAACGTGTCGTTTCGCTCGAATTCAACCGTATGATCGATTACTACAAGGATGCCGACGAGATCCAGCAGGTAGACGAACGTTCCTCTCGCAGCGAACGGGGCGAACGCCGTGCACATGCGGCCGAAGAGGGCTATTCGCGTTTCTTCCTCAACTTCGGCAAGGCCGACGGCCTCTATCCGAACCAGCTGATCGAACTGGTCAACAAATGTGTGCCGGGCAAGGTGCGCATCGGCAAGATCGACCTGCGCGAAAACTTCTCTTTCTTCGAAGTGGAAGAGGGTGAAGCCCAGCGCGTGATGGACAGCATGAACGGGTTCGAAGTGGACGGACGGCGCATCTCCGTCGAACCTGCACAGGGCAAAAAAGAAGAAGGCGGACGCGGTGGCAAACGCAGTTACGGCGGACGGCGCAGCGATGACGGCTACAAAGGCAAACGGGGTTCCAAAGACAGTGGACGCCGGGGTGGAGACCGTTCAGACCGCACCTTCCGCAAAGACGAACGCGACAGCGACCGCCCGTGGAAACGGACTGCCGCCGCACGCGACGCTCGTAAGAAAAGACGTTTCTAATCCTCCTCCCTCACGCTAACAGAAACAGGAGACCGCAGCATACATCAGCAACCCCCAGCCGGCAACGACGAGGAGTTGCTGTTTTTGTTTCCGCTTCCCGTCATGTCTCTCTCCGTATCCCCGTACCCCGAGAGTGTCAACAGGGCTCCCAAACACCCCAACACGACCTCCGAACGGCCCTTCCACAAAGCCAGCAGGCCCAATACCATCAGGTACAAGCGAAGGCAATGCGGGTTGCACAATCGCTGATGACTGATGATTTGATGATTCATTACTTCTTTCCCTTGCCGGGGGATGCCCCCGGCAAAGGAAAGACATCATTTGTATCTTCATGCCACCATCTTCGTCAATACGCAAATCGCAGAGGAACGGCGCAATTATCATCCGTTACCGGAATTGTTGCGTGAGTTGTCAGTAACTCACTATATAATAGTGTATTTCGCTATTCTTCCCAAGTTCCGATACCACCAATTATGCAGGATGACGAATCGGTAACGTAGCGAAGTCTTAACTTGGTTCAGACTTAACTTTTCCCGTCATCTGGTTACAGAAACTATTTTCTCAAAAGCCTATTTCTCAATAACTTTGCTCTACTTTTCCATATCTCGCCGATTATTGCTAACTTTGTTATATATATGACGAATTTAAACGTACGTTTTTTTTGTCATTTTGAAAAAGCCTCCTATCTTATTTATTCCCAATAATATACAAGCAAAAGCAGGACAAAAGCTACCCCTAAAAACAGGGCAGAAAATGTACTTTCCACCAATAGATAAAAGACTTTACTATATATATTGTAATCAATTGTTTAGAGACATTTTCCGGCAAGCCTCGACCTGTCCCTTTTTTGCACTTTTTCCAAAAAGGAGGGTAAACCCCACAGAGGAACCGGCAAAGCCGGATATTTATTCATCCGTCTGCTGAAGCAGACAGCAAAAGACAGTGCTTTATATCTTATCCATTCTTCAACACATCGTCCTTGTCCGGTGCACTGGGTTCGGGTGTAGATTCGGGGTTGAAGGGGTTGAAGTAGTAGATGCCTTTTTCACCGAGGAATCGCAGGAAGTAAGGGAGCTTCTGCATAAAGAGGCTGCATTCCTTCGACTTGGCAGGAGTCCAGGCGGATTCGGCGACAGCTACCAGGCGGGGGAAAGTCATATAGTCCAGACGCTTGGCATCAGCGACCCGTTCCGTCCAAAGGGAGAACTGGAGGCCCATCACCTGGTCTTCATAATCGCGTGTCAGATGGATGATCGGTTCGGGGAAACGGTAGATGTCCTCGATCGTGTTGTAACCGCCCCACACACGGCCCACCTTATGACCGCCGTACTGGATAAAGTCGGCATACAACGGACGGCGCGGGGTCATAATCACCCGGTAGCCGTTTTCGAGCGCTTTCACCAACTGGTGTTTGCGGTCGTGACGCCACCACATGATGACAGCCTTGTCGGGAGAGACACCGGCATCGATCATCTCGTCCCAGCCGATCATGGTCTTGCCCTTGGAGGCGACAATATCGGCGGCACGGCGGATGAAATACTGTTCAAGGCCCGTTTCGTTACCTAAGTTCTTATCTTTGATGAACTGCTGGATTTCGGGATCGGTGAACCAGCTCTGGTTGCCGTAGTGCACCTCGTCGCCTCCGATATGGATATAGGGAGACGGGAACAGGGCGACGATCTCGTCGAGCACGTTGCTGATAAACTCAAACGTCTCTTCCTTGCAGGGATGGAACGTGAAATGTTGCCATTTGCCCTCGCCTCCACCGGAGATTTCAGGATAGGAACGGCAGACAGCAGTAGCATGGCCCGGCATGTCGAATTCGGGAACGACCATGATGTGGCGATCGGCTGCATAGGCAACGATCTCCTTGATCTCTTCCTGGGTGTAGAACGTAGCGGGCGCTTTCGGGTCGTGCCAGTTGCCGACAGCCCCTTCGGTGATCAGCTTCGGATAACGCTTGATCTCGATGCGCCAGCCCGGTTCGTCGGTCAGGTGCCAGTGGAAGACGTTCAGGCGAAGGGACGCCATGATATCCAGATATTGTTTTACCTTCTCTTTGCCGAAGAAGTGGCGGCTTTCATCGAGCATAAATCCGCGCCATGCGTAGCGTGGCGAACTGTAAATCCGGCAACAGCGGATTTTGCCCCGTTCGTGCCGTGCCAGTTGTT
>ERZ860445.1900-NODE-1900-length-10522-cov-2.768511_pt1 | contig 10522 bp, 10 predicted proteins | sample MGYA00509977_ERZ860445 | MGnify/ENA primary metagenome ERZ860445 (study PRJEB30046, sample SAMN00715233) | human gut metagenome | study: EMG produced TPA metagenomics assembly of the A metagenome-wide association study of gut microbiota in type 2... | reverse complement strand
AAAAAGGTGAAAGAGCTGTTCTTAATTTCGGTCACACAATTGGCCATGCAGTTGAAAAGGCAAAGAATTTTAGCCTTTTACACGGTGAATGTGTTGCCATTGGTATGGCTGCCGCAACATATATTTCTTTAAAGAAGGGAAATATTGCAGAGAAAGAATATAATGAAATTAATAATGTTATTTCTGACTTTAAATTACCTGTATATACAACAGGAATATTAGCTTCTGACGTGGTTAAAGCTACTAAAAATGACAAAAAAATGGACTCAGGTGTAATTAAGTTTATCACCCTTGAGGAAAATGGTCATGCAATAATTGACAGAACTATTAGTGAAGAATTACTTTTGGAAGCAACAGAAACAGTAATAAGAGGTTAAATTAACTATGAAAAAAAAGACTTTATTATATCTAAAGATGATTGCTTTTGTGGTTATTTTGGTTATATTGGACCAGATAAGCAAGTTTGTGGCAACAGCTAATTTAATGGGAAAATCAAAATATATTGTTATAAAAGGTTTACTGTCCTTTAATTATCTCGAAGGTGGTAACAAAGGAGCTGCCTGGGGAATTTTTTCAGGCAAAATTCTTATGTTTGTAATTATAACAATAATTGCAATTGTAATTATAAGCATTTTTATGCGAAACATTACAGGAATAATGTGCAATGAAGGCAAGAGTGCTACATTAATGGTTCTCCAGTATACATTTGGAATGTTAATGGCAGGAGCAGTAGGAAACTTAATTGATAGAGTGGTTAACGGTTCTGTAGTTGACTTTATTTGTTTTGAGTTTATTGATTTCCCAATTTTTAATGTGGCAGACTGCTATGTTACAGTTTCATGCGTTTTAATCGTAGTTATGTGCCTGTTAAAATTAAAAGAAGAAGACTTTAATAAGATTTTCACAATAAAAAAGAATTATTAAAATCAATACAAAAAAAATGTTTAATATTTTGAAATTCAAACTATTAAATTAATAAGGAAAATACATTTATGAATAATTTGTTTATAGTAGACGAAGAGCTTTTTGATATAAGAATTGACAGGTATTTAAGTGAATTATTACCGGATGTATCAAGAAGTTTTATTCAGAAATTATTAAAGGATAATGAAATATTATTAAATGATAAGCCGGTAAAGGCTAATTATAAGGTTCAGCCAAGCGATAAAATTAATATTAATATACCTAAACCGGTTGAGGCTAATATTGTTGCGGAAAATATACCATTGGACATTATTTATGAAGATGATGATTTTCTAATTGTAAATAAACCTAAGGATATGGTTGTTCATCCGGCTCCAGGACATTATACAGGAACATTGGTTAACGGATTAATGTATCATTGCAAGAATCATTTATCTAATATTAACGGTGTTTTAAGACCGGGAATTGTTCATCGAATTGATAAAGATACCACAGGAGCTTTAATAATATGTAAAAACGATTACAGCCACAATTTTATCGCCGAACAGCTTAAAGTACATTCAATAACAAGAAAATACGTTGGGATTGTTCAGGGTGTTGTAAAGGATGAATCAGGTACAATTAATGCACCAATAGGCAGACATCCGGTTAACCGTAAAGAAATGGCAATTAATCATAAAAACGGTAAAGAGGCAGTTACACATTATAAGGTGCTTAAACGTTTCGATAAGTATACTTTTATGGAGTTTCAATTAGAAACAGGTCGAACTCACCAGATTAGAGTTCATATGGCAAGCATACATCATCCGTTGCTTGGAGACACGGTTTATAATCATAACAAATGTCCGTTTAAACTTGAAGGACAATGCCTACATGCCAAAACAATAGGTTTTATACATCCAACAACTAAGGAATATGTAGAGTTTGAAGCACCAATTCCTGAATATATGGAACATTTATTGAAGATTCTTTAAATAGATATTCGTTAAACTTGTCTTTTGCGAATAGTTAGATATTACAAAATCTACTATTACTTTGAAAAAATTAATAATAAGGAGGTGCCAATTATGAAGGCACAACGTTTATTTAGTTACGTTAGACGTGCTACAGATGACTACAATATGATAAATGACGGAGACAAAATTGCTGTTGGTATTTCCGGAGGAAAAGACAGTTTAACTCTATTATATGCATTAAACGGTTTAAAGAGATTTTATCCTAAAAAGTTTGATGTTGTAGCAATTACAGTTGACTTGGACTTTGGCATTCAGGACTTTTCAAAAATAGAAAAATATTGCAATGACATGGACATTGAATATTATGTTGTAAAAACTGAAATTGCTAATGTTGTTTTTAATGAAAGACAGGAATCTAATCCTTGCTCTCTTTGTGCGAAAATGCGAAAAGGTGCATTAAATGATTTTGCCAAAAGTATTGGCTGCAACAAGATTGCGTATGCTCACCATAAGGATATGATTGAAACAATGTTTCTTTCTCTTATTTATGAGGGAAGGTTCCACTGCTTCTCTCCTGTTACATATCTTGATAAAATGGAATTAACAGTTATCAGACCTTTAATGTATGTTCCGGAAGCTGACGTTATCGGTTTTACTAACAAATACGAGCTGCCTGTGGCTAAGAGCAAATGTCCTGTAGACGGTCACACTAAAAGGGAATATGTTAAAAATATTGTTAAACAACTTAATAAAGAAAATCCCGGCTGTAAAGAAAGATTCTTTAGAGCTGTTTTGAATAAGGGCTTTGATTAAAGTTAGAAATCAGCCATATTTATTATAAATAATAAATATACAAGAAAAATTATAGATGCTAAAATTATAAAGACATTATTAAAAAAATTAAAAGGAGGGATTTAAGTTATGGCAGGAAATAGAAATTATCATGACCAGGTAATAGTTGACAATCAAATAAAGCTTAGAGAACTTCAAAAACAGCTACCAAAGTTCTGTGCAGAGTTTTTCCGTGGTGTTGAGCCTACTACTTCATCCAGAACAAGAATAGCTTATTGTTATGATCTTATAGTATTTTTTAATTATATAAAATCTTCTAATCCTGAAATGGCTAATGTTCCTGTTGTGGATTATCCTATAGAATTACTTGATAAAATTACAGCAACTGACATTGAAGAATATCTCGAATATTTAAGATACTATGTTACGGAAGATGGCAAAGAACATACTAATGGTGAACGTGGAATTATGCGAAAGCTTGCCTGTCTAAGAACATTGTATAGATATTTCTACAAGAAAGAAAGTATTAAGACTAATCCTGCTTCTATTGTGGATATGCCTAAAATACACGAAAAAGAAATTGTAAGATTGGATGCAGATGAGGTAAGCGTTCTTCTTGATCAGGTGGAATTAGGCGATAAATTAACTAAGTCCCAGCAGAAATTCCATGACAAAACAAAAACAAGGGATATGGCGATTTTAACCCTTCTACTGGGTACCGGAATGCGTGTTTCTGAATGTGTTGGCATAGATATTAATGATATTGACTTTAAAAACAGTGGCATAAAGATTAGACGAAAAGGTGGTAATGAAACTGTAATCTATTTCGGAGAGGAAGTTGAAAATGCTTTACTTGATTATTTGGAAGAGAGAAAATTAATAGTTCCACAGGATGGACATGAAAATGCACTATTTCTATCTCTTCAGAAAAGACGTATCGGTGTACGTGCCGTGGAAAATCTTGTAAAGAAATATTCATCTCTTGTTACAAACTTAAAAAAAATCACCCCTCATAAACTTCGTAGTACATACGGTACTGCTCTTTACAAGGAAACAGGCGATATATACCTTGTAGCCGACATTTTGGGACACAAAGATGTAAATACTACTAAAAAGCATTATGCTGCCATTGAAGATGAACGAAGACGTAAGGCACGTAATGCTGTAAAGCTAAGGAAAGATTAAGACTGCTTAACGGTGTTTTCAAAAGCTTATACAATAGAATATTATGTAAAAAAGAATGGATTCTCTAAACAAAGTCCATTCTTTTCTTTTAATAGAACACAGTGTTCGATTCTGGTATTCTTTATATATTATTTCTTCTCGTAAGAATAATATGCAATAATAAGTTTCTTTCCTGATGTTATTTTGTCGTCTGAAAGCTTGTTGTTCTTCATTACTTCATCTATATAATCTGATGTGCTTACATTAGAATCCTTAATATGCTCCTGAGCAATAGCTGTTAATGTATCACCGGGCTGAACCTGGTAGCTTGTGTAATATTTATACTTAGCATATTCCTTGCCATTCATTGCGTCCACTTTAGTAAGCTTAATGGATGAGAATACTGCAACTGCTAATAAAAATGTGATAATTGCTCCGTAGACTAATTTCTTCGCTGACTTAGTATTTCCTGACTTCTTCATTGTATGTACCTCCAAATTGTTAAATTAAATATAATTGAATAATTGTCCTATAGATATTCAAGCTACTGAAAACTGTAAGATTTATTATGTATTAAATATCTATAAGAACAAATGTTTGCTGTCTGATATGGTTATAATATCATCCGAACAAATGTTTGTCAAGAATTTTTTCGAACAAATATTCGAAAAATTCATTGCTTTATTTTTGCTGATATGGTAATATTAGTATATATTAAGTACCATATTCAGTACTTAGAACTTTAATTTAAGATTTTTTTTAGAAATTCATATTATATTATTCAGATAGAAAGAATTATTGTGAGTTTTTATTAAAGTCTTAGGAATTTATTTTGAAATTTTTTGAGGTTTAAATATATAGATATTGGAGGACAATTATATGCCAGGAAAGATTACACCTAAACAACAACAGATTTTGGATTATATTAAGGAAGAAATTTTATCAAAGGGTTACCCACCAACTGTTCGAGAGATATGTGAGAAGGTAGGTTTAAAGTCTACTTCTTCTGTTCACTCTCATCTTTCAACTTTGGAGAATAACGGATACATAAGAAGAGATCCTACTAAGCCTAGAGCTATTGAAATCATGGATGATGAATTTGGTCTTGTAAGACGTGAAATGACTAATATTCCTATTATTGGAAGAGTTGCTGCAGGTGCACCTTTACTTGCAGTTGAGAATATTGAAGACTATTTTGCATTACCTACAGAGTTTTTACCTAATGGAGAAGTTTTTATTCTTAAGGTACAGGGAGAAAGCATGATTAATGTTGGCTTTTATGAGGGCGACTATTTAATAATTGAAAAGGCTGCCCAGGCTGATAATGGAGAGATAGTTGTGGCATTAATAGATGATTCTGTTACAGTTAAGAGATTTTTCAAAGAAGACGGACACATTAGACTACAGCCTGAGAATGACTTAATGGAACCTATTATAGTAGATGACTGTGCAATAGTTGGTATTGTCAGAAGTCTTTACAGAAGAATTATATAGAAGAATATATGATGTCGAACACAGTGTTCGATTGTACTATTAATTAAAAAACAACCTATATTTGGCTACGAACTGAATCAATCAGAATAGTCGAAATATAGGTTGTTTTTTTGGTTGAAATAAATTATTAGTACTACTGCTATTTAATCCAAATAGAGATTAATTATCTGTCATCTTGTTTTTTCCAATATTAGATAATAAACGGTCTACCAAATCCAATATCCAAACAATTGCTTTATTAATCAGGTATAGTGCAAGTCCGCATATTGAAACAATAATAAGCAGTTTCACGTTAGCCAAAAGCTTGTCGCCACCTTTTAACAGGTCAGGTAGGATTTTTGTAGCAATCCATTCCTGAACACAATAAAATTCCAAACTCATCATTCCCCAGAACCCTATTAGTTTATTAAGTCCTTTTCCAATAATGGCAAGTCCCCTAATGCTATGTAATTTATCCAATACCTTTGCCATTAATAAAGGTAATGATATTGAGATTAGATAATTAGGAATGCAACAGTTAGATACTGGCAAAATAAGCCCTAATCCCTTAAAGTTACTCTGATATGCTAAATACATACCCAATATGAATGTTAAAAGGATAAAAAGCCAATTTCTGAGTGTTATCTTTATGACTTTCTCTTTGCACAAATATCCAATAAGGAATCCTGTTACAAATATTGGAATACGGTTGGTGAAGCCGTATAAATCTTCTCTCATAACATTTCTTGCCATAAGTGAAAACAGTAACCAAAGTTCTATGAATCCAGCAAAGAATAAATATTTATTTTCTGCTTTTTTGAAAAAATGATAAAAAACAGGTGTAAATAAATATAATGTTATAACTGCAGGAACGAACCATAAGAACAAATAAATATTTGTTTTATAAAAGCTTATTCCTGTTATGATATTAAAATAAAACTCATTGGTCCAATGGTCAATCTGGGACACAATACTTGCCATAATTATAAATGGAAAGATAACTCTTTTTAGTCTGTTATAATAAAATCTTGAAACCGGATTCTTTTCAAGGGAATAATATAATCCCATTCCTGATAGTAATAAAAAGATGTCTACACCACAGAAACCGATTCTTTTTATAAAGTTTTCGGTTACAAAGAAAAAGCTTGTCTCATTAGTTACGATTTGCCATTCGTGAGTCATTAAAATCCATAATGCAGCAAACCCCATTAAAAATTTTCTGTACTTAAACAATAAGCTTAAGTCATTTTGTGCTTTTGTATTAGTTTTCTTATTTTCTTTTACATTTTCTTTTATATTTTCCTTCATAGTTTTAGTTTTCGCCTCCTACTTTAACTTTATGACATATCATAAAGCGTGTACATTGCATAAAACAGGGACAGTATCCGAATTTTTGAACACTGTCCCAAAATCAAGCTTTAAAAATGTATATATTATTAGAATATATTTATTAGTAAGCTAAGCAATCATCTAATGATTTAATAATAGCTTCCTTGTCCATATCATGGCCAATAAATACTACTTTAATCATTCTGTCACCTACTTTTTCATCCCAATCCTCAACTAATGTAGGATCTTCTTTCATCATCTTTGCACGAACTCTTCTAGGAGCTGTAGCAACCCACTGTCCTGCATTTGCAATGTTTATCTGCTTTCCTGCCTGTTCAAACATGTAAGCATCATTGTTGTTTTCAGCAGCCCAGATAATACCTTTACTTCTGATAATACCCTTTGGCATTTCATCAAGCCAATCTTCGAATTTCTCTTTGGCAAAAGGTCTTCTTCTATAGTATACAAATGAACCTATACCATATTCTTCTGTTTCACCTTCTCCGTGATGGTGATGGTGGTGATGATGTCCGTGATGTTCATGTTCATCGTGATCGTCGTGGTCGTGATGTTCATGATCGTGGTCATGGTCTTCATTATGTTCATGATGGTGTTCGTGTTCATCATGATGGTGTTCGTCGTGATCATCATCTTCGTCTAAGTCTGCTTCTTCTAATTCGTGAATCCAACCTGCTGACATACTTGATTTTTCAAAATCAAATCTGTTAGTGTTTAAGATTTCATCTACATCAATCTGGCCGTAGTTTGTTTCAAACATAACAGCTTCAGGCTGAAGTTTTCTGATAATAGCCTTAACTTTTCCAAGCTGCTCAGGTGTAACTGTATCAACTTTGTTAAGAATAATTGTATTACAAAATTCAATCTGCTGAATAATAAGGTTTTCAATATCTTCATCATCAATATCGTCTTTTACAAGGTTTTCGCCACAACCAAATTCATCAGCCATTCTTGCAACGTCAACAACTGAAACAATGTTGTCAAGTCTTGCAATCTGAGCTTTCTTGTCATATGAACCGTCTAACATTGTAATTGACTGTGCAATTGGAATAGGTTCGCAGATACCACTTGCTTCAATAAGGATGTAGTCAAACTTTCCTGTACCAATAAGGTCAATAATCTGATTGATTAAATCAACCTTTAAAGTACAGCAGATACATCCGTTCTGAAGAGGTACAAGATTGTCATCTTTCTGAGTAACCTGTCCACCTTTTTCAATAAGTGAAGCATCAATGTTTACTTCACCGATATCGTTAACGATAACTGCAACTTTATATCCTTTTTGGTTTGATAAAACCTGATTAAGTAATGTTGTTTTTCCGGCACCTAAATAACCTGTAAGTAATGTAACCGGCACTAATTTCTTTTCCATATCTATACTTCCTTTCATATATTGTAATCTATTTTTATGCTAAAAAATAAGCACTGTATGGAGCCATTTTTAAACCGCCATCAAGGTTTATTATAGCACCTGAAAGCAAATCTGTAACCTGATTTTTTTCTGCTCCAAAATAAGCTGTATATTCCCGGTCATCAGCATTGATTGCCACATATACTGTTTCATCACCAATACGTCTTCTAAACACACACTGTTTGTTGGTTAAAACAGTTGATGTAAAATCTCCGTAATTTAATGCTTTAGAGTTCTTCTTTATATCTGCAAGCTTAGAGATAAATTCGCTTAATTCATTAAATTCCGGTTCTTTAAAAGAAGGTCTAAGAGCCGGATCCCCCTGACTCTTATCAGCTTTTGCCCCCCATTCACTTCCGTAATATACACAAGGTATGCCCGGCATTCCAAATAATAATGCGTAGATTAAAGGTAAGTGATTTTCGTTAGTCAGAATACTTGCAACTCTTGTAACATCGTGATTATCAACAAAACACAATAAATGTTTGCCTTTGTATAAAGTCCAGTTTTCAGGACCAAACTGACGAAGTAATGAATGATTAATTTCAAACATATTCATTGAATTAAAACTTGAATAAAGTCCCTTGTAGCATTCATAGTTGGTTGCAGAATGTAACATTTCGTCATTCATTCTCTGATTGTAATCGCCGTAAAGCATTTCTCCCACAAGGAAAAAATCTTTTTTAAGTGAGTCTGTGTGACATCTTAAACGTTTTAAAAATTCAAAATCAAGGCAATAAGCTACATCAAGTCTTATTCCGTCAATGTCAAATTCATTAATCCAGAAACTTACTGCATCCAAAAGGTAATCTACAACTTCCGGGTTATAAAGGTTAAGTTTTACAAGGTCGTAATTGCCTTCCCAACCTTCATACCAAAGTCCGTCATTGTAGTTAGAATTGCCATTTAAGTCAATATTAAACCAATGAAGATATTTAGAGTTCTCTCTATTGGCACATACATCCTGAAATTGAGGAAAACCACGTCCCACGTGATTGAAAACGCCGTCTACAACAACTTTTATGCCGTTGTTGTGTAAATCCTTACAAAGATTCTTAAAATCCTCATTATCGCCTAATCTTACATCAATCTTTTTGTAATCTCTTGTGTTATATCCGTGAGTGTCAGATTCGAACAATGGTGAGAAATAAATTGCGTTTGCTCCTAATTTCTTAATGTGTGGAATCCAGTCAGCTATTTTAGTGATTCTATGTTCCAAAACACCGTCATTTTCAAATGGTGCACCACAGAATCCTAATGGATATATCTGATAAAAAACACTTTCATATGCCCACATATTCCAGCCTCCTTTTGTTTTATAATGCACAAAAAGGAAATCTTACAAAAAGACAAATGCCTAATTTAAGATTTCCATTTTGTTAAAATTTATCTTTATAGTTCTTCTACATTTACGATTTTTCCGTCACGCCAGATTCTTTCCAAATCATAGAAAAGTCTGTCATCTTCATTAAATACGTGAACAATAACATCTTCATAATCAATAAGAATCCAGTTGGCGTTAGTATAGCCCTCTACGTGTTTTGGAGAAAGACCGGCCTTTGCAAATTCATCTTCAACATTGCCTGCCAATGCCTTAACCTGATTCTCGTTAGTTCCGCCAGCGATTATGAAATAATCTGCTATTATGGAAATTTCAGAAATATCTATAATAGTAATGTTTACACCCTTTTTGTCATCAAGAGCATTGTATGCAATCTTTGCAAGTTCTTTTGAAGTCATAATTTATCTCTCCTCAATTAATTTTTTATAGAAATTATAAGCTGTAATAGTATTGTCGTCTATACAATCCAAAGATTTGGCTTTCAAATATTCAACTGTATCTTCAAGAATCCTAAATGTAAGCATATCAAGGTCTGATAATGCTATGCTTCTTAATTCTTCAAGATGTGGCTGCTTAGTTCTGCCCGGCTCAATATAATCTGCACAAAATACTATTTTTTCAAGGTCTGTCATATTATCTTTTCCTGTTGTATGCCATGTTATGGCTGATAATATTTCTTCATCAGTTATGCCATATTTATTCTTTGCCATAAAAGCACCTACTTTTCCGTGCAAAAGAGAAGGATTTCTCTCTTCGAATACATTAATTGGAAGATTATTGTCCTTGCATATCTGCAAAAGTTTTTGGTCGCTGAAATTCTTTGCACAATCGTGTAAAATACCTGCAAAATAAGCTTTGTTAGGATTAACATTAAATGCCTCAGCCATATTTTTTGCTGTTTTTGCCACATTTAATGTATGAGTATATCTTGAAGGCTTTAGTTCCTTTTCCAAATCCTGTGTTATTTTGTTAATGGACCAGGCTCTGTTAACGTTAGTATCAGTATACAAATCATTATCGATAATATATTTATATACTGATTCCGGAACAGCTTTTTTAATCTCTTCGTGACTATGGGTTCTGATAAAGCCTGAAGAAATGTCCATGGCTTTC
>ERZ860445.1882-NODE-1882-length-10577-cov-3.078217_pt1 | contig 10577 bp, 9 predicted proteins | sample MGYA00509977_ERZ860445 | MGnify/ENA primary metagenome ERZ860445 (study PRJEB30046, sample SAMN00715233) | human gut metagenome | study: EMG produced TPA metagenomics assembly of the A metagenome-wide association study of gut microbiota in type 2... | reverse complement strand
AGCACCACCGCCGCCGCTACGCCGCTGCGGGCAGCGGGCAGGCTCACCCGGAAATAGGTCTCCGTCTCCGTGGCGCCCAGTGCCAGACTGGCCTCCTCATACTCCCTCGGCACGGCCTGAAGGGCCGTCTCCGCCACGTTGATGATGGAGGGCAGCACCATGACCGTCAGCACCAGAATGGCCGCCAGCAGGCAGGCCCCGGAGCCAAGACCGAAGGCACGGCGGATGGCGGGGACCAGTACGATCATGCCCACCAGACCGTACACCACCGACGGGATGCCCGCCAGCAGCTGCACCGCCGTGCGGATCACCGCCGCCAGACGGGGCGGGGCCGCTTTGGCCAGAAAGATGGCGGTCATCAGACCCACCGGCACCCCCAGCAGCAGCGCTCCCGCCGTGCCGTAGACAGAGGTGAGGAGGAAGGGCAGAATGCCGAATTGCGGGCCGGTGGTGGCGTTGGTAGGCGCCCACACCTTGCCGAAGAGGAATTTGGTCAGTCCGATCTCCCGGATAGCCGGCAGACCGGAGATCACCAGATACACGCTGATGCACAGCACGAAGCCCACCGCCACGATGCCGCACAGCAGGAAGATCAGGTGGATGGCCTGCTCCATGGCCCTGCGGGTGCGGAGGCTTTTGCCTGCTGTCCGCTTCATAGAGTTCTCCTTTCTCGATGACGGGGAAGCCCCCTCACCCGCCGCAGCAGATGAGGGCCTCCCGATTCGTTTTTACTTGGCGGTAGGCACGGCACCCGCATTCTGAATGAGGGAGGCAGCGTCCTTGGAGGTGGCGAAGTCGAAGAAGGCCTGCGCCGCCGGGGACAGGGCCGTGCCGTCCTTGGTCACCAGCACGAAGGGCCGCTGAATGGCGTAGCTGCCGTCCAGCACAGCGGCCTCGGTGCAGGCCACACCGCCTACGGTGACGGCCTTCACGGTGTCCTTGCCCTCCACAGCGGAGAGGGAGGCATAGCCGATGGCGTTGGGGTTGCCGGCCACGGCCTCGATGACGCCGCCGGTAGAGGTCAGCTCCTGATCCAGCTTGCAGGAGTCCTTGGTCCCGGTGATGGACTCAAAGCCGTCACGGGTACCGCTGCCGGACTCACGGCCGATGCAGGAGATGGCGCCGGGGTCGCCGCCCACCTGACTCCAGTCGGTGATCTCACCGGTGAAGATCTTGGCGATCTGCTCCACGGTCAGGTCCGTGACCTTGCTCTGGGCATTGACAATGACGGCGATGCCGTCCAGGGCGATGACCGTCTCGGTCAGGCCGTCGGCCTTCTCCTCGTCCTTCAGGCTGCGGGAGGCCAGACCGATGTCCGCCGTGCCGTTCTTCACGGCCTCGATGCCGGAGCCGGAGCCGGTGGGATCATAGGTGACGGTGACGTTCTTGTGGTCCGTCATGAACTGCTCCCGCAAAGCGCCGATGACCTTGTCCATGGAGGTGGAGCCGTTGGTGGCCACGGAACCGCTGAGCTCGGTGGTCTGATTATTGTTAGGGGTGTTGTTGTCGTTGGTGCTGCCGCTGTTTTTGCTGCCGCAGCCGGCCAGAAGGGCCATGACCATAACGGCGGCCAGCAGGATACTGATGATCTTTTTCATATGAAGATCTCCTTTCGTTTTTCATGTTTGGACTTGCTTTCTTGCTACAGTCCCCATGATAAAAGGGCGGTGTAAAGGGCAAAAGTCTCCTCGTGTAAAGTCCGTGTAAAAAAGCGGCCGAGGGGGATCTTCCCGGCAAAAAGAAGGAGCGCCGGAAAAGGCAAAGGCTTTTCCGGCGCTCCTCCCAACGAAAGGACACCTAATGGTATATAGTTTATGATATCTCAGGCCCGGCGCACGGCGGGGACGGCATGACGGGGCAGCAGGGTGATGCCCTTCTTCTCCGCCAGCTGCCACAGCTGCGGTACCAGCAGGCTCAGCAGGATCAGGGCGATGCCGCACATTCCCATGACGCTGATGTGCTCCCGCAGCACGGCGGCACCCAGCAGGGTGGCGCAGGCGGGGCTCAGAGCGCAGAACAAGCCTGCACGCTGGGCGGTGGTGTGGCTCTGGGCCACAGGCTGGAGGGTGAAGCCGAAGCCGGTGCAGATGACGGCAAGGCCGGCGATCATCAGCCACTGGGTACCGGACTGGGGCAGGTGGGGTGCCTCGAACACGAAGGAGGACACCAGCGCCAGCAGGCCCAGCGTACCCACCTGAACGATGCCCAGGGTCAGGGGATCGTCCTCGTGGGAGAAGCGGTCGGTGGTGATGATGGCTGCGGCGTACAGCACGGCGGCCATGACCGCCAGCACCATACCGGGGGTGAAGCCGCCGGACTGGCCGGTCAGCAGTGCCACGCCGCCGATGGCCACCAGTGCGCTGACGGCGGTGACGGCCTTGGGCAGCTTATGCCGCAGCACGGCCTCCGCCATGGGCACAAGAATGATGGCGGTATTCTCCAGCAGGGAGACGGTGGAGGAGGGGGTGCTCTTGAGCCCCGTCAGCTCCGTGGAGAGCATCAGGAAGAACAGAGCGCCCATGGTGGCGCCACGCACCAGCGTATGGCGCTTGATGTGGCGCAGGCGCTTGAAAAACACCACCGCCAGCAGCACAAAGGCCATCAAAAACCGGGCCGCCAGCAGGTTGAAGATCCCCATGCCGTTCATGGCGATCTTGCTGAACAGAAGGGACGTAGCCCGTGCTGCGATAACTGCCGCCAAAAGGATCTCCGCTTTTTTCTGAGTCATGATGCCTGTTCCTCCGAAGGTTTCTGTCCGTTCTTAATCGGGGGTTTCTCTCCTACCCTTGACAGAGTATAGCACTTGGTGTATCCTTGCGTAAAGCGATACTATTTCAAATTTTGTTTGACAAAATGTCAAAGAAGGAGCGAAATTTCATGGACACCGAAAAATGCCGGGTTTTGCTCACTGTACTCCACGAGAGAAGTCTGTCCGCTGCCGCCGAGGCGCTGGGCTACACCCCCTCCGGTGTCAGCCGGTTGGTGGACAGTCTGGAGCGGGAGACGGGCTTTCCCCTGCTGCACCGGGGGCGGGGCGGGGTATCCGCCACACGGGCCTGTCAGGAGCTGCTGCCGCTGATGCGGCGGATGGCGGAGCTGGACGAGCAGTACCAGCAGCTGGCCCACCGGATCCAGGGGCTGGATGTGGGCCGGGTGGTGGCCGGCACCAATTACGCCGCCTTCTACCCGTGGCTGTCGGAGGTCATTGCCGGGTTCCATCACGCTTATCCCGGCATCCGGGTGGAACTGCGGGAGGGCAGCTCTACTCAGCTGGGGGAGCTGGTGGATCACCGGCGGGCGGACTTCTGCCTTATCAGCCAGCGGCCGGGGCGGCACGAATGGGTGCCGCTGAAGGACGACCAGCTGATGGCCATTCTCCCCCCTACCCACCCGCTGGTGGAGGCGGACCGCTTCCCCGTGGAGCGGCTGCGGCAGGAGCCCTTCATCGAGTTTCTGCCGGGGCAGGAGACAGATAACTCCCGGATGCTCCAGCAGCTGCAGATCCGGCCTAAGGTCCGCTTCGCAACCAGCGACAGCCGGGCCGCCATTGCCATGGTGCGGGCGGGGCTGGGCACCACCTTATTAAACGATATTCTCACCGCCGATCTGGCGGACGGGGTGGCGGTGCTGCCGCTGGACCCGCCCCAGTCGGTGCATCTGGGCATCGCCCTGCCGGAGGAGGAGCACGTCTCCCCCGCCGCCAAGCGGTTCATCACCTATGCTCTGGACCGGCTGCCGGAGCTGGATGTCCTATAGGTACTTCGATACCAGACAGGGCGTCCAAAAGTGACAAAAATGTTAGTCAGTTATACAAACCATCCATTTTTGTGTGGATTTTCTGTGAAAAGCCTGAAAATTCCCTTCTTTCAGGGAATTTTCAGGCTCTTTTGCCGCCGGTCTGCGGCAGACGTTGATTTTTCTTAGTACAGCCGGACGGACATTCCTCATAAACCGACTGCTTCTCCCGTTGACATTCCCGCCGGAACGTGGTATAGTACCGCTTACGCCCAGAGAAGGGCGGTATATACCTCGGTAAAAAGGTTCCCTAAAAAACCTATTATTCACAAAAATTTCACATTTTTCAGGGATCATTTGTTTTGGTATGTGCATGGAGGGAAGGGAAGCCGTCCATGTACCTGTCTGGATGAAAAAAGGAGTAAAACAATTCTATGTGGGATCTGTCTTTCAGCGCACTGAATCAGGACAGCGGCTTTTGGCCCCGTCTGCAGCGCCGCTGCTATGGGGGCTTCCGCCGTCTGTCCGGCCTAAGCCAGCGGTTTTGGCTCAGCCGTGCCTATTTTCCGTTTTTGCTGTGGGTGGCGCTGGGCTTTGCCGCTCTGCGTCAGCCGGTCTATGGGGCCATGGCCCTGCTGGGGATCTGTATTTGGTTGCTGGTGTTCTGCCGGGATCTGCTGGCGTCGGTGACGCCGTTCCTGCTGGTATTTCTGCTGTCGACCCAGCGATATGAAAGTCTGGGGGATTTCCTCCCCTGCGCCGTGCTGGCGGCGCCGTTCTTTGCGGCGCTGATCTGGCACCTGATGGTCTGGCCCGTCACCTTCCGGGTGGGACGCAGCGCCACGGGGCTGCTGCTGGTGTCGGCGGCCACCCTGTTGGGGGGCTGCGGGATCCTGTCCATGCATCAGCTGCTTCAGCCGCTGAGCTTGTACTACGTCGGGTGTCTCGGCGGCGGGATGCTGGTTTTCTATGTGCTGCTGCGGTCGTGCCTGACCTATTCCAAGGGCTACGACCTGCATCGGCGGTTCGCCGCCATTTTCTGCGTGCTGGGTGTGTGCATGGCGTGTCTGGTGATGCTGGATTACGCCGTGCGGTGGCAGGAATTTCTGCAGGTACATACCACCCTCTATCTCAAGTACCGCAACTTTGCCACGGCGCTGCTGCTGACTACCCTGCCCATGTCCTTTTATCTGTCGCTGAAAAAGCCCGCCCATCTGCTGGGTGTGGCGGTGCAGGCGGCAGGGCTGGCCCTTACCGGCAGCCGCAGCGCTCTGCTGTTCGGTGTGGCGCTGCTGGGACTGGGCTTCGTATATCTGGTGCGGTGGGGCCTCATTCCCCGGAAGGCCGTGCTGCCTCTGTGCGTGGCCGGTGCGGTGCTGGCGGTGCTGGTGGGCCCGGAGCTGCTGTCGCTGATGATGGACAGCCGCATGGAGGGCGGTCATCTGTTCCATCAGGGGGACTCCGTCCGGGTGCAGCTGTTCCTGCGGGGCATCACGGACTTCCTGCACAACCCCGTGTTTGGCATCGGCCTCATCAGCCAGCGCAACAGCGACCTCTTCACCGGTGTGGAGGGGAGCATGGTGTTCTACCACAACAGCATCGCCCAGATCATGGGCAGCATGGGTCTGGTGGGCATTGCCGCCTACGGCGTGCTGATGCGGGATCGTATCGCCCTGCTGCGGGCCGGAAAAACGCCCTTTGTCCGGGCGTTGGCTCTGAGCTATCTGGGGATGCTGCTGATCTCCCTGACCAACCCCGGCGAGTTCTGCCCCTTCCCCAATGCAGCGCTGATGGTGATGGTCTTTACTCTGGCGGAGGAGGCCACCGGCGACGTGGCCGTCCCCGTAGGAGAGATGCTGGGGTTTCGGCCTGCACGGCGGATATATCTGCCCCAGAAATAACGCTTTTCTTTCCCGGAACCGGACTTCCCCCGGTTCCGGGAATTTTTTTGGCACGGGACGAAGCAAGCTGCATAGGATAGGAAAAAAGGAGGTCTTTGCCTATGCAGTCAGCACAACCAACACCTGTGGACGTTTTCCTCAGGACCCACCCGGACCGGGGCGGCCTGCGCGTGCAGGTCACCTGCGGCGGCGGGCGCTTCCCCGTGGCCGGGGCGCAGGTGGTCATCAGCCGGGCCTTCGGCACGGAGGAGCACATATTTTACCGGGGCGTCACCGACGGCTCCGGTATCCTATCCGGCATCCGCCTGCCCGCCCCGCCCTTTGCCTGGTCTCAAGCCTCGGACACCGCCGCCCTCAGCGGGCTGGACTATCAGGTGTCGGTACAGCATCCCATGTTCCAGCCGGTGGCTGGCCGGACGGCGACGGTATTCGACGGAGTGGAGACCATCCTGCCGGTGATGCTGGAGCCAGTGGTGTGAGAAAGGAGCGTGCATGATGCCCTATCCCTATCCCGTGGTGCCGGAGACCATCACGGTGCATCTGGGGGCGCCGGGGGAGTCCGCCCGGAACGTGGTGGTACCCTTCGCCCAGTACATCAAGAACGTGGCCTCCCACGAAATTTATCCTACCTGGCCGGAGAGTGCCATCCGAGCCAACATTCTGGCCCAGATCTCCTACGCCCTGAACCGGGTGTACACGGAGTATTACCGGGCCAGAGGGTACGACTTCGACATCACCTCCACCACCCGGTACGATCAGGCCTATGTGGAGGACGGCGACATATTCGAGAATATCAGCCGCATCGTGGACGATATTTTCAACAACTATATCGTGCGGCAGGGCAGCGTGGAGCCGCTGTTCGCCCAGTTCTGCGACGGGGTGCGTACCCGGTGCGGTGGCCTGTCCCAATGGGGCAGCGTGGATCTGGCGGAGGAGGGCATGACGCCCTACGAAATTTTGCAGTACTACTACGGTGGCGACATCAATCTGGTGATGAATGCGCCGGTAGGCGGGAACGTGGCCTCCTATCCGGGGCGGCCCCTGCGGCGGGGCGACGCCGGCAACGACGTGCAGACCCTGAAGCGGCAGCTCAACCGCATCGGGAAGAACTACCCCGCCATCCCGGCGCTGGACGACAGCTTCGTCTTTGACGAGGACATGGAGGAGGCGGTGCGGGTCTTTCAGCAGATCTTCAATCTGGCGCAGGACGGCATCGTGGGCAAGGCCACATGGTACAAGATCAAGCAGATCTACAACGGCGTCAAGCAGCTGTCGGAACTCAGCAGCGAGGGACTCACCATCCCCGAGGTGCAGCGGCGGTACGCCGAGGAGCTGCGGCTGGGAGACAGCGGCATCGACGTGCGGACGGTGCGGTTCTATCTGGCGTTTCTGGGGTACTTTCTGCCGGAACTGCCCATGATCTCTCTGTCCGACGACTTCGATCAGGAGCTGCTGGATGCGGTATACACCTTCCAGCGGGTCTACGGTCTGCCAGTGGACGGCGTGGTGGACCGGGAGACGTGGAACGCCCTGCAAACGGCCTATCAGAAGGTACTGGCGGAACTGCCGGAGGATTACCGGCAATTCGCCGGGGAGGTCTATCCGGGGCGGTTTCTGGTGCGGGGCGACCGGGGCGAACAGGTGGCCCTGATGCAGGAGCGGCTCAACCAGATCAGCCGGGAGGACGAGACTCTGCCCAGTCTGGTGGTGGACGGTATCTTCGGCCCCGCCACTCAGCAGGCGGTGCTGACCCTCCAGCGGCAGCTGGGCTTCGACCCCACCGGGGCCGTGGGGCCGGTGCTGTGGGCGCAGATCATTACGCTGGGCGAGGAGTACTGAAAAATGGGAGGAAGGGGCAAAGGCCCTTCCTCCCATTTTTCTATGTGTTCTCCGCCGGATAGAGGAGGGATGCCTGAAAGCCGTTTTCCCCCAATGCCATGATATCCCCACCCACGATGACGTCGCCGCAGAGATAGAGGTTCACCTGCACATCTCCGGTGCGGCCGGGGTAATTGGTGACGGTGTAGGTGCAGCGGGTAACGGTCTGACCGTCGTAGTCCGCCAAGGGCAGGCCCGCCTCCTGCTGGAGGGCCAGATAGTCCTCCTGTCCCTCCAGCGACAGCTGCACCGTCAGGGTGCGCACCGGCTGCTCCTCCGTCTGCCAGCCCTGCTGCTCCAGCCATGCCCGGCGGGCGGCATCGTCCTTGGCGGTCACCGGGGTCTGGGAGGAACGGGCGGTACAGGCAGTCAGCAGCATCAGCAGCAGGCACAGCCCCGCAAGACAGCGCTTCACAGGCACGCAGCTCCTTTCGTTTTTTCCATCGCTTTGTCCTCAGCTTATTCCGTTTCCCGGTGGGATATGCTATAATGAGAAAAACTGCGGCAGGAGGGCTGGTTATGGAGCGCTTGGACAAGATCATCGCCGGAACGGGCAAATACTCCCGGCGGGAGGTAAAGGAGCTGGTGCGGCAGGGCCGGGTGGTGGTGGACGGACGGTTGGCCTCCTCCCCAGAGGAAAAGGTGGACGCCGACGCCGCCTGCCTGCTGGGGGACGGTCAGTCACTGGACTGCCGCCGGTACACCTATCTCATGCTCCACAAGCCCGCCGGGGTCCTGTCGGCCCGGGTGGACGGACGGCAGCAGACGGTGCTGGACCTGCTGCCGCCGGAGCTGCGCAAACGGGATCTATCCCCAGTGGGGCGGCTGGATAAGGACACGGAGGGACTGCTGCTGCTGACCAACCACGGGGAGCTGACCCATCGGCTGCTGAGCCCCCGCTATCACGTGGACAAGGTGTACTACGCCCGTGTGGAGGGCGTGCTGACGGCGGCGGACACGGCGGCCTTCGCCGGCGGGATGGTGCTGGCCGACGGGCTGGAGTGCCTGCCGGCGGGGCTGGAGCTCCTCTCGCCGCAGGAGGCGCTGGTGACGCTGCGGGAGGGGAAATTCCATCAGGTGAAGCGGATGCTGGCCGCTTGCGGAAAACCGGTGACGTACCTGAAGCGGCTTTCCATGGGGCCGCTGCGGCTGGATGAAGCGCTGGCGCCAGGGGCCTTCCGACCCCTGACCGAGGGGGAGATACACACCCTTCTTGACATATGTGGACTGAATGCCTCGACATAACGCCAAAAAATGCCCCAAAATTTTTGTGAAAAATACAAGAAAATACTTGCAAAATCGTGATTCTGACGATATAATAGAGCACGAAGCTAAGTAGTTTGCACAAAATATCCATCAGCTCTATATCAGGAGGGACTGACTATGTCCGGGAGAATTTTTCAGAACGTCGTTTTACAGTTCAAGGATACCACCGATCGCACCGTGGGCGTCATTGACGCCGAGGGTACCGTCATCGCTTGCAGCGAGCTGACGGGTATCGGCAAGAAGTGGGCCAAGTATGTGGAGGCCATCGACGCCGCCGAGGGCGGCTGCATTGCGCTGGAGGGCAAGACCTTCAAGGCGCTGCCCGGCTGGGGCGGACATTTTGACTATGCCGTGTTCGCCACCGGCGATGACAGCGTGGGCCGCACCGTGTGCGCCATGGCCTGCGTGGCTCTGAACTCCGCCAAGACGTACTATGAGGAAAAGCACGACAAGGGCTCCTTCATCAAGAACATCATCTCCGACAACATCCTTATCAGCGACATCTATATGCGGGCCAAGGAGCTGCACGTGGCCGCCGAGGTACCCCGCGGCGTATTCGTCATCCGACCTGTGGAGGGCCGCAGCGAGGGCATCTCTCTGGAGGTGGTGCAGAATCTCTTCCCCGACCGGCAGAATGACTTCGTCATCAGCGTGGGTGAGACGGACGTGGCGCTGATCCACCAGATGCCGGAGAGCACCACCAACAAGGATCTGGAGAAGGTGGCCACCACCATCGAGGAGGCCCTGCGGGAGGACGGCGAGAGCCGTGTGTTCGTGGGCATCGGCACGCTGGCCCTGCATCTGCGGGATCTGGCCAAGTCCTATAAGGAGGCCCAGATCGCCATCGAGGTGGGCAAGGTGTTCGACACCGAGCGCTATGTCATCAACTACGAGAATCTGGGCATCGGCCGCCTGATCTATCAGCTGCCCACCACCCTGTGCGAGATGTTTTTGCAGGAGGTGTTCAAGAAGAACCCCATCGATGCGCTGGATCAGGAGACGCTGTTCACCATCTACAAGTTCTTTGAGAACAACCTGAACGTCTCCGAGACCGCTCGGAAGCTGTTCGTCCACCGGAACACGCTGGTGTACCGGCTGGAGAAGATCAAGAAGCTGACGGGTCTGGATCTGCGGGAGTTTGACGACGCCATCACCTTCAAGGTGGCGCTGATGGTCAAGAAATATCTGTCCGCCAACCCGGCCAAATATTGATTTTAAAAAAACTTTCACAAATGGCGCTGCACCGCAAGGCAGCGCCATTTTCCTGCTTTTTATAGCCGCAAAGCACCTTGACCGCAGGGGTCTGACATGGTATTCTATTATATGTATGACTGTAACCATAACAGCAAAGCCAAACCACGGCAGGAGAACCCCGAATGATCGATTTTGAACATGTATATAAAACCTACGAGACCCACAACGATGAGAACATCGCGCTGGAGGACATCAACATCCATATTGACGAGGGCGAGTTCGTCTTTATCCTCGGCCATTCCGGCGCGGGCAAATCCACGTTTTTAAAGCTCATCCAGATGGAGGAGAAGCCCACCGAGGGCAAGGTCTTTATCAATGGGCAGGATTTAACGCGCATCAAGCGCCGCAAGGTACCCTACCTGCGCCGCCAGATGGGCGTTGTGTTCCAGGACTTCCGCCTGATCCCCACCATGACCGTCTATGAGAATGTCGCCTTCGCCATGCGCGTGACGAACATCTCGACCAAAAAGATCAAGGACCGCGTACCGTTTGCACTCTCCCTTGTCGGTCTGGAGGACAAAATGGACCGCCTGCCGGATGAGC
>ERZ860445.1876-NODE-1876-length-10604-cov-4.298796_pt1 | contig 10604 bp, 8 predicted proteins | sample MGYA00509977_ERZ860445 | MGnify/ENA primary metagenome ERZ860445 (study PRJEB30046, sample SAMN00715233) | human gut metagenome | study: EMG produced TPA metagenomics assembly of the A metagenome-wide association study of gut microbiota in type 2... | reverse complement strand
TGGGCGGCAAGAGCGGCACCAGCCAGAAGCTGGACAGCGCCGACGAAAAAGCCCGTATTGCCAGCTTTGTGGCCGTGGCTCCCATCGACGACCCGCAGTTTTTGTGTCTGGTGTGCTTGGACGAACCCCACAGCTGGACGACTGCCGGCGGCAGCCTTTCAGCCCCGGTGTGCGCCGAGGTGCTGGAACAGACGCTGGTGTACAAGGGCGTGCCCCGCGCCGTGGAACCGGAAACCGATCCCGATCCCGCCCAGACCGCTGCCGACCTGCCCGCCGACGGTGACAGCTTTGACGGGGCGTAAGCAAAAAACGGCCCCGGAAAGGTCTTCCGACTTTCCCGGGGCTGCAATGTTTTTTTGTTTAATTCTGCTGCGGCTGCTCGCGGAAGACGATCTCGCCGGTCTCGCTGTTCATAGACTCCACAATGGCAAGGCTCTCCAGCTGGATGCCCTTGCTGCGGATCAGCTCGCCGCCCTGCTGGAAGCCCTTTTCCACGGCGATGCCGATGCCTTCCACGGTGGCACCGGCCTCCTGTGCCAGCTCCAGCAGGCCCATCAGGGCGCAGCCGTTGGCCAGGAAATCGTCGATGATCAGCACATGATCCTCTGCGGTGAGGAACTTTTTGGACACGATGACGTTGTAGATCTTTTTGTGGGTGAAGGACTGGATCTTGGTCTCGTAGTTGTTGTAGTCCAGATTGATGCTCATGGACTTTTTGGCAAATACCACCGGCACGTTGAACTCGCTGGCCACGATGGCTGCAATGCCAATGCCGCTGGCCTCGATGGTGAGCACCTTGTTGATGGGCTTGCCTGCAAACAGGCGCTTCCACTCCTTTGCCATCTCCCGGAACAGCGGAATGTCCATCTGGTGGTTGATAAAGCTATCCACCTTGAGCACATTGCCCTCGCGTACGATACCATCTTTGCGAATACGATCTTCCAGCATCTTCATAGTGCAGCAGTTCCTCCAACCTGATCTTTTCCATGCCCATGCGTTTGCAGCGCATATTTCTCTTTTTATTTCACTTAGTATACCGGATGCTCTTTCCTTTGGCAAGAGGTTTTCTTGATAAATTTATAGGTTTTCCGCTCTTGTACTTTTTACAGATTCGAGTATACTGTAGTTAATATAAGGTGTGTCCGGCATCTGTGCACCGGCACACAGGAGGGGAGAGCATATATGAAAACGGGTCTTGTGCTGGAAGGCGGTGCCATGCGCGGCATGTTTACCGCCGGTGTTCTGGATGTATTGATGGAGCATGGCATCGTGCTGGATGGTGCCATTGGCGTTTCGGCCGGTGCGGTGTTCGGCTGCAACTACAAGTCCCATCAGATCGGCCGTGTGATCCGCTACAACACCCAATATTGCAACGATAAGCGCTACGCAAGCTTCGGCAACCTGCTGCGCACCGGCAACCTGTACAGTGAGCAGTTCTGCTACCACACCGTGCCGGAAAAGCTGGACGTGTTCGACGCAAAGGCATTTGCAGAGAACCCCATGGACTTTTTTGTGGTGTGCACCGATGTGCGTACCGGCGACCCCATCTATCACAAGTGCCGCACCGGCGATGCCGAGGATATCCAGTGGATGCAGGCATCCGCTTCCATGCCGCTGGCGGCCAAGATCGTAAAGATCGGCCATTATCAGCTGCTGGACGGCGGCATTGCCGATTCCATCCCCGTGCGGTTCTTCGAGTCCATCGGCTACAAACGCAACCTCATTGTGCTGACCCAGCCCAAGGGCTTTGTGAAAAAGAAGAACAAGATGCTGCCCGTCATCCGGGCACGCTACATGCGCTACCCCGCTTTCGTGGAAGCCGTTGCCGACCGTCACGAGCGCTACAACGAAACGCTGGATCACATTGCCATGCTGGAGCAGACCGGCAAGGCGTTCGTCATCCGCCCGCCCATCCCGCTGGAGATCGGCTCCATGGAGCGCGATCCGGTCCAGCTGCGCCGCGTCTACGAGACCGGCCGTGCTGTTGCCGAAATTCAGGTGGATAAGATCGCCGCCTTTGTGAACGAATCCAAAGCTGCAGCGGAAGAGTAACGGCGGCACAAACAGATATCCTACATGTGATGTTTTCGCGGCATCACGAAAATGTTAACGTCAACAAAATTATGGTATAGCAGCAGCCCCGGTGAACCTGACGGTCCATCGGGGCTGTTTTTGCGCCGTCTTCAACGACATCGCCGCAGCTGTTCGAATCCACCCGCCCGATGAGTTTAGCCTTGTCGCAAAACAAAAACCTCAGCGTACTTTCATACGTTGAGTTTTTTTGGTGGGCGCGGGTGGATGTCGCGAGCCGCGCATCTAAAAAAGCCCCACAGGGGCTTTTTTGCTCGCCGGACTATTCGGCGGGCCGATGCTGTTCGAATCCACCCGCCCGGTGAGTTTAGCCTTGTCGCAAAACAAAAAACCAGCGTAATTTCTACGCTGGTTCTTTTGGTGGGCGCGGGTGGATTCGAACCACCGAAGCTGAAAGCAGCAGATTTACAGTCTGTCCCCATTGGCCACTCGGGAACACGCCCATATTCACTTTTTGTGTCCTTCGCCGGACGACTTGTTTATTCTATCATGCAGAAAGGCTTTTGTCAACTGTTTTTTTACCTTTTTCTTCAAATGCGTTTTCCGTGCAGAGAAACGGCAGGAAAAGCCCTGCAGCCATGCAGGCACGGCAAAGTCGGAGAAAAAAGCCAGCCGGAAGAAATTGATAGGCAAATTGCAAGAAAAACTCGGGACAATATGTGAAAAGTGCAAGACTTTTTGTCTCTGCATTGAAAAACGCAGTAAGGCGTGATATATTAAAAACGCAACAAAGTGCAACAAAATGGATGGCGCTTTTGTCACTCTGTGGCAAATCAGGCGGGATAAGTAGAAAAAGAAAGGCATAGCGACAAACCATGACGATTCAGGAATGTTATAGACAGATGGGCGCAAATTATGAGGACGTGCTCAAGCGGCTTTACAACGAAGGCATGATCTGCAAATTTACGCTGATGTTTTTGAACGACGACAGCTATCCGAAACTGGAGCAGGCATTGAAGGAAGGAAATGTGAAGGAAGCATTCCGTGCGGCACACACGCTCAAGGGCGTGTGCCAGAACCTGGGCTTTACCAACCTGTATCAGCCCACCTACGATTTGACCGAGGTGCTGCGCACAGGCACACTGGAAGGTACCAAGGAGCTGTTTGACAGCGTGGCCTTCCAGTACAAAATCACCATCAATGCGATCCGTGCGCTCCAGTAAGTTCCGCATTTGGCTCGATCTCCAAACGGCATCCTTCCTTATAAAAAGGCAGGATGCCGTTTTTTATTGCATTCTGCGCAGTTTTATGATATAATGCCGGACGAACTGAACAGAAAAACAGCAGGTGCCTTTTGCCGATGCACTGCACGGCGGAAAGGGTAAAAGGGAAGCGGGTGCAGATCCCGCACGATCTCGTCACTGTGATAAGGGAGTCCGCATCAGGGTGCTTTGCACCAGCCACTGGAGCTTTTGCTCTGGGAAGGAGATGACGGGCGGCGATCTTTCAGCCAGGAAACCTGCCTGCTGTTGGTACGGGGGTGCAAACCCCAGATCACGAGGAATTGGTTGTACCAAAAAGCCCTGAAACAACAGAGGTCTTTTTGTCATGCCATCCGCAGGACAGAAGGGCCTCTTCTTTCATCTTTCTTTCCTGTACCCTTTGTTTGGTTCAAACCGCAATTTATCCAGCAGGAAAGGACAAGACAATGAGAAAGATCGAAACCAAAAAGCTGGCCGCAGCTGTTACGGCTCTGGCTCTGTGCGCCGGCGTGCTCCCCGGCTGCGGCGGTGCTGCTTCCGGCACTGCATCCAGCACCGCTGCGTCTTCCGCTTCCAGCGAAGCGAGCAGCGAGGAGGCTGACGAAATGGCAGCAAAGAACGTGGCAGACCTGATCGATGCCATCTATGTGCAGGAGCGCAATGAGGATACCGATGCCCAGTGCGAAGCCGCCAAGGCTGCATGGGATGCCCTGACCGACACCCAGAAGGAACTGGTGGAAGGTGAGAACGCCGACCCCGACTACTTTGGCCGTGACACCGGTGATGCTTCCAAGGACGATGCCCGCAATCAGGACGACATTGGCGACAACGAGCTGCTGGTGGTCTCCTTCGGCACCTCCTTCAACGACAGCCGCGTGAAGGACATCAAGGGCATCGAGGATGCTCTGCAGGCCGCATACCCGGATTGGTCTGTGCGCCGCGCATTCACCGCACAGATCATCATCAACCATGTGCAGGCTCGTGACGGCGAAAAGATCGACAACATGCAGCAGGCCATGGACCGCGCTGTGGAAAACGGCGTGAAGAATCTGGTCGTCCAGCCCACCCACCTGATGCACGGTGCTGAGTACGACGAGATGATGGAAATGATCGACACCTACCGCGACAAGTTTGAATCTGTCGCTGTGGCTGAGCCCCTGCTGGGCGAGGTCGGTTCCGATGCCACCATCATCAATCAGGATAAGGAAGACGTTGCCAAGGCTGTCACCGCTGCTGCCGTGAAGGAAGCCGGCTACGACAGTCTGGATGCCGCTGCTGCGGACAAGGTCGCCTTTGTCTTTATGGGCCACGGCACCTCTCACACCGCAAAGGTGAGCTACAGCCAGATGCAGACCACTATGCAGACTCTGGGCTACGACAATGTGTTCATTGGCACCGTTGAGGGCAAGCCGGAAGAGACTGCCTGCGAGAACGTGATCGAGGCTGTTAAGGCTGCGGGCTACACCAAGGTCATCCTGCGCCCGCTGATGGTGGTTGCCGGCGATCACGCCAACAACGATATGGCCGGTGAGGATGCCGACTCCTGGCTGAGCCAGTTCAAGGCTTCCGGTGCTTTCGACAGCATCGACTGCCAGATCGCTGGTCTGGGTGAGATCGAGGATGTCCAGAAGCTGTATGTCGCCCACACCAAGGCGGCGATCGATTCTCTGAACGGTTGATCAAACGAACCCTCTCCGTCTCGCGGCCGCTTTGCGGCATCCGGTGGAGAGGGTTCATTTTTTATCTGAACAATGGTATAATAAAAGCTGATTTTTTATAATGTAGAGGTATTTCCTATGAAACGCGTTTTTTCCTGTGTTGTCGCTGCTTCTCTGGCACTGAGTCTGCTGGTGGGCTGCGGCGCTTCTTCCACGGCATCTTCTGCAGCTTCCAGTGCTGCTTCTTCCGAGGCGGCATCCTCTGTGGATTCTTCTGCCGCTGAGACCGCCGCTTTGCCGGATGGTGTGTATACCGCCGAGTTTGACACCGACAGCAGCATGTTCCACGCCAACGAAGCCTGCGACGGCAAGGGCACCCTGACCGTGGAGAACGGCCAGATGACCTTCCATGTCAGCCTTGCTTCCACCCATATCGTCAACCTGTATCTGGGCAAGGCTTCCGATGCCGCCGACCACGAGGCCGACTGGCTGCAGCCCACCACAGATACCGTCACCTATTCCGACGGCACCTCGGAGGAGGTGTACGGCTTTGACATTCCGGTCACTGCTGTGGATACGGACTTTGACCTTGCCATTCTGGGCACCAAGGGCAAGTGGTACGATCATGTCGTCAGCGTGCGTGATGCCGTGGAAAAGGCTGCGGAAGCCGAGACCCCGGCAGACGGCACCTACACCTGTGAGGTGACGCTGGAAGGCGGCTCCGGCCGTGCCACCGTGGAGAGCCCCGCCGCCCTGACCGTGGCAGACGGCAAAATGACCGCTACCATCGTGTGGAGCAGCCCCAACTACGACTATATGCTCGTGGACGGCGAGAAGTATCTGCCCACCAACACCGAGGGCAATTCCACCTTTGAAATTCCGGTATCGGCGCTGGATACCGCACTGGATGTCACCGCCGATACCGTTGCCATGAGCACCCCCCACGAGATCGAGTATACGCTGACCTTTGATTCCGCAAGTCTGAAGGCTAACGATTGAGAATGCCCTCCGCTTACGCTCTGGGCATACTCAGCGGAAAATCAATTTTTTATTTCGCGTTTGTCGCGGCCCCGACGCTTGTCAGGGCAAAGCCCTTCCATCTGCTATCGCAGATCGCTCGCCTGCTTGAAAGACCCACTGGGGCTTTCATTGCTGCGCAACCGCAGGGCCGCTCCAAACGCCTTTTCACAAGAGGGGTCGGAACGACAAACGTCCGGATATTTGAATGAAAATCACTCGCAACCAATTTCTGAAACTGATCTCCGCTGCGGCGCTGACGCTGACCGGCTGCGGCAGCAAGGCTCAGCCTGCCAATACGGAAAGTCTTGTTTTCTCCCATCATTACAAGCTGGACTATGCACAGCAGTTCACAGCGGACTGCTATGAGGGCGGCTATACCATGCTGACCATCGCGGAGTCGGATGCACGGTTCCTTGTTGTGCCGGAAGATGCTGCGGAGGTGGACGGTCTGCCTGCTGATGTGACTGTGCTGCGCCAGCCGGTGGAGAATATTTATCTGGTCTCCACCTCGGTGATGGATCTGCTTTTGCATCTGGACGCACTGGACAGCGTGGCCTTTTCCGGCACCAAGGCCGAGGGCTGGTATCTGCCCGCGGTGCAGCAGGCCATGGAAGAGGGAAAAATTGCCTACGCCGGCAAGTACAGCGCCCCGGATTACGAGCAGATCCTGGCAGCGGGCTGCCGCCTTGCCATTGAGAATACCATGATCCTGCACACGCCGGAGGTAAAGGAGCAGCTGGAACACTTTGGCATCCCGGTGCTGGTGGAGCGTTCCAGCTACGAGAGCGACCCGCTGGCCCGCATGGAGTGGATCAAGCTTTACGGCATCCTGCTGGGCAGGGAAGAACAGGCCGAGCAGGTGTTTTCCGCGCAGGAGACAGCCGTTCAGCCCATCCTCTCGCAGAAACCCACGGGAAAAAGCTGCGCCTTCTTCTCGCTGACCACCAACAACCTTGCCACTGTGCGCAAAGGCAGTGACTATGTGGCCCGCATGATCGAGATGGCGGGCGGCAGCTATGTCTTTGCGGACCTGACGGACAATGGCAACAGCCTTGCTACTATGAACCTGCCGCTTGAGGACTTCTATGCAGGTGCAAAGGATGCCGATGTGCTCATCTACAACAGCGCCATCGAGGGCATGATCGCATCGGTGAACCAGCTGACCGAGCGTTTCCCACTGTTGAACGAGTTCAAAGCGGTGCAGAACGGTCAGGTGTGGTGCACCACCCAGAGCCTGTTCCAGCAGAGCATGGAGCTGGCAGACCTGATCGTGGACATGAACCGGGTGTTTACCAAGGGCACACCTGCCGCCAGTACCCTGAAATTCCTAACCCATGTGGACTAAAGAAGGAAAATTTTACAGAAAGGAAAGCCTATGACCCGTACCAGACGCCTTGCAGCCGCCTATATTGCCCTTGCAGCAGCCGTGGCGGTGCTTTTTGCGCTGAACCTGTTCTGGGGCAGCGTATCCCTTGCACCGGGAGCGGTGCTGACGGCACTGCTGGGCAAGGGCGGCGATGCGCTTGCGGGGAACATCATCCTGCAGCTGCGCCTGCCCCGCGCGGTCATGGCGGCGCTGTTGGGGGCAGCCCTCAGCGCGGCAGGCTACCTGCTGCAGACTTTTTTTGCAAACCCCATTGCCGGGCCATTTGTTATGGGCGTTTCCAGCGGCGCAAAGCTGGCGGTGGCCCTGACCATGGTGGTGTTTCTGGACCGCGGGATGCTGACCAGCTCGGCCACCATGATCGCGGCTGCCTTTGCGGGTGCCATGGCTGCCATGGCCTTTGTGCTGGCGGTGGCCCGGCGGGTGCAGCGCATGAGCATTCTGGTCATCTGCGGTGTGATGATCGGCTATATCTGCTCCGCCATCACCGATATCGTGGTGGCCTTTGCGCAGGATTCTAACATCGTCAATCTGCACAACTGGTCGCAGGGCAGCTTTTCCGGCGTGACATGGGCCAATGTGCAGGCTGCGGCACTGGTGGTGCTGCCTGCACTGGCGGCATCCTTTCTGCTTTCCAAGCCCATGGCCGCCTACCAGATGGGCGAGGAGTACGCCCGCAGCGTGGGCGTGAATGTCAAGCCTTTCTCGGCAGCGCTGGTGCTGCTATCCAGCCTGCTGGCGGCCTGCGTCACCGCCTTTGCGGGGCCGATCTCCTTTGTAGGCATCGCGGTGCCGCACCTTGTCAAGCAGCTGCTGGGCAGCGCAAAGCCGCTGCATGTGTTGCCCGGGTGCTGTCTGGGCGGTGCGGCTTTCTGCCTGTTCTGCGACCTGCTGGCCCGCAGTCTGTTCGCGCCCACGGAGCTGTCCATCAGCTCGGTCACGGCCGTGTTCGGCGCACCGGTGGTCATCTGGCTGCTGGTGCGGCGCAATTCAGAGCGGGAGGGCGCATGATGAACGAAAAAGCACTTTGCACTGCGCGGGAGCTTGCCATCGGCTATGGCAAGACACCGCTGCTCTCGGATATTTGCCTCGGGGTGCAGCCGGGCCAGATCCTGACCTTGATTGGCCCCAACGGCGCAGGCAAATCCACCTTACTGCGCACACTGGCGGGCCAGCTGGCCCCCATGGGCGGCACAGTGCTTCTGGCGGGGAAGGATCTTACTGCCTATACCGGTACCCAGCGGGCGCAGAAACTGGCTCTCATGGCTCCCCACAGCCGCCGGATGGAGCTGACCACCTGCTTTGACTTTGTTTCGGCGGGGCGCTATCCCTACACCGGACGGCTGGGCATTTTGTCTGCCGAGGACAGGCAGCAGGTGCACAGAGCTTTGGAGCTGGTGGGCGCGGCACACCTTGCAGACCGGGATTTTAACCGCATCAGCGACGGCCAGCGCCAGCGCATCCTGCTGGCCCGGGCACTGTGCCAACAGCCGGAAGTGATCCTGCTGGACGAGCCGACATCGAATCTTGATTCCTTAAATGAAGGAATTATTCTGAAATCCCTGAAAGAATCGGCAGAAGAGAAAACCATTGTGCTCGTATCGCACAGAGTGTCCACGATGAACGTCGCGGATGTGGTATATGAAATGGAAAATGGCCGGATTTCCTGATTTTACAGCACTTGACAGAGAAAAGACGATGTGCTACACTAACAGTCGTTAAAGAAAAGACAATTAAATATCGATGTGTAAGGTGTCGGACATACGTGTCCGGTGAAAAGGGAAGCAGGTGTGAATCCTGCACGAACTCGTCACCGTATTTTGCAAGCAGGGGAATGATCCACTGGGAAACCGGGAAGGAGACCGATGCGCTGGAGTCAAATCCTGAAGCAATGAGCCGGGAGACCTGCCTTTCGCAGTACAGGAACGTTACGTTCGTGCCACGAGGAACTGGCAGTACAAAACAGGAAAGCGGACATTTGCCCCACAGCGGGTGAGATGGTTTTCTGTGTGATGAAAATACTGGAAGCCCCTCGTTGAAAAACGAAAGGGCTTCTTTCTATTTACGCGGGCAACGAGCCAAAGTCCGTGCTTGCACGAGACCTTGGCGACTGCCGCGATAACTTGAGAAACTCGCGGAGCGTGTTTCTCATAGTTTGAAATGTAAAACGTCCCCGATATTGGTTGTTGCAAAGATACCAGCAAATGGGAGGAAAACAAAAATGAAAAAGAAACTTGTAGTCGCTTTAATTTCAGCAGCTATGGTAACATCTATGCTCGGCGCATGCGGAAGCAGCAACGCATCCAGCAGCAGCGCAAGCAGCACAGCAACAAGCAGCGTAAGCGCATCTTCCGCATCTGAGGAAGACACCACAGCAGCAAGCAGCAGCGTAAGCGCATCTTCTGCATCTGAAGAGGTATCCGCAGACGCAGACCAGGAGGCAGCAGATAAAGTGGCAGCTCTTATTGATGCGATCTACGTACAGGAGAGAACAGACAAGACGGATGAACAGTGTAAAGCAGCAAAAGAAGCGTGGGATAAATTGACAGATGCGCAGAAAGAACTGGTAGAAGGAGACAATGCAGATCCGGATTACTTCGGAAGAGACACAGGGGATGCTTCCAAGGATGATCCGTTAAACGGAGACGAGATCGGCGAGAATGAGCTTCTGGTTGTAAGCTTTGGTACTTCCTTCAACGACAGCCGTGCTGAGGATATCGGAGGCGTTGAGAAAGCTCTGCAGGCTGCATATCCGGACTGGTCCGTAAGACGTGCCTTCACTGCACAGATCATCATCAACCATGTACAGGCCCGCGATGACGAGAAGATCGACAACGTAGATCAGGCACTGGAAAGAGCTGTAAGCAATGGCGTGAAAAAACTGATTATTCAGCCGACTCATCTGATGCACGGCGCAGAGTACGACGAGCTGAAAGAAGCAGTAGATGGCTATAAGGATAAATTTGAGTCCGTAACCATCGCAGAGCCGCTGCTTGGCGAGGTTGGAAGTGACGCTACCGTAATCAACGAGGACAAACAGGCCGTTGCAGAAGCAATCACGGCACAGGCAGTAAAATCTGCAAATTATGACAGTCTGGATGCAGCAGCAGAGGACGGCACTGCTTTCGTATTTATGGGACATGGTACTTCCCACAATGCAAAAGTAACTTACAGCCAGATGCAGACACAGATGGATACTCTTGGATACAAAAACGTATTCATCGGAACCGTTGAGGGCGAGCCGGAAGA
>ERZ860445.1872-NODE-1872-length-10609-cov-3.230244_pt1 | contig 10609 bp, 7 predicted proteins | sample MGYA00509977_ERZ860445 | MGnify/ENA primary metagenome ERZ860445 (study PRJEB30046, sample SAMN00715233) | human gut metagenome | study: EMG produced TPA metagenomics assembly of the A metagenome-wide association study of gut microbiota in type 2... | reverse complement strand
GCGCCTTCCGCAACTCGAAATTCGTCTGCTCGGTCTGGGACCGCGAGAACGAACGCATCTCCGACAGCCCGTTCGACCAGGGACGCAAGGTCATCACGTTCAACAACATCCTCAAGTACAACACCTTCCCGCTGGCCGAAATCATCTCGGACATCCTCACGATGGGCGCCGAGGAGATGCGCTGTCCCGTGGAGGTGGAATTCGCCGTCAACATGGACGTGGCGCCCGGACAGCGGCAGGTTTTCAACCTGTTGCAGATCCGTCCGATCATCGACAACCAGGACAACCGGTCCATCGACTGGAACGAGGTCGACGCCTCCCGCGCGCTGATCTACGGCGAGCAGGCCCTCGGCATCGGGCAGATGACCGACATCGCCGACATCATCTATGTGAAATCCGAGGCCTTCGACTCGCTCTCGACCGAGAAGATCGCCGAAGAGCTGCTGACGCTCAACAACCGCATGCGCGACCAGGGGCGGCCGTACATCCTCGTGGGACCCGGCCGCTGGGGCTCCTCGGACCCGTTCCTCGGGGTTCCGGTCAAGTGGAACCACATCTCCGAGGCCAGGGTGATCGTCGAATGCGGCATCGAAAAGTTCGACGTGGAGCCTTCGCAGGGCACGCACTTCTTCCAGAACGTCACCTCGCTGGGCGTGGGTTACCTGACGATCAACCCCTTCCGCGGCGACGGACTCTTCCGCGAAAAGGAACTCGACGCCCGACAGGCGCTGTACGACGGAACGTACCTGCGGCAGGTGCGCTTCGACAGCCCACTGTGGGTCTGCATCGACGGGCGTTCGAACAAAGGCATGGTACGCGAAGGGAAAAACGATTAGGATTTTAAATAAATTTCCCCGAAAAGATTACAATCTGTCGGAAATATTTTTATATTTGTGAAAAGATAGAATCCGAACAGGAGATGCAAACCAACCAAAAACCGATAGAGCTATGAACGTTAACAAAATTATGGCGGAACTCGAGCGCAAGCACCCCGGCGAAAGCGAATACCTGCAAGCCGTGCGCGAAGTTCTGATGACCGTGGAGGATGCTTACAACCAGCACCCGGAATTCGAGGCAAACCGCATCGCCGAACGCATCGTGGAACCCGACCGAACCTTCACGTTCAAGGTCGTATGGGTCGACGACAAGGGCGACGTGCAGGTGAACACGGGCTACCGCGTGCAGTTCAACAACGCCATCGGCCCCTACAAGGGCGGACTGCGCTTCCACCCCTCGGTGAACCCCTCGATCCTGAAGTTCCTCGGTTTCGAGCAGATCTTCAAGAATGCGCTGACGACCCTCCCGATGGGCGGCGCGAAGGGCGGTTCGGATTTCAACCCCAAAGGCAAGTCGGACCGTGAGGTGATGCGCTTCTGCCAGGCCTTTATGACCGAACTGTGGCGTCACATCGGTCCGCAGACCGACGTTCCGGCAGGCGACATCGGCGTCGGCGGACGCGAAATCGGCTATCTCTACGGCATGTACCGCAAGCTGGCCCAGGAGAACACCGGCGTGCTGACGGGCAAGGGCATGACCTACGGCGGTTCGCTGATCCGTCCCGAGGCGACGGGCTTCGGAGCCGTCTATTTCCTGCGTCAGATGCTCGAAAAGGCCGGCATGGACATCAAGGGCCAGACCATCGCCATTTCGGGCTTCGGCAACGTGGCCTGGGGCGCGGCGACGAAGGCCACGGAACTGGGCGCCAAGGTGGTGACGCTCTCCGATTCGTCGGGCTACATCCACGATCCCGAAGGCATCAGCCCCGAGAAACTGGAATACGTCATGGAGCTGAAGAACATCTTCCGCGGCCGTATCAAGGAGTACGCGGAAAAATATCCGTCGGCAACCTACTACCCCGGCGAACGTCCGTGGGGCGTGAAGTGCGACATCGCCATGCCGTGCGCCACGCAGAACGAGCTGAACGGCGACGAGGCGCAGGCGTTGGTCGACAACGGCTGCATGTGCGTCGCCGAAGGCGCCAACATGCCCTCGACGCCCGACGCCATCCGGATTTTCCAGCAGCACAAGCTGCTCTACGCTCCGGGCAAGGCGGCCAACGCCGGCGGCGTCGCCACCTCGGGACTCGAAATGACCCAGAACTCGATACGCCTCACCTGGTCGCCCGAGGAGGTCGACGCGAAGCTGAAGTCCATCATGCAGAACATCCACGCGGTTTGCGTGCGCTACGGAACCCAGTCCGACGGTTACATCAACTACGTCGTGGGCGCCAACATCGGCGGCTTTATGAAGGTCGCCAACGCCATGCTCGCCCAGGGCTGCGTCTAACAGGCAGTACAACTACGAAAAATCGGCCGGAAACAGTTTCCGGCCGGTTTTCATTTTTTCGGGACGATTTACAGAAAAAGCACCGCGAGGACGGACACGGCGAAACCGCCGCAGAATCCGGCCAGCACCTGCCAGCCGTTGTGGCATCCGAGGTAGAGGCGCGCCGACGCGAGCGCCCCGGCGCAGAGGATGGCGACCATGAGGGGAACGAGCATGTTGCCCACGCCCACGACATTCATCACCACCAGCAACGCCACGACGGCCCCCATGCCCGTCAGGTGAAGGCTGATCTTCCAGTAGAACGACACCACGAGACACAGCACCTCGCAGCAGGCCGCGGCGACCATGAATTTACGCAGGAAAATCGCCGAAGGAATCTTCGCGATGGTGATGGCGCACAGCACGTAGCAGACGGCCCCGACGAGCAGCGGCAGGAAGCGTTCCCTGCGGTCGTCGATCCGGTAGTCCGAAATGTGGCCCAGCGAGCGCAGCACGCCGAGCGACAGCAGCGGAATGACGATCGCGTAGAGCGCCACCACCCACAGCAAATAGAACTTCACATTGGGAGGATAGTGCGAAAAGGCGGTCATCGTCAGCAGCACCGCCATCAGGTAGACGGGCAGCAGGAACGGATGCAGGACCCAGGATATGCCGGTAGCAATTTTTTTATAGTTCATTTCCAATTCTTTAATGCCCGCCGTTCAGACGGGCGTCATTGCGAGGAGGACTTTCAGTCCGACGCGGCGATCTGCGGATCATGTCGGAACCTCCCGACTATCCATCGGATTGCCACGCTCATTGCATTCGCCCGCAATGACCCGCCCGCTTAAAAAACGTTTTTCAAGGCAGGCAGCGCAGACCCGAATCCGATATCCGAAAGCCTGCCGCCCTTAAATCCCGCTTCTTAAGCGGGCTATATCTGTTTCCGAAGCCTTGCCACCGGTATTCCCAGCATCTCACGGTATTTGGCCACGGTGCGCCGGGCGATGCGGTAGCCCTTCGAATTGAGGATGTCCATCAGCGTCTCGTCGGTCAGCGGACGCCGCTTGTCCTCTTCGTCGATGCACTGCTGCAAGATGTTCTTGATCTCGTAGCTCGACACCTCCTCGCCCGAATCGGTCTGCATGGCCTCCGAAAAGAGCGATTTGAGGAGGATGATCCCGAACTGCGTCTGCACGTACTTGCTGTTCACCACGCGCGAGATGGTCGACACGTCCAGCCCCGTGCGGTCGGCGATGTCCTTGAGGATCATCGGCCGGAGTTTCGACTTGTCGCCGTCCTTGAAATACTCCTGCTGGTAGTCCAGGATGGTCTGCATCGTGCGCATCAGCGTGTCGTGCCGCTGCTTGATGGCCGAGATGAACCACTTCGCCGAGTCGATCTTGTTCTTCACGAACTGAATGGCCTCCTTGTCCTTCTCCCTGACCCGCCCGTCCGAACCCACCATTTCGCGGATCATCTCCATATAGCGGCGGTTGACGCGCACCTCGGGAACGTTGTAGGAGTTCAGCGAGAGGTTGAACCGCCCGTCCTGGTAGTCGAGGATGAAATCCGGAATGATGTAGGGCGTGGTGTCCGTGCCGCCCTCGGCGTAGAGGTTGCCGGGCTTGGGCGACAGGTGGCGGATCTCGGCGATCGCGTCGCGGAAATCGTCTTCGGATATTTGCAGCCGCGCCATCAGTTTCTCGTAGTGCTTCTTGACGAACTCGTCGAAATAGCTGGTCAGAATCTTCCTGGCCAGCCGCCGCGGACGGGTGTTGACCGGCATCTGCGCCATCTGCAACAGCAGGCATTCGCGCAGGTCGCGCGCACCGATGCCCGCCGGCTCCAGTTCGTGAATGATTCCGAGCAGGCGTTCCAGCTCCCCGGCCGTCGTTTCAAGCCCCATCGTGAAGGCGATGTCGTCGGCCACGGACTCCAGGTCGCGGCGCAGGTAGCCGTCCTCGTCGATGCTGCCGATCAGGTAGACCGCCAGCCGCAAGTCGCGCTCCGGAAGATTGCGGTAGCCCAATTGCTCGACGAGGTATTCCTGCAACGACCGTCCTTCGGTCAGATAGACCGGACGCTGCTTGTCGTCCTTCGAAAAGTTATTGATGCGGCTCTTGTACGACGGCGTGTCGTCCTCCCGGAGGTATTCGTCGAAGGAGATCTGCTGGGGAGGCTGCTCCTCGTCCTCGGCCGAACGCTCCTCCTCTTCCAGCACGATATTGTCTTCGATCTCCTGTTTGATGCGCTGTTCGAGCTGCACGGCGGGCAGTTCCAGCAGCTTGATCATCTGTATCTGCTGCGGAGAGAGCTTCTGCTGAAGCGAAAGTACCTGTTTCTGATTAATAGCCATATTGGGTCCAAATTAAGAATTGTTCAGCATTCCGAATTTGGTCTCTTCATTTATCGGGTTTCAGGGTTCTCGAAAGTCGTTCAGGGCGGGCGGATTCCGGTTTTCGGGAAGTCGGGCGCGGCAGGAGCACACTCAAGTATGTGACTGTCGCGGACGGCGAAGGAAGGCCGGAAGGCGCCGCACTCGGACGGCTTTCGTTAGAAGTCGGCGTGCTGGGGCGTCCGCGGGAACGGCTGCACGTCACGGATGTTGGTCATGCCCGTCACGAAAAGCAGCAGGCGGTCGAAGCCCAGGCCGAAGCCCGAGTGCGGCGCCGAACCCCAGCGGCGGGTATCGAGATACCACCAGAGTTCCTTCTCGTTCATGCCCAATTCGGCGACTCTTGCATGAAGTTTGCCATAATCGGCCTCTCGCTCCGAACCGCCGATGATTTCGCCGATTCCCGGGAACAATACGTCCATGGCGCGCACCGTCTTGCCGTCGTCGTTCTGCTTCATGTAGAAGGCCTTGATGTCCTTGGGGTAGTTGATCAGGATGACCGGACGCTTGAAGTGCTCCTCCACGAGGTAGCGCTCGTGCTCGGATTGCAGGTCGCAGCCCCAGTCGCAGGGGAATTCGAACTTGCGGCCCGAAGCCTTCAGAATCTCGATGCCTTCGGTGTAGTCGAGACGCTTGAAATTGTGCTCCAGCACAAAGTGCAGACGCTCCAGCAGCCCCTTGTCCCACATCTTGTTCATAAATTCGAGGTCTTCCATGCAGTTGTCCAGCGCATACCGGATGAGGTATTTGAGGAAATCCTCGGCCAGTTCCATGTTGTCCTCCAGTTCGAAGAAGGCCGCTTCCGGCTCGATCATCCAGAACTCCGACGCATGGCGCGGGGTGTTCGAGTTTTCGGCACGGAACGTGGGGCCGAAGGTGTAGATGCGGCCCAACGAGAGTGCGCCCAACTCGCCTTCGAGCTGGCCCGACACCGTGAGGTTGCACGCCTTGCCGAAGAAGTCCTGCGTGTAGTCGACCGCCCCCTCCCCGGTCCGGGGCAGGTTGTTCATATCGAGCGTCGTCACCTGGAACATCGCGCCGGCGCCTTCGCAGTCCGAAGCCGTGATGATCGGGGTGTGGAAATAGTAGAATCCGTGTTTGTTGAAATATTCGTGGATGGCGTAAGCCATGGCGTGACGGATGCGGAGCACTGCGCCGAACGTGTTGGTGCGCGGACGCAGGTAGGCGATTTCGCGCAGAAACTCCAGCGAATGCCCCTTCTTTTGCAGGGGATAGCTCTCGGGGTCGGCCGTACCGTAAACCTCGATTTTTTCGGCCTGCACCTCGACGCCCTGCCCCGCGCCCGGCGAAGCCACCAGACGGCCGTCGACGCGGAGACAGGCGCCCGTGGTCACGGGCTTGAGCTGCTCCTCGGAGATTTTGGCCAGATCGACCACCACTTGTATATTACCTACGCACGACCCGTCGTTCAGGGCGATGAACGCCACGTTCTTGTTACCGCGCTTGGTGCGCACCCAGCCTTTTACGACGACGTCGGTATCGACAGCGTCCGATTTCAGGATTTCTACGATTCTCTGCGTTTTCATATCTCGATTTTGTCTGTGTTTCCAGTCGTTTTTTCCGAATTGACAAAGTTAACGATTATTTGCGATTTGTCAAAAAAAAAGTACCTTTGGTGCCGTAACGACACTTCCATGCGTCGGAATGTTTCACCGGGCCGCATGCAATTCCGTTTTGAACCCATTCAACTTTTTTGTACCTTTGTCGTGATTATACACCCCCGTAAACAATGAAACGAACGATATTGACGGCTGCGCTGGCAGCCTGCGCGCTCTCTGCGACGGCCCAGATCATGGAGGAGAGGAATCCGGTCCCGATGACGCCCGGAGGAGGCCGCGTCTACCGTACGGAGGTCGTCCCCTACGACGCGCGCCACGACGCCGAGGCCCGCAACCGCGAAGCCGGAGGCTACTGGAAGGCTTTCGAACCCGAGGTGACGATTGCGACCGAAGGTCCTCTTCATGCCGTTCTCGAACAGGAGATCGAGATTCCGTTCGCCTGGACCGACGGCATGGTCTACCTGCACGTGGAAAATCCCGGTTCGGCCTACTCGCTCTGGCTCAACGACCGCCAGGTGGCCGAGGTCAGCGACCCGCTGACGCCCGCGGAGTTCGACCTGACCCCCTTCATCCGCGAGGGCGCCAACGACTTCAAACTGCTGATGCGCAACGACAATCCCGCCCGGCAGCTCGACGCCGCGGCCCCCGTCGTCCGCAAGTCCTTCGAAAACAGCTACCTCTATTACCAGAACAAACGCTCGATCGCCGATTTCGAAATCGGACTGGTGCCCGACTCGCTGGGGCGCGACTTTGGAATGCTCGACCTTAAAATCGTGACGCAGAACGCATACAACTACGAGGAACCCGTCACCGTCGGCTACGACATCTACTCGCCGCAGGGCAAGCTGCTCGAATTCAACATGACCGAAATCACCATCCCGGGCCGCTCGACCGACACGGTGCGCTTCTCGCCGTTCATCTACCACACCTACAAGAACAAATGGGAGGCCGGAAGCAAAACGCCGCCCCTCTACAAGGTGATGCTTTTCACGCGCCGCAACGGAGTCTACAAGGAATATATGCCCCTGAAGATCGGCTTCGGCAAGACCGAACTCGTCGACGGACGCATCATGCGGCTGGGCAAGGAGCTAAAACCCGTCAAGGCCGGATACAACGCCGCCGCCGACCGCAAGACGACGCTCGCGGAGCTGAAAGCCCTGAAGGCCAAGGGAAAGAACACCATCTGCCCGGACTATCCGCAGCCCGCATGGTTCTACGAGTTGTGCGACTCTCTGGGCCTTTACGTCATCGACCGGGCCAACATCAACGCCCCGGAGCGGAGCGGCGACCGCACCGTCGGAGGCACGCCGTCGAACGACCCTCGGCTTGTCGGCGACTACCTCGAACGCGTGAAGGCGATGTACTACCGTTCGCGCAATTTCACCTGCGTCATCGCCTACTCCCTGGGCGGTCCTTCGGGCAACGGTTACAATATGTACAAGGCCTACCAGTGGCTCAAATCGGTCGAAAAGTCCCGTCCGGTGATCTACTCCGACACCGACGGCGAGTGGAATTCGGACCTGTAAATACGACAACCCAATGAAAAAACTGCTGTTACTGCTGCTCTTCGCCGGCCTGCTCAACACGGGGAGCGTCTTCGGATGGGGACGCGAAGGCCACGAGACGATCGCCAAGATCGCCGAGCGCAATCTGACGAAAAAAGCCAAAAAGCGCATCGAAAAGCACCTCGGGGGCCACTCGATCGTCTACTTCGCCAAGTGGATGGACGAATACCGCCACACCCCCGAGTACAAGTTCACCAACAACTGGCACACCGTGCCCGTGAACGCCGAACTGCGTTACGAGAATTCGATGCTCGCGACGGGCGGCAACGCCATCTACGGACTGGAGCAGGCCATCGAGAACCTGAAGAACTACCGCAGTCTCACCGATTCGGCCGTGGAGGTCAACCTCAAGTACATCATCCATCTGGTGGGCGACATGCACTGCCCGGCGCATATCAAATACACGACCCACAACACGAAATACGACGTGCTGTTCGAAGACAAGTACCACAAGCCCCACAAGTATTACGTCCACCATGTCTGGGACAACGAGATCATCACCACGACCCGTATCTGGTCCGTCACCGAGTGGGCCGACGAGCTGGACCGCGCATCGAAACGGGAGAAGGCCGCCGTGCAGGCCGGTACGCCGCGCGACTGGCTGCACGACAGCGCCGTGACCTGCGAAGTGCAGTTCGAGTGGGCCAAGCCCGACGAGCGGCTGGGGCAGGACTTCCTGAACAAGGCCCTGCCGCTGGTCGAACACCAGATCCGCAATGCCGGTTACCGGCTGGCGGCCGTCCTGAACGAGCTTTTCGACTGACGCGGCCGGAGCAGCGAATAAAAGAGCCGTCACTCGCAGTGAGTGACGGCTCTTTTCATAACGGGGCGATCCCTCTTCCGAGACCCCTCCGCCGATGCGGCGGTCAGTCGTGCCGCCCCTGCGAACGCAGGTAGGAGATCAGCAGTTCCGGACGGTCGGTCTGAATCATCGTCGCGCCCATGTCGAGCAGCTTGCCGTAAACCGAGCCGGGATCGCCGCTCTCCCACGCCACATCGTCGCACAGGCCGCCGCAGAGCGACTCCCACAACGAATTGACCCAAAGTTTCGATCCGCTCTCCACCACCTTTTCCATGCAATCCTTCACTTCGGGCGTGTACTCGTTCCAGCAAACCTCGTAGGCCAGCGGCACGATACCCTTCGACATGTATTCGCCGAAAAGCTCCTGTCCCTGCGGTTTGAGAATGTCGATGATCGGCATATACATCATGTTGTGCTCGTATTCGCCGAATTTGGCGGCGACGGCCTCCGCCGGACGCTTGCCCTTGATGAGCATCTGCTCCGTCACGCCGAGCTCCTCGCTGATCTTCAGCGCCATGTCGTAAAACTCATATCCTTGGTCGATATTCACCACGATACGGTCCTTGCAGACCTCCAGCGCTTCGCGCAGGGTCGGCATCTTCTGGGGCATACGCACGCCGTGCGCCGTACGCAGGAAGCAGCGCTGAATCGAATCATAGGTGATGTCGCACACACGTCCCCGCCCGGTAGTGGTCCGGTCGATGGTATGGTCGTGGCAGAGCACCAACACGCTGTCCTTCGTCAGTTTGAGGTCCAGCTCCATGATATCGACGCCCATGCGGATCACCGACTCGATGGCGGGAATCGAATTCTCCGGATAGTTGCGCCAGTCTCCGCGGTGCGAAGCCACCACGATGTATTTCGACGCGGGATCGTGAATCTCGGCCACGATTTTCGCCGCATGCGTCGGGTATTCCGGAGCGGCGGTTTTAGGTCCGGCGCATCCCCACAACAATGCGGGGATGGCCAGAATACAGCTGACAAGTCTCTTCATAAAAGTTTATGCAATTTGGTTTATCGTTCGATGAAATAGTCTTCTTCATTACCCAGCACGATCTGCTCGGCCACCGAACGCAGGTAGGCCGCCTTGTCGGGATTCAATCCGCAGTCGGCCGGATCTGCGCCGAACCGCTCGCCGAAAAGCACCAGATAATTGACGCAGGCCTTCAGGTATGCGCCGTACTCCGACTGATGCTTGCTGTCCGAGTAGTAGAGGTTGATGCCCGAACCGCCCTCGCGCACCTGCCTGAAGGCAGGGCCGATCGGCGACACCCAAGTCCCGGCGGCCTTTGCCATGGCTTTGGCTCCGGCGTCGTTATAGGTCTCGAAGGTCGGGAAATCGGTAAATCCGCCGTAGGACGCCGACGAGAAGGTCCACGTCTCCTCCAGAATCACCTTGCACGAAGGCGACGCGGCGCGCACCTTGTCGGCCAAGGTCGTAAGGCCCGTGAGGATCGACGCCGTGGCGTCGCGGCCATAGTTGGCGGGATTCTGGCTCTGGTCCTGCAGGAAAGCGAAATCGTAACCGCCCTGTTCGATGACGTCGGTCGAGAACCCCAGCGACAGATGCTGGGTCAGCGTCTGCGACCCTTTGAAGTGAGCCTTGATGTTGAGAGCATGCCCTTCGCGCCATGCGATCTCCTTGAGCATCCACGCAGGGTTGCTGTAGTAGGAGAACGAGTTGCCCAAACACAGCACTTTCTTGGTGTCACGGGGCGTCGCCGTGCCGAAGTTCTGCACGTAGCTGCCCGTAAATCCGTAGGGAGGAATGGAGCTGGCGGCGTTGGTCGCCGTGATGTTCTGCGTACCGCCCGCGCAGGTATAGGGTCCCACGGCGCGGCAGCGGATTTTCACTTCGCCGTCGGTCACGGCGTTTTCGAAGCGCATCGTCTGCATGACGGTCGCGTGCTGATACGAGGACCCGGTGGCAGTGCCCGAACACTTGTAGGTATAGCGGACAGCCGGGTTTTCCGGAGCCGTGAGCAGGTCCGCCTCGACG
>ERZ860445.1871-NODE-1871-length-10610-cov-4.322217_pt1 | contig 10610 bp, 9 predicted proteins | sample MGYA00509977_ERZ860445 | MGnify/ENA primary metagenome ERZ860445 (study PRJEB30046, sample SAMN00715233) | human gut metagenome | study: EMG produced TPA metagenomics assembly of the A metagenome-wide association study of gut microbiota in type 2... | reverse complement strand
TGCTTCTAATAGCGAGCCGAAAGGCAATGTTACGGGAACCAGTGATATGAATCCGATTGACCAGCAGTTGGAGCTGCTTTTGAAGATAGCGCCGCAGACAAAAAATATTGGGACCGTGTACAGTTCCAGCGAAGTCAATTCACAGCTGCAGGTCGATGTTTTGAAAAAGCTGGCAGGTGATAAAGGCATCAATGTTATCGAAGCTACGGTTTCTACAGTTAATGATATCCAGCAGGCTGCGCATAGTCTGGTTGGTAAAGTCGATGCGGTTTATGTTCCGACCGACAATGTGATGGCTTCGTCAATGCCGACTTTGGTAGCAGTAACAGATGAAGCCCGGCTGCCTGTTATTTGCGGCGAAAGTGATCCGGTACGGGCCGGAGGTCTGGCTACTTTAGGTATTGATTATTATAAACTTGGTGAACAGACCGGCGTGATGGCTGCTGAGATCCTGAGCGGTAAGGGCAAACCTCAGACAATGCCTGTCCAGATGCAGAAAGAGTTTAAGGTCGTAGTGAACGAGACTACTGCCAAACGCAATGGGATTACGATTCCGCAGGATATTTTGGCTAAGGCTGAGATCGTAAAATAAAATACAAAACAGGGCTGGTTTGTTACGAAACAGCCCTGTTTTTATTGTTTTGTTTGTGTTTTGTGATAATAAATGATAGAATTATTCTATCCTTATATGTGTTCGTCAAGGATCAAAAGTGATACTGTAGAATGGAAGGATGGTTATTATGAACAAAAAAATGCGTGCTTTAGCAGCAGGCATTGCCCTGACTTTGTCTTTAGGACTTTTAGCGGGCTGCGGCGGCGAAAAAAAGGCTGCCGATAACAGTAAGAAAGTAGTAAATGTAGGTATTGTCCAACTAGTTGAACATGATGCTTTGGATGCTGCCAATAAAGGCTTTATAGCGGGAATGGCAGCTAAAGGCTTTAAAGAGAATGAAAATGTAAAATATGATCGGCAGAATGCGCAGGCAGATCAGTCTAACCTGCAGAATATCGCACAGCGTTTTGTCAGCAATAAAGTAGACCTGATCTGCGCTATTGCTACTCCAGCGGCCCAGACGATGGCCAATGCTACCAAGGATATTCCTATCGTAGCAACAGCGGTTACAGATTATGAGGCAGCAAAGCTGGTTGCTTCCAACAGTGAACCTAAAGGTAATGTTACAGGGACCAGCGATATGAATCCGATTAAAGAGCAGCTGGAACTGCTGCTTAAGTTAGTGCCTGGTGCTAAAACTATTGGTACGATCTATTGTTCCAGTGAAGTCAATTCACAGCTGCAGGCAGAGCTGCTGAAAAAATATGCGGCAGAGAAGGGCGTGCAGGTAGAGGAAGCGACTGTATCTAATGTCAATGACATCCAGCAGGCTGCTCAAAGTCTGGTCGGCAAAGTAGATGCTGTTTACGTGCCGACAGATAATGTGCTGGCTTCGGCAATGCCGACACTGGCCCAGGTAACTGAGCCGGCTAAACTGGCCGTAGTTTGCGGCGAGGGCGGGATGGTCATGGCCGGAGGCGTAGCTACTCTGGCGATCGATTATTATCAGTTGGGCGAACAAACAGGTGAAATGGCCGGCGATATTCTGAGCGGCAAGACTAAACCCCAGACAATGCCTATCCAGCTGCAGAAATCTTTTAAGGTCATTATCAACAAGGAAAATGCTGAAAAAATCGGTATCAAGATTCCCGAAGATCTGCTTAAGGCAGCAGAAAGCTCTAAATAAACAAGCGCGGGTTTCTCCTTGTTTCAGAGGAGAGACCCGTTTTTACGGATATATCACAGGAGGAAGATAGATGATAGACTTATTGATGCCAACGATAGCACAGGGACTTTTATGGGCGATCATGGCACTGGGCGTATATATAACTTACAGAGTTTTGGATATTGCTGATTTGACGGTGGAAGGAAGTTTTCCGCTGGGAGCTGCTGTAGCAGCTTCTTTACTAGCTGGCGGATATTCTCCGTGGCTGTCTTTTGGTGCGGCGATGCTGGCTGGTATGCTGGCTGGCGTTGCGACCGGACTTTTACATACTAAGCTCAAAATACCGGCTCTGCTGGCCGGCATTTTGACGATGATCGCTTTATATTCTGTCAATCTGCGTGTAATGGGTAAGGCTAACTTGTCGCTGCTGCGTGTAGATACAGTATTTTCCATTATGCGTGATATTGGTGGTTTCAGTAATGCTCAGGCTGTATTGTGTGTGGGTATCGTCAGCTCATTTTTGATCGGAGGTTTGATTTATTGGTTTTTTGGTACGGAAATAGGCGCGGCTATTCGTGCTACAGGCTTTAACCCGCAGATGATCAGGGCGCAGGGCGTGGATACTAATTTTACGATCATTCTCGGGCTGCTGATAAGTAATGCCCTGGTAGCTTTGAGCGGTGCTTTAGTAGCACAGAATAATGGTTTTGCCGACGTCGGCATGGGTACAGGCACGATCGTTATCGGTCTGGCTTCAGTCATTATCGGTGAGGTACTGTTTGGTACCCGCAGCTTTAAAAACTGCATCATCAGCGTTGTGCTGGGCTCTATCGTTTATCGTCTGGTTATTGCCGCTGTACTGCAGATGGGAATGCCGCCAAACGATCTGAAGCTGTTTACAGCTATTCTGGTAGCGTTTGCGTTGTCGCTGCCGCTTATTAAAAGTAAGCTTGGTCTGCGAAAGGCGGTGAAATAAATGCTGCGTGTTGAAAATATCTGTAAGACATTTTTTGCAGGAACAATCAATGAGAAAAAAGCTCTGCAGGGTTTATCGCTGCATTTGAAACCGGGTGATTTTGTAACGGTCATCGGCGGTAATGGCGCCGGTAAGTCGACTTTGATGAATTCTATTGCCGGAGTTTTTCCAATCGACAGTGGAAAGATCATTATTGACGGTAATGATATTACAAAAACGCCGGAACATAAACGGGCCAAATATATTGGGCGTGTCTTCCAGGATCCGATGATGGGTACTGCTGCGGGGATGATGATCGAAGAAAATCTTGCTATTGCCGCCAGACGGGGTAAAACGCCTGGATTAAAATGGGGCTTGGACAGCGATAATCAGACTTGGTTTAGCGAATTGCTGCAGGAGCTGGATCTGGGTCTGGAAAACAGAATGACTGCTAAAGTCGGGCTGCTTTCCGGCGGCCAGAGGCAGGCGTTAACGCTGCTGATGGCAACGCTGATCAAACCAAAGCTGCTGTTGTTAGATGAACATACGGCAGCCCTGGATCCGAAAACAGCTGCTAAAGTTCTGGCTTTGACGGAACGGATCGTTAACAGGGATCATTTGACGACGCTGATGATTACTCATAATATGCGTGACGCCTTGCGCTGCGGCAACAGGCTGATCATGCTGCATAACGGACGGGTAATTATTGATGTTGAAGGTGAAGAAAAGTCGCGTTTGACGATTCCTGATCTTTTGAAGATGTTTGAGCAGGCCAGCGGTGATATGCTGGACAGTGACAGACTGCTGCTCAGTTAAATAAAGTAAAGTAAAAGGCGGGTTCTTAATGAACCCGCCTTTTACTTTACTTTATTTTTCCAAACCATAGGTCCAGGAGCTGACTGCTCCTAAGTCATAAATTTTTGCATAGCCTAATGAAATCAGGGTATCTGCAGCGATTGCACTGCGTCTGCCGCTGCGGCAGTATACCACTATTTCAGTATTTTTATTCTGCGGCAACTGATCGGATTTTACTTTGATTTCATCAAAAGGAATCAAAAGACTGCCGGGAATATGCCCGGCTGCATATTCGTCAGGGGTGCGAACATCAATAACAGTAATTTTATCATCTTTATCAAGACGTTCTTTGACCTGAGACGCAGTTATTTGCTGATAGCTTCCTGATGAAGCAGTATCGCTGCTGGGGCTCATAGCCTGTAAAGGACAGGCGCCGTTGTTGTAGAACCAAAGCCCGACTGCTGCAATGATGCAAAGTGCGAAGATACTCCATTTACTCATGCTGATGCTCCTTTTCTTCGGCGGCAACTACTGCTAATTGATCTTCAGCAACAGTTTGCTGGCAATGGGGACAATAGTAATGTGTTTCTACAGTATGATTACAGCTTTTATGGATCAGGCGTTTATAGCAGGTAGTAAGATGTTTTTCACCCCAAAGCACCAGGCTGTTAAAAACGATATTCAAATCCTCGCCAGCAGGTGTAAGTGTATAACGGTAGCGGGGCGGATGCTTCTGGTATAAATCGCTGCTGATCAGTCCGTCGGCTTCAAGCGCTTTCAGGCGGCTGGAAAGCAGATTGCTGGCAATCTGGCCTTCCAGGCTGTTGTAAATCTCTTTATAGGTCTGGTGTCCGCTCATAATACCATGCAGAATGAGCAGAGACCATTTGTCGCCGATAATATTGAGTGCTTGAGCGATATTACATTGAAAGGGATATTGCTGACTCATAAAAATACTCCTTTAATCTAAAGTTGAAAACAAATCATTTAAAAATTCGCTCATAGAAGGATGTGTATAAATATTATCCCGCAGAACGGTATAATCCAGGTTGGCCTTCATTGCCAGTTGGACGATATTGATGATTTCCGAGGCTTCGCTGCAGAAAAATGCCGCACCGAGGATTTTGTTGCTTTCAGCATCAACAATAGCCTTCAGGTAACCGGAAGTGCTGCCAAACAGGCGAGCCCTGGGACTGGCTGCTTCTGCGATTTTGGCAACTTTGATCTTATGGCCGGACAGCAGTGCTTCTGCTTCACTGAGGCCGACGCGTGCAAAGGTAGGGTCTAGAAAAACGGAATAGGCGACAGGCGGCCGGTTAGCTGTTGTACGGTCGTTTTGACCGAAAAGCTGCTCTTTAATAATGCGGAAGTCATCCAGGGAGATATAAGTGAACTGCAGTCCGCCTTTAACGTCACCAAGCGCCCAGATATGAGGGACGGTTGTCTGCAGTAATTCATTGACGATGATTTCGCCGCGTTCATTTACGGCAACGCCGGCGGCTTCAAGATTAAGGCTTGCTGTGCTTGCTTTGCGTCCTGTGGCTACCAATACAGCGTCAGCTGGAATTTTAACGGACATACCGCTGCTGCGCTCAAGATAGCTGACAGTAGTCAATTCGTTTTCGTCGGTTATTTCATCGACCTGTGCATTAAAGATAAAGCGAACGCCCAGCTCTTCCAAACGTGTTTGGATAACATTGGCAATATCGCGGTCTTCACGCGGGATGAAGGTATTGCCGTATTCCAGAACAGTGACCATGGAGCCATAATTAGCATACATGGCGGCAAATTCCAGACCGATATAGCCACCGCCGATGATAACCAGTCTTTGTGGCAGGGTGCTGAGTTCCATTAAAGTAGTACTGGTATAAACACGCTTGCTCAGCTGTAAGCCTGTGATTGGAGGAATGACTGGTTCAGAACCGCTATTTATAAAAATTTTTTCGCCGTATAAAGATATTTTTCCGTCCGGCAACTGGACTTCTACCGTATGGTCAGTCTGAAAACGGGCGGCACTGGTATAAATATCTGCAGCTGCAGCGACATTATCATAGTTTTTCTGACGCAAAAGCGCAGTTAAAGTATTTTTTTCACGAATGGCAGCAGCATAAAAATTATTTTTTTCAGAATAATCTGCCTGCTGATTTTTTTTAGCGTCAGCTGCAGTATGGATGAGTTTTTTTGTAGGAATACAGCCGATGTTTATGCAGGTACCGCCGTACATCAGCGGAGATTTTTCAATAACAGCTGTTTTGATTCCTTTTTTGCCGAGGGCAGCTGCCAGTGTTTTTCCACCTTTGCCAAAGCCGATGATCAATGCGTCATATTTTTTCATAAGTTAAACACGCTCCTTTACTGTTCTTGATTTTAGTTTAACACTAAAAGAATAAAAAAAACAAGTAACTTTAAAAAATAAAGTCTAAATAAAGCGGGAAAAATTTTACCTCAACAGTAAAATACTATATAATAAACATATGATTATGAATTATAGGAGCTTGGCATGACTGATCAAAAACAATGTGCAAAACTTAAAAATATCAAGTGTTTTTTGTTTGATATGGATGGTACGATTAATTTAGGCAATACATTAATCCCGGGGATGGATGTATTTTTTCAGAAATTACGTGCCGCAGAACGTGATTTTTATCTGGTAACTAATAATTCCTCCAAAGGACACGAGCATTATGTGGAAAAAATGGGGCGGATGGGGATACAGGTAACTCGTGATAATGTTTTGATATCCTCGGATGCTTTTGTTTATTATATGCAGCAGCTTCGGCCGGCGGCCAGATTATTTGTTTTAGGGACGGAACAGCTGAAGAAAACTATTCGTGAGGCAGGCTTTACCATAACGACGACACTGGAAGAAGGTACTGATTTCGTTGTGGTTGGGTTTGATATGTCTTTGAATTACGAAACACTGACTATTGCCTGCAGACTTATCGACAGGGGCGTGCCTTATGTAGCAACGCACCCGGATGTACGCTGCCCGATCGAAGGCGGAGAATTTATTCCCGATTGCGGGGCCATGATCGAGCTGATTAAAACTGCTACAGGGAAGGCCCCGCAGCAGATTTTAGGCAAGCCCTATCACTATATGATCGATGTTATTACAGCCAGGACAGGCTATAAACGGGAAGAAATTGCCATGGTTGGCGACCGTTTATCGACAGATATTGCTTTTGGGCTCAATAACGGTGTTTTATCAATACTGGTTCTGACCGGCGAGGCAACTTTAGCTGACGTGGAGCATGGCAGCATCAAGCCTGACATTATTTTGGATCACGCTTCAGAGCTGGCTGACTATTTTTAAAGTGAGAGATTTTTATGGCGGTACAATATGAGCGGATTAAGAAAACTATAGCTGCTTTGGCTGCTTACGGAACATTACCGCAGGGTGGGACGACGCGTCTTTCCTATACGGCAGAGTATTTGGCGGCGCAGGCTTTTTTGCAGCGGGAAATGCTGGAGTCGGGCATGCTGGCAGAGGTAGACCCGATTGGGAATCTGATTGGGACTTATGTGGGACGAGATCCTGAACTGACTGCCGTCATGAGCGGTTCACACCTCGATACCGTACCGGCAGGCGGAAATTTTGACGGAGCTTTGGGTATCGTCGCAGCACTGGAATGTGTGCGCAGCTGGCAGGAAGAGGGCTATCGCCCGAAACGAACAGTACGGGTAATTGCGACGATCGAAGAAGAGTGCACGGCTTTTGGTATGGCTTGTTTTGGCGTACGTGTACGCGGCGGCGAATTTAAAAAACAGCAGCCGGAGTCTATCGTGCATTTGACAGGCGGCTCCCTGGCCGAATGTCTGCAGGCAGCCGGACTGCCGCATAGCGCGTTGCAGGATGCCGCAGTAGGGTTTCAGGATCTGGCGGCTTTTGTAGAACTGCATATCGAACAGGGCGCTGATTTGGAGGAACGTGGCCTGACCTGCGGGGCGGTGACTGCTATTGTAGGCTACGATAGATTATTCCTGACTTTACATGGAGAAGCTAACCATGCCGGGACCACTAGCATGAGGCGCCGCAGAGATGCTTTGGCTGCGGCAGCGGAAGTCATTTTAGGAGTCAAGGAGCTTGCTGAAGCTGATGACAGGTTCGTAGCTACCGTGGGTCAGTTGAATGTCGCTCCCAATGCTGTGAACATCGTGCCTGGAAAAGTGCAGCTTGCTATTGAAACAAGGGCTGCTGACGATAGGGTTTTAGCAGAGGTTCGTGCAAAGATCATGAGTTTACTAGAGCGGACGGCGAGTAAAAGCGGTGTCGTGATTACAAAGGAGAATGATTTTCATGTGGCTGCTGTACCGTTGTCAGAGTCAGTCAGGAAAGTTATTGAGCAGTCTGCGGCTGAGTGCGGTGTCAGTTTTCAGGCCATGCCCAGCTGGGCAGGACATGATGCACAGATTTTTGCAGCAAGCGGCGTACCTACAGGAATGATTTTTGTACCAAGTATAAATGGTGTCAGCCATTCCAAAGAAGAGAGCAGTGATTTTCAGTCTGTTACTCAGGCAGTAAAAGTACTGGAAAAAACTTTAAAGACTTTAGCTGAAGTCTGAAATATATATAACTGAACGGTTAGGAAAGTGAGGCAGCAATGAGTAATCTGCGGGACGCCATTGTACGTATGGCTTTACGGCGCCCTTATTTGTATTTGCTGGTTACTTTGGTTATCAGTATCGTGCTGATGGAAGTGCTGGTAGAAATAGCTGAGCATACTTTTATTAAGCCGGCATTGCAACAGCTGGAGCTGCAGTTTATTGCTTATGTACAGCAGTTTGTTACACCGCCGCTGACAGCAGAGGTAATGCTCGTTACGGCAAGCGGGTCCAGTACTTTTTATCTTCTGGCAAGTGCGCTTGTCTGCTGCTGGTATTTATACAGCAGGCAAAAAGACAGGCTGTATCTTTATCTAGTCTGTTTATGCGGTGGTGGTATTTTAAATCAGGTACTGAAACGCATTTTTGAACGTGTAAGGCCAGATATTTTCCCTGTGATTGCTGAAAGTGGTTACAGTTTTCCCAGCGGTCACGCTATGGGAGCGATTTGTTTTTATGGCATCCTGGCATATTTTGCAGGATTAGGCTTGCGAAGTAAACCGCTGCGCTGGGGATTGATGGCGGCAGCCGGCATTTATATCCTGCTTATCGGCCTGAGCCGTGTTTATCTGGGGGTGCATTATCCGACGGATATTTTAGCCGGTTATGCAGCTGGAGCGACCTGGTTATTTTTTTGTATTACGCTGCATCGTATTTTTAGAAAGCGTTATTAAAGGCGCAGCTGCTGTCGTTATAAAAATATGTTTTGGCTTTGTTTACGCAAAATAGCCTGTGCATTTAAATGCACAGGCTATTTTTATATAAGAAAACAGATAGTTAATTATTTTGCAGAGTCCAGTTTTCCGCAGCTAAAACTTTTGAGTCAGTTGCAGGAGCTGTTTTTTTGACTGCGTATTCTTTGTTCAATATTGCCTCAAATTTATCCTCAGGCAGCGGTCTGTAGAAAAAATACCCCTGGATCATATTGCAGTTGACAGATTTAAGGAAGGCTACCTGTTCGGCAGTTTCGATACCTTCGGCGACAGTTCGGATGCTTAATTTATTGACGAGATCGATAATACCTTTAATAACGATGTTGTCTTTTTCTTTGTGGATACTTTCTCTGAAAAAGCTTTGATCGATTTTGAGCACATCAATAGGAATATTTTTCAAAAGGCTTAAAGAAGAGAACCCGGTACCGAAATCATCAATAGAAATCAAAAAACCTTTACTTTTCAGTTCACTGACTGTTTTTTCGAGAAAGGTCACATTATCAAAGGCGATTGATTCTGTAATTTCTATTTCTAAAAGGTGATCAGGGATACGGAATTTGTTTTTGATATCTTCATATGTTTTTACAAAATCTGAATTGTAAAATTGCAGTCGGGAAACATTGACGGAGATTGTATTTACAGGAAGGCCAGCATCGAGGCGCCGTCTGATAAAAGCGCATACCTTTTTAAATACATACTGGTCAAGTGATGAGATAAGATATTTCTTTTCAAAGATGGGAATGAATTTATCAGGCGGAATGATCAGTCCTTCATCTGTCTGCCAGCGTACCAGCGCTTCGGCCTGTGTTGCCAGACCTGTCTGCAAGTCGACCTTGGGCTGAAAGTAAACGAGGAATTCTTCATTTTCCAGTGATTTCAGCATGCGGTTTTCGATGGATTTTTCATAACGCAGCTGTTTACGGATACTTTCATCATAAACAGCATATTTTCTGTTAAGTCCTGTTTTTACAGTTTTACGCGCATAATTTGCACGGTCTAAAATACCTTCTATCTGCAGATCCTCTGCCAGGTCCTCCAGATAGCAGATACCGCATTGGACAGAAACTGCCTGACCACCGTACATATCATGCATGAATTCTGTTATTTTGATATCGACCTGCTGCTGTCGGACCATAATGTCGTTTTTCTCATTATAGTAACGCAGAATAACGAAATTATCGGCGGAAACACGACCCAGCACTTCTCCTGTACGCAGTTCGTTACTAATGGTAGCGGCATAATTGATAAGGATCTCATCGCCGTATTTATACCCGAAAACATCGTTGATATATTTAAAATCAGCAAAATCAACATAGCTCAGCGAATATTTTTTAGTCGTTTGTGTGAGTAGTTTCTGAGCTTTTTTCTTAAATGTTTCAAAATTATAAGCACCGGTAAGCGGGTCTTTTGTCGTTATATCATAAAGTGTTTTGTTGCTGCTTTCCAGTGAATATAATTTACGCAGGTACACCATAAATAAGGCGATCCACATGATAATGATGCCTGCCAGCATTAAAGCAGAAAGAAGTGTCAGCTGGTGACTTTTGGAAGTAGTATAGTTATCAGCAGCGAAAACAGTATTATTGGCGATCTCAAAATGTACTTCGCTGGACTGCAGCAGCAGTGGTGAATTGGCAGGGTTTTGGCGCACGGCGTAAATATTGCTTTTTACCCGATGCCATAGTGTATTGAGGGCGGAAAACTGCTGCTGATAATCAACATTGGGAATTTTTTCCAAACCGTATTTACCGTCGGTGTTTTTAAGGTCATAAATGATATCGTCGATATAAGCTATAAGCTCATCGTGAGGCTGCTGCTGCAGCTCAA
>ERZ860445.1869-NODE-1869-length-10619-cov-2.372681_pt1 | contig 10619 bp, 11 predicted proteins | sample MGYA00509977_ERZ860445 | MGnify/ENA primary metagenome ERZ860445 (study PRJEB30046, sample SAMN00715233) | human gut metagenome | study: EMG produced TPA metagenomics assembly of the A metagenome-wide association study of gut microbiota in type 2... | reverse complement strand
GTATATCGAGCCGTTTCTCCCGGCGGATGCGCCGCGCGTCGAGGTCTCGGCGTCGGACGACGGGGCGATCCTCTCCATGGTCGCGGCGGGGCTCGGTGTGGCGGTGCTGTCGTCGTTCTCGCTCGTCGGGTATGAGGAGCGTGTGCGCGTGCTCCAGCTCGAGCAGCCGATCGCGCTGCGCCTCGGCGCCGCCGTCAAGTCCATCAATGCGGCGGGCACATCGGCACGGACGTTTTTGTCGTTTCTGTGCGCGTATTACGGACAGGAGGAGCGCCTGTGATCCGGAATATCTGCACCGACCGCTTCTTTCTCATGCAGCCGTCCGAGCCTGCGACGGCGGCGGATCTGCCCGTGGCGCAGGATCTGCGCGACACGCTTGCCGCGCACCGGCAGGGCTGCGTCGGCATGGCCGCCAACATGATCGGCGTGCGCAGGCGCATCATTATCTTTGACGACAATGGCACGCCCACCGTCATGCTCAACCCCGTCATCCTCCGCCGGACCGAACCGTACACAGCGGAGGAGGGCTGCCTGTCGCTGACGGGCAAGCGCACGGCCAGGCGTTGGCGCAGCATCAAGGTCCAGTGGCAGAATGAGCGGCTGCAGACGCGCGTGCGCACGTTCACCGGTTGGACGGCGCAGATCATCCAGCACGAGATCGACCACTGCGACGGCGTGCTCATCTGAAGCAAAAAATACCTGCCCGGTGCTTGCAAGCGCCGGGCGGTTTTTGTATACTGGGGGCAAAGGGAGGCTGGAGCATGCGCAACACCACACTCTGTTATATCGAGCGCGGGCAGCAGTATCTCATGCTGCACCGCGTGAAAAAGGAAAACGATCTCAATCACGACAAATGGGTCGGCATCGGCGGGAAATTCGAGGGCAATGAGACGCCGGACGAATGTCTCCTGCGCGAGGCGTATGAGGAGACCGGCCTGACGCTGACCGACTGGCGCTGCCGCGGCGTGGTGACGTTTTTGTCCGACACGTGGGAGGGGGAGTACATGTACCTCTTCACGGCCGGCGGCTTCACCGGCACGCTGCGCGCGTGCAATGAGGGCGTGCTGAGCTGGGTCGACAAGGCGGCTGTCCCGGCGCTGCCGATGTGGGAGGGCGACAAGATCTTCTTCCGGCTGCTGGCGGAGGATGCGCCGTTTTTCCTGCTCAAGCTGCGCTACGAGGGTGACACGCTGGTCGAGGCTGCGCTCAACGGCGCGCCCGTCGCGCTTTGAGACGCGCATAAAAAGGGAGGAGAGCGGACATGAGACGCAAACAGCAGATCCAGGCCCTGCAGCAGGAGCTCGCGCTCCTGCGCCAGACCGTGGACAGCGGCAAAGAGCTCGCCGCGCTCGCGGCCGATGCGGCCGGGCAGCTGCGCAGGCCGGGCCTGCGCACCGTCGCCGTACAGGTGATGCGTTCGCCGCGCGTTCGCCGCGCCGCGCTCATCGCCGGCGGCACGGTCGCCGCCGTCACGCTCGGCGCTGCAGCGGTGCACTGCCGGGTGTATCAGGCCATCGTCGCGCAGGAGGTCAAAAAGGCTCAAGCCCGTCAACGCCCGCCTCGATGCGCTGCAGGCGACCGTGGACGCCGTGGCCGAGGCCGAGGGCGTTGCGCCCGACAAGGCGCACAAGAGCAAAAAGCACAGCCGCTGACGGCACGCAAAAAAAGCTCCGTTTCCGATCGGAAACGGAGCTTTTTTTATATGGTTTTTGTCGTTTCGACCTGCGATCAGGTGAGACCGAACGCGGCGGCCAGACCCATGTAGAGCAGGCAGCGCAGGATGGTCAGCACGACGGTCAGCGCGAAGATGACCGGGAAGTAGACATCCTTGAACTTCACACCGGCGACGGTGCACTCGGTCTGCAGGAAGCCTGCGTTCGGCAGGGAGTCCAGACCCAGGGACGCCAGAACGGTCGTTCTGTGGAACACGGCGGCGTTGGTCATGGCAGCGGCCTGCTGCAGGACGGGAGCCGCGAGGACCAGACCGGCGGAGGAGGAGCCTGCGATGCCGGCGATGAGGTTCGTGGCGACGAAGGTGATCATGAGCGGGCTGCCCTCGTAGGAGAGGATCTTCTCCACGGCGATCGCGTAGCCGGGGCAGTTCTGCACGACAGCGCCGAAGCCGACGATGGCGGCGGCGTTGATGAGCGTGGTCATGCACATGGAGATGGAATCGGTGACGGTCTTGCGGTTGGCATCCCAGTCGCGGGGCAGGTACTTGAACTGCAGGATGATGACGGCGGCGACACCGCACAGCAGCGCGAACTCAACGCGGATCTTGAAGATGTTGAGCACGATGATCGGGATGAGCATGGGGATGACGGAAAGGATCCAGTGCGGGCCCTTCTTGGCGTCCTCGTCGAGGTCGTTGTTCTCCTCGAGCGCGCCGGTGCCGTAAGCGGGGGCGTAGCCCTTGCCGGCAGCGGCCAGACGCTTCTCATACCACTTGATGTAGAGCATGCCGACGACGATGAACACGATGGACACGAACAGGCCGAGCAGGCCGCCCGCGCTGACATCGGTGCCGAAGTAGCTGGCGCACAGGACGTTGTTGGTCACGGGTACCCAGGGGATGGCCAGACCGAAGTTGAGGCCGAGGGAGTAACCGGCGATGACGGACGCGCGGTTGATGTTCGCCTTGCGGCAGAGCTTGAGCGCGATGGGGTAGCAGATGAACAGACTGATGAAGCTGGAGATGCCGGCCATGGCGAGGATGGCGGTGAACAGGCACACGCCGAGGGAGACGTTCTTCGGGCCGACGAGGTTGAGGATGACGCGCGCGAGGCTGTCCGAGCCGCCGGTCACGTCGAGCAGCTTGCCGAACAGAGCGCCGAGGAAGAACAGGATCATCCAGGACTTCATGAAGCCGACAAGACCGCCCATGTAGGTGTCAAACAGGCCGTCGACGATATTCATCTTGTAGATGATCATCAGAATGACGGAGCAGACAATGCCGCCAATCAGGGTGGGCACGTTTTTGTAGCAGAACAGGCCGATGAGCAGAACGGCCGCTACGAGAATCAAAATGTCCATAAATACTCTCCAATTTACTATTGTATTAGATCCAACTGTCAGGCAATAAAGTCGTCAGCGCGGTGCTCCGCAGCCCCACCTGCGTCGGTGAGCGCCGTCTGCCGGAAGAGTGTACTCTATTGCTTTTCTGTCTGCTTGACAGTGTGATCGCGTCTTATGCGCCGGTCGTCTCCGGCGGGGCCGTCTGGATGCTCTTGAGATACGGCACCATGATCTCGTCCAGGCGCTCGTGCATATCGAACGCCGCACCGCTCAGACACCAGTCGAAGGCGATGCCCTTCATGATCGTCACGACGACCTCGCCGTAGTGATCCGGCGGATAGTCGGGCTTGAGCAGTCCCTGCTCGGCGGCCTCCTGCAGGCAGCTGTCGGGATAGCCCCAGACGTAGGCCGGCTGGCGCTGATGCCAGCGGCGCGTGTCGATTGAGGTGTTTTTGGTGTTGTAGTAGTTGCAGCAAAAGTCGAGCCCGACGTCGAGCATGTAGTCGCTCCAATAATAATAGAACAGCAGGATGCGCTCGTCGAAGGCTTTGCCGGCCACGGCCTCGCTGAAGTTGTTCTTCTCGCGAAACTCCGCAAACTTTTGGTAGTTATAATAGACCAGCAGCTCGTCTTTTGTTTTGAAGTGGTAGAAAAACGTCCCGTTCGAAACACCCGCGACCGCGCAGATGTTGCTGACGGTGAGATAGGCGTAGCCCTTTTTCTTTAGAATGGAGGACGCGGCCTTGTAGATCTTCTGTTTCGTTTCCTGTGTCTGGACCTGTTTCGGTGTCGACAGCTGCACAGAATCCCATCCCTTCTTTATATTTCGGGAATGCGGATATTGCAGGGGAAGGTGCGCTCCCTATAGAGCACGCTCTGTGCGCGGACTCTGTCATGGTTTTATCACATGCATCCGGAAATGTAAAGCGAAATTTTTCACAAGGCGCGAATTTTTGAACAAAATCGCGTTTTTCGTGCAGTATCGACAAAACGAAAACGTCAAAATTGTTGATAATTTTTTAATTATCCTGCTTGACAAATTTGTGTCCATATCGTAGAGTAACACGTAGAGTGTGCTCTAGAAAAGCACGGTGCGAGTGACCCCAAACGCTTGCGCCATGGTAACTTTTTTGAAAGTACCAGTCCAAAAAGCAAAACTTTAACAAAAACTTATTTACAGAAAGGCAGTGGAGTTTCATGTCAACTTCCGACAGATTTGCGGGTAAGGTGGCCGTGATTACGGGCGGCACGACCGGCATCGGCCGCGCGATCGCACGCCGCTTCGTCAGCGACGGCGGCAAGATCGTCATCGGTGCGCGCCACGATACTCTTTTTGAAGAAATCACGCAGGAACTCGGCGCTGATAACTGCTGGTGCCAGGTTTGCGATGTCACCAACAGAGCGCAGGTCGATGCGCTCGTTCAGGCCGCTTATGACAAGTTCAACGGCTTTGATGTCATGTTCGGCAACGCCGGCATCAATCTGTTCAAGGACTTCCTCAATGTCACCGAGGAAGAGCACGCCCGCATCGTTCACAACAATTACTTTGGCTGCTTCAACAGCACGCAGGCTGCCGCGCGCGCCTTCGTGGCGCACGAGACCAAGGGCGCCATCGTCAACACGGCCTCCATCAACGTCCGCTGCGCGTGCCCGAACTCGACGCCGTATGCTGCCAGCAAGGGCGCGATCGCCACGATGACGCAGGGCGTTGCCGTGGAGCTTGCCGAGTACGGCATCCGTGCCAACTGCTTCTGCCCCGGCTCTACCGATACGCCGATGGTCACGGAAGTGCCGCGCACCCGTTTCCCGACCTACACCGCGCCGAAGCTCATGATCCAGAGAATGGCGCAGCCCGAAGAGCAGGCGAACATCGCGTGCTTCCTCGCTTCTGACGACGCCTCTTACATCACCGGCGAGACGATCTTCTGCGTCGGCGGCTGGGGCAAGAAGTGAGCCGCGTCCGGCTTGACCGGCGCACATACGCCATCGTGCCCCGTGCCGGTGGCGCTCCCTTAGACAATTCCTGACCGCGCGCCCGACGGCGCGCACATATCGAATACAATTCAAATACTATGCGGTGACCGCGCGCCCCGCCCTCCGGCGGCCGCGCCCGCTGCACGCAAAAATTGGAGTGTGTACTATGAAACTTACGAAAGAACAGTGGAAACAGCTCAGTGACCGCATTTTTCTGACGCTTCGCCCGACGCAGCACCCGGTTGCCATGAAGTTCATCAAGACGCCGGAAGAGTTTGACGCGATCCCCGACATCGAGTTCTGCCAGAACAAGGCCTCGACCTGCAAGCTCATCGGCATGGCAGCGCACTTCCAGGGCACGTTCGGCCTGACGCCCGACCACTTCTCCGGCTACTACTGCGCCATGAACAACGGCTGCATGGAGCTGACGCAGGAGTTTTTGGACGGCGCGATCCTGTATAAGCAGCCCACCCCGTGGCACCACGAGCAGGCGGACGCGATCAAGCACATCCAGTCCAACCTCGAGTACATCCCGGAGAAGCCCTACGCCGGCATCGTCTGCTCCTCGCTGTGCAACTGCAACATCGAAGAACCGGACGTCATCTGCCTGCAGCTTCCGACGCAGGCGGCCTTCCACCTGCTGGCCTGCTATGTCGAGACCGACTGGCAGAAGCTCGAGTTCCCGTTCAGCGGCGAGTCCAACTGCGCCGACACGTGGATGCGCACCATGAAGGACGGCAAGATCGGCCTGTCCCTGCGGCGGCGACCGTGCCACCGGCGCGCTCGGCTATGGCGATGTGCGCGTCACGATGACCACCGAGCAGCTCATCAAGGCGCTCGACGGCTGCGACACGGTGGAGAAGAACAACATTCTCTACCCCTACAACCCGACCTGCCTCTACAAGTCTGCATTCTGATCGTAACCGCACCTTCTATACATCCCCCCAACAAAGCTGCCGCCGAGTGACCTCGGCGGCAGCTTTGCATTGCGATCAGCGCTGGAATTTGCTGCGATTGCATTTCGGGCGCTTTGATGATAGAATGATCAAAATACAGCGCCGCCCCCGGCGGCGCCAAATCAGAGAAACGGGGGATCGCGATGGATCACTACATTCACACACTGGAATCCTGCACGCTGAATTTTGCTTTTTCGGCCATCAGCGGCAAATGGAAACCCTATATTCTCTGGTACCTGCACAGCGCCCCCGGCGGCGTGTGCCGCTATGGGGAGCTCAAGCGGCTCGTGCCCTATGACATCTCGCACAAGATCTTCACGCAGCAGCTTCAGGAGCTCGAGGCATATAACATCATCAAGCGCACCGAGTATGACGAGAAGCCCAAGCGTGTCGAGTATTCGCTCACCGAGGCGGGAAAGCTCCTGCTGCCGGTCATTTTGTATATGCGCGACTGGGGCATCCTTGCGAGCAAGGACTGCCAGCCGGGTGCCATCGAGCGCACGCACGGTCAGCCGCAGGGCAGCACGATCCACTACGGTTACCGCTCCGAGGAGCTGGATAAGTCCGTGAGCATCGCGTTTCAGTGGGGCGAGCCCGTGCAGCCCGTCACGGATGACGGCAGCGCGGCGCAGACACAGGAATGTTCTGACGAATAAAAGAATAAGACCGGATCCTCCAAGGGAGCTCCGGCTGAGACTGCCGGAAAGCCAAGCGGTTTTCTGGCAGAAGACGTGCTGCCTGCGGGCGGCACACACTGTATGGCTTTTTCACATGTTCACGGGGCTGACCGGCCGGTCAGCCCCGTTTTGTTTTGTTGTGCAGGCGTTTACACGATCTCGACGATGCCGCCGTCGCGGATGCGCACGGTCTGTCCCGTCTGCACGGCGGCGAGAAATTCGTCACCCAGGCAGTCAATGACCGGCATATCGGCATCTGTCCAGACGGACGCGAGGATCGCGCCCGAGGCTGCCAGCGAGTCGATGTGCTTGGAAAAGAGCATACACGCCGGCTGCTGCCCGGAGGCGCAGGCGGTGTAGAGCACCATGCCGCCGGTGGTCGAGCCGATGGTCTCCGGCAGGCACAGCGCCTTGCCGATCATCGGCTTTTTATACAGGTCGGGGTTGTTCTGGTCGCCGCATTTGACCTGCTTGTCGTGGAACATCAAGGCCATCTGGTAGCTGGCGAGCGTGTTGAAGCCGCCGTGCGACACGAGCGCTTGTGCCTCACACGTGCCGGGGCAGATGACGCGGCCCTGAAACTGTTTCATCTTACTTCGCCCCCTTCGTAATCATGGTGATGAGCTCGTCCTCGGTGTAGTAGCGCGCGGTCGAGTACGTGCGCAGCTTGTTCGACGAGGTGATGACGGGCATGGCCTTGCTGAGCGGGTTGTTCATGTACATGAGCGGGCAGATGTAGCTGAGCACGACGCCGGTGCTGCGCAGGCGGGCGGCGTAGGGCGTCTTTTCAAATTCCTCGATGACGCCGGGCGCGGCGGTGAACACCGTCGGGATGCAGACCTTGCGCTGGCCGTGCGCACGGAGGCCGGCTTCGACGCGCTCGGTCGTGTCGATGAGCTGGTGGAGCGTCATGTGCGGGCAGCCCATGAAGCACAGCTTCGGCTTGGCGTTGCGGGTTTTCCACACGCACGGGTAGCTCTCGCGCACGCGCTGCAGCTCCGCATCGTCGATGACGTACACCGGTGCGCCGTCGCGGATGAGCGCCTCGCCCTGCTGCATGGCCTCGGGCGTGAGGTGCTCGATGTGGTACAGGCCCACGGCACCGTTGGACGCGGTGGCCGCGCCGAAGTCCTTGAGATACGCAATGGCGTCGTCATTGATCTCCGTGCCAATCCACTGGTCGAGCCCCTTGACATACGGCACCTGTTCCATGACCTTCATGCCGATGGCGGAGCCGAGCAGCTGCGGCTCGGGCTTTTTCGTCGTGCGCACCTCGACGATCCAGTCGGCCTTTCGCCCGTCGTCGGTCAGAAAGCCGAAGTACGGCACGCAGCCCGCGATCGAGCCCATGAGCTCGATCATGCCGGAGTTGCGGTTGCAGCGCGCGCCGAGCACGCTGTTGGCGTAGACCACGGCGGACGACTCCGCCCATGAGAGCACCTCGCCCTGCTTGGGCTTGTTGCCCACCTCGTCGAGGTAGCAGGTGCAGGTATAGTCCTTGTCGCTGAGGATGCCGAGCTGGCGCAGCTGCTGCTCATAGCGCGCCTGCTGCTTATACATGAACTTGCGGAACACCAGATCCTGCAGCGGATTCGAGGGGACGTTCTTGTCGAGCGGGAGCGGGTCGGCGGTGAATTTCTGCTCGGAAAACGCGCCGGCTTCAATGAGCTGGTCGTACAGGTCATAGACCGGCTTCATGGCGTTGATGCCGAAGCTGATGACCGTGTGGCCGTAGGTGCTCGTGATGGGCACCATTTTTTCCGCGCCGAAGGCATCGCCGTACATGACGAGCGTTTTCATGACCTTGGCCATGACTTCGCCCTTGCTGCCGTCGAGTACGGCCTGCTGTTCGGGTGTCAGTTTCATGGGAATCGACCTCCTTGTGCATACATTTACTGTGAATTTCTTGACAAGAATTATAGTCCAATTTGGGCAAAAATGCAAGGGGATATTGGAACAAGCTCGCAAATCTGTGCAAAAAATCCCCGCCGTTTCCATGCCGTTTTGTGGGGCGCACACGAGGGAGAATGTGTAAATAGTGCTTGACGAAAGCACCAGAAGTTGTCATACTGAAATTGGCGCGATTTTTACACTGCCTGTTGAGAAAATATATCACAACGGAGGTACGGGTATGAATGAACTTGTCAACAAGGACCATTTCCTGAAAATAATGGCCACGACAGAGGTCGCGCCGGCGGCGCTTAAAACCGAGTTGAATGCGCAGTCATATGGGAAGCTGCCTCTGTCGCAGTTGGCTGCCTTGGGGGTTGGATTAGAGCCGGTCGTGTCGGCAATCCAGCAGATCACAAATCATGGACAGGCGGTGAGCGGTTACTACAAGGTGACGATTCCAAAGGGAACACATCTCGCAAGCTTTCATAATAGGAGCGACTTCCTTGGGACGGCTCTGGAGAATGCGACGAATTGCATTGACGCACAAGCTCGCCTAAATCCGCTGCTCTGCAATCCAACGCTGCTCTTTGCTGCGGCTGCGCTTATGAGTATGGATAGAAAGCTGGATGCACTGCAGGAGACGCAGAGGGAAATGATGGATTTTTTGCTGCAAAAAGAAATCTCCAAGCAAAAGGGAGATCTGGATTTCCTGTCGGATGTGCTTGAAAACTACCGGTTCAATTGGGATAACGATAAGTTTAAAACGGCAAATCACAGTCAAGTTTTGGCGATTCGGCGTGAGGCCGGGCAGCAGGTGGATTTTTTCCGAGAGCAAGTAAAAAAGAACTTTTTGAAATGTGGATTTTTGTCTGCAGCTCGGGATGTGCAAAAGCAGTTGGATGAACTGACAAAGGCATTTCAGAGTTACCAGTTGGCGCTGTATTTGTATGGATATGCATATTTTTTGGAGATTTTGCTGCAGGAAAGCTTTGATTCCGCGTATTTGAACGCAGCTGCCGCCAAGCTGGAGCAGATGTCTCTTGCGTACCGCGAATTATACACAGAGGCATATGAATGCATAGAGAAACGTGCGCAATCGTCTCCTGAAGCATATATGCTTCGCGGCGTATCGTCTGCAAGTAAGGCGCTTGGCGAAACAATTGCCAAGCTGCCGGTCATCAGCCGGTCACAAGTGGACGAATCGCTTATCGAGGCCGGTCAGAAGATCGGAGACTACGAGAAAAAGCGCACTGCCGAGACGATGCGGAAGTTTGTGGAGCATCAGAGCAGCTGTGTTCATCCGTTCGTTGATCAGATCCAATCCATGAACAGGATTTATCACGGTGAACTTACCATGATCTTCAATGACGAGACGCTTTATTTAGGAACGGCCTGAAAAAGCGGATGATTCCGTAAATCGGGATCATCCGCTTTTTTCGCTTTTGCTTTGCTTATTTTTCCGCGCGGGCAGCTTTGGCCGGCAGCGGGATCTGCGCGAGGACGACGGCGAGGAACATCAGCACGCAGCCGAGGTATTCGCGCGGGGTCATGCTCTGGTGCAGGATGATCGCGCCCGCGATGACGGCGAACACGCTCTCGAGACTCAGCAGGATGGTGACGACCGTGGGGTTCGAGCCCTTCTGTGCGAGGATCTGCAGCGTATAGCCCACGCCGCACGAGAACACGCCCACATACAGCAGCGGCAGCGCGCACGAGAGCAGGGCGGCGGCATCGACGTGCTCGAAAAACGGGATGCACACGCCCGACCACAGCGCCGCGAACAGAAACTGCACGCAGCTGAGCTTCACCCCGTCGCACGTCGCGCTGAAGCGGTCGATGACCAGAATGTGCACGGCAAAGCACACCGCGCACACGAGCACGAGCAGGTCGCCCGCGGCGAGCCGGAAGCTGCCCTTGATGCACAGCAGGTACAGCGACACGACCGACAGCGCGACCGCGACCCACACCGGCAGGCTGACCTTGCGTTTAAAAAACAGGCCGAACACCGGCACGAGCACCACGTACAGCGCCGTGAGAAAGCCCGCCTTTCCGGCGTCCGTCCCGGCGACGATGCCGGCCTGCTGAAAGTTCGAGGCGATGGCCA
>ERZ860445.1865-NODE-1865-length-10633-cov-3.582341_pt1 | contig 10633 bp, 11 predicted proteins | sample MGYA00509977_ERZ860445 | MGnify/ENA primary metagenome ERZ860445 (study PRJEB30046, sample SAMN00715233) | human gut metagenome | study: EMG produced TPA metagenomics assembly of the A metagenome-wide association study of gut microbiota in type 2... | reverse complement strand
GGGCGGTACCACAGGGCTGTGCTGGACGCGCTGCCCGCCGGTATCCCGATCACAACCAACATAGAAGATATACAAACCTTTCTCCGGGCTCGCAAAAGCCCGGATTTCTTTTTGCCTGACTTTGAAAATGACTCAAAGCAGTCAGATTCTAAGACGAACACAAAATAACCAATACAGGAGGAAAAACAATGCGCGCTATCTGCTTTATCCAGGAAACCAAGGATTCTGACCTGACCCAGCGCCAGCAGCAACTCATCTGCCACCGCGCCCTGCGCAAACTGCTGTGGCCCTGCGTGTGGGAACTGTTCGCCCAGGCCGGCACCGAGGAACAGCCGATCTCGCTGCGGCCCGGCATGGTGGATCTGATGCGCGCCGCCGCGGCCGGCGAGGTGGATGTGCTGATCGTCACCGACATCCCGCACCTGCATTGCAGCCGCGCCGAACTGGACGGGCTGCTCATGTCGCTGCTGCAATACGGTGTTCATACCTTTGGCGCGAACGACGGCCAGTGGATCGAGCCGGGCGGACGGCACTGGATGGCGCTGCCGGGGTATGATGGGGAGTTGTACGAATGAGTACCGCGAAAGAAGTTTTGCATCACCCGCGGGCCTGGGTGTATGCGCGCGGCGTCAGCGGCAGCCCTGCGCTGCATGAACGGTTCGATGCGTTGCGCCGGAGCGCGCTGCGGGAAGGGTACGAGATCGTCGGCCAAAGCAGCGATGCACGGCAGCGGTTGGCCGTGCGGTATCCGGGTCGAGCGGCGCTGCTGCGCGCTGTCCGCAAGTTTCCTCCAAGCAGGGCCCCTGTGCTGTTTTGACGTGGAATGTTTCTCCAGTCGGCGTTTTTTCGCTTTCGCTGCTCCACAATCACCTGCGCTTCATTAAACAACTCCTGCGTGATGATTTGCAGCTCCGGCAGAAACGGAGATGTGACATCCTTTGTTATCAGATATCCGGTATACTGCCGTTCTGCCAAGATACGATTCACCGTCAGCGCATTGAATTTTGCGCCGTGATGTGTGCGTATGCCTCTTTCGTTCAGTTCGTTGGCCATGACAAACGACCCGGCTCCTTCATAAACCGTTCTTTCAAATATTTCCCTTACAATGGCCGCTTCCTCGGGATCAATCTCAAGATCCTTGACCGGTTTGTTTTTCTTGTTCAGCCGACCTTTTTCGACAGCCCTATAACCGTATCGCACCGGACCACCGGTATACAACCCTTCAGCCCGCATCTGATCAAGTCTGGTTTTGATGCGCATGGATGTCTTTCGGGATTCGCCTTCGCTCTGCCAGTATCGAATATAATTGATCAACGAATCGGTATGGCTTTCGAACTTTTGTTCGCCTTCTTTGACGCTGAAAATTCGAATTCCTTGCTTGGCGAACCACTCCACCACAAAGGGTGTTTCATCGTCGCGCCGACCTAACCGGTCGAACATAAACACCAGCAGGATATCAAATCGTTGATTAACTGCATCATCACGCAGTTCTTGGATCGCATCGCGGTCATTTGCCGCCACCTTAAATCCCGAAACACCTTTCTCGCACAGCTCTTTTATAATGATCCACCCCTGTGACTCAGCAAACTTCCGACATTCGATACGCTGCATGGGAATGTCATCATGATCCACTTGCCCTTTTGTAGATACACGATACAAGCATTCTACTCGTTCCATTTTCTTCACCTCCTGTGGTCTACCACACAACATATCCTTAATCACGGTAAATAGCTATTACCAATACCAACAACAATCGTGCTGAATTACTGCCACTTTTTTACCCGCTCTGCGTATGCGTCCATCACCAGTGACTTAACTTTTTCCATTGACGGGCTATCCCTTTTTCCAACAAATTCGATGTCAATATGGCTTCCCAAAAAGGAAAAGCTAAGTTGATTGGTTCCCATTGTAAATTCATCAATGCTATATACGTTTTCTCTGGTTTGCCGTTTGTTTTGCATCAATGCCTCCATATAGACAAAATAAAAAGCGGAGCGGTCCTTTCTTGAGGCACCGCTCCGCTGATCTAGTTTAATGGAATCACAGTGTGTTCTATTTTGTTCGTTGTATGCAAGCCTCTACAATAAAGCGCTGTCCAGCCCGTGCCGGTACAAATCATACCGCAAGTCAATCTCGGTCGTGTGTACACAAACGCCTTTGCGCTGGAGCCGCACCAAAATGCGGCGCAGCCGGCTGCGCTTTCTGGAAAGCTGCGAAAGCCGGGTGACGAACACGTCGTCGACCAAACCTTTGTATTGCGCCACCTGCGGCAGCAGAATGACGTCCAGCAACCCAGGCAAAGGCGCAAAACGCGAATATGCAGAGTATCTATGCTATATGGGAGCCAACCACCGTATCGAATGCAGCGGACAAAGAGCGTATGTGGCAAAACGTGTTGAACGGTTGGTCATTCAAGTAACCGGACTTTTGCTCGATTCCATAAGGGACACCCCAAAAGACGCATCCATCGAAAAACGAATGAAAGAGGAAATAAAAGCATTATCTGATAGGGTTAAAGATGCCAAGAAAAAGGCCGACAACGCTGCCCAGGAACAGAAAAACCTTGAACAAGAGGTTGCAAAATCCCTGATGGGAAAAAGCAGGTTCAACCCCGAAATGCTTAGCCGATTGATCGAAGAGGCGTCTCAAAAAAAAGAAAGAGCTACAAAGAACGGCAATCGAACTGGAACAGCAACTTGCGAATCAGAAGAAAATTGCCGAAGAGCTTAGCTCCTATTATGACCGCTTCCTGGGATGGAGCGGAGAATTTGGGATGGCTTCTATTGAAAGGAAACGAATGATCATTGCACAATTGTATAAGCGAATCGAATTGGGGCGTGGGTATAAACTCCGCTTTGTTCTGGACTGGAACTACGAGCAATTTTTGAATGATGCTATATTGGAAGGCGTAAAAGGTGTAGAGAATGCCAGCCTTCAGCCACCGCCCAAAATCAGGAAACAGAGCCGCGCAGCTGCTAATCAAACCCGAAAAACTGCCTGAAATGGCGGAGGAATGAATGCAATCATTCCTCCGCCGCACTTTTTGAATAGATTCAAAATAAGGGAAAGAAACCAAGCGATCTGATTAACACGCATACGCCTGTCACTTTTCCGGCCGATTGAGCTATGGCAGGATACAATCTTAAAACAGATGATTTTCGGGACAACAAAAAACGCGATGGAACGATATGTTCCATCGCGCAATGGCTGCCCCTCTCGGACTTGAACCGAGGACACCCTGATTAACAGTCAGGTGCTCTAACCGACTGAGCTAAGGGGCAACATATTGTAGATACGCTGATTTTTGCCGCCCTGATTAACATGCAAGCGGTAGGCGAATGATGCTAAGGAAGAAATGCAAAACATTAACCACGCATCGTTGGCACTAACCAACTGAGCTATGGGGCAATATTTTCGCTGCAACGTCAAAATTGGCGTTTGGCAGTCGATGCTATGGAAGAATTTTGCTGATTAACCTTGTGCTGTATGCACTAAAATAGCGCATTTTGTCGAAAAGCAAAAAATATATCGTTATTATGATGATAAATTACTTGAAAATGATTTTTCCTGTCAATGGTGTGAAGGTAAACTGTAAAACAAAAAATGACGTAAATACGAGAAAAGCGCCTACGGCTTGACGCTGCAAACGCTCTTCTTGGTTTTCCCGGTACAGGAAAGGAAGAAAGAATAGTTTGATGTGAGGTTAAGGTTTATGGCGTAGCCTCGCTGGATTTCAACTCGCTGGTAGAGCTCCCGCAAGATTTCGCGCTGTTCCTCTTCTGCGGCAGTGGGTAATATACGTTTCCAGCTCAGGACTGTGGCGTATAGGAAAGATAGATTTCGAGAAATGTATTGCAGCTGTTGATTTTGGTCGTTCAACCGATCTACCCAGCCGGACAAGCGATTGCAAATTGTATTCTGTTCGTGAATCAGAGCGCTCAGTTCTTTGGCGGTATATTTGCTTCTGCCATCCAGAACGCGAACCACTTCGTTTTCTCTCTTGGAGAGTTCTGCCTTTGACGATTCCAAGCGGTCCTTTTCTTCCTGTAAACGCTGCCTTGCTACTTTGCGCTTCTTCTCCAAGGTTTTCCGTAAAGAATCTTCTGAATGTGCGGTAAACAGATCCAGCAGGGTAGAAGTCTGCCGCAGAACCATAGAATCTACGGTTTCGGCTGTATAGGTGGATTGCCCGCGCTCAACAACCTGTGCTTTCCGGCAGATAGGACAGACATACTGAGTTTTGTTTCGCCGGGAGTTTTCTGCCGGGCGGCTGGTGGAAAGACGATGGCCACAGATGCCGCAAAAGAGAATGCCGGAAAGTAACGCTGGCTTTCCCTTTCTTGGTATCGAGCGCCGCTGAACTGTAGCAACAGAACGCTTGGCAAGAATTTGGTTTGCCTTTTCAAAAGTGGTCTCATCAATGATCTGCAAAATCGGAATATGTGGTGAGGCGACGTCCCGCTTTATTATGTATCCAAGGTAAGCGCGGTTCTGCAGAATGTTCTTAATTGTCCGACATTGGAATTTAGCGCCTGCCCGTGTACGAAGGCCTCGTTGGTTCAAATCGTTGGCAAGAGTGGTGGTACCGATTTGTTCAGAAACAGTCCGGGCAAAAATCTCTTTGACAATGGCGGCCTCTTCGTCGCAAACCTGAAGATCCTGAACAGGCTTCCCCTTTTTGTTTCGGCGTCCGGTGTAGGCCAGGCGATATCCATAAGTAACAGGGCCACCGGTATAATGCCTTCCTGGTGCATCTGACGAAGCCGTGTCTGGATGCGCAGGGAGGTGTTTTTGGATTCGCCTTCACCTTGCCAGTAGCGAATGTAATTGAGCAGCCGATCTGTATGACTGTCCAGAATTTGTTCGCCCTCTTTGACACTGATAACGCGGATGCCGTGCTTGATAAACCATTCGACAACGAAAGGCGTTTCATCACTCCGACGCCCGATTCTGTCAAACATAAATACGAGCAGGATGTCAAAACGCTTCTCGAGCGCGTCCTCGCGCAGCTTCTGCAGGGCGTCTCGATCTTCGGCTGGGGTCTTGAATGCCGAAATGCCGCGCTCCTGGTATTCTTTGATGATCCACAGCCCGTGCTCCCGTGCGTATTCCTGACACGCCTCTCGCTGCATGGGGATATCATTATGATCGGCTTGAGCCGTTGTAGAAACCCGGTATAGGCAGGCAACACGAAGTAGACTCATACAATTATAAAACTAATAATATTAACACTAATTAAGAGAAATATATTTACAATCTGTTTCGAGGTTTAATAGATCTACAAAAGCATCAACTTCCATATTTGAAGTTAATCCTATCTTATAAGTGCATGCGTTTGAAAAATTAATGTCTAAATGATGTAGTGGATGTCGTTGCCCATCTTCATGCTCTGGGTCATAATCATATCTTAAGTAACCAACCTCAAAAGAGCATAAATATTGATATAAAACCCAGATTTCTTGCTGTCGTAACGAAGAAAGGTCAAACTCTTTAGTTGTCTCTAAAAATTCTTCAAATAAACCATCGAAAGAAACCTGAAGATCTTCTGAGATAAACAAACGCGTTAACGCTTGAATAGCTTGACTATCGATTTCAATACCATGATAATGCAACTTTAGAAAAGAACCATTGTCTGATACGAAAAAAGGAAAGTGAATTGAGTGTAATTGGCGGTTTTCATTTTCCCAGATCAATCTATTCATGCTGTCAGAAATGTATAAAACAACATACGGAAGAGGATTGGTTGGGATATCAAAATAGAGGTCGGCTATTGAAAGGTTTGCAATATGAGAGCAAACGGAAAATATTAATTTTACAGCACTGGAATTGTTCCGAATGGAATTTAGTTCTTTCTCTCTCAGTGAAATCTTGTACGATTTCATGTGTACTTCTCCATAAGCATTTCGATTGCTTTATTTGTGCTTGTGATAATTTCTTCTTCTGTTTCATCATCGATTAAATTGGGTACGATTTTGTTGATTTTATCGCGTAACAATGGTGTGATATATGGTGCAAAAGGGCTGGACAGGCATGTCTCGCTAATTAAGTCTTCCAGCGATTTCTTTTTGCCCGTTGTTGCGATTCTAATGTTCTCTTCCAACATTGCTTTTTCTTCTGCGGTAGGCTCTGTAACAACAATTGAATCGGATTCAATGATGCCCTTTGCTGCGGTTTCATATGTGTGAAGAAAAGATTCGTTAAGCGAAGAATCTACGATGAAGTAAGACGTTAGGAAAGATCGCGTTAGAGCCATATATATTGAATTCCTAGAAGAAATGCTTGTTTTCACTCGGCCAACGTGTACACAAATTACAAAAGGAAATTCCAAACCTTTAACGTTGTTAATGTTGCTAATATATAATTTCCCTTTTTCTCTGTTTTTTGTTACATGGCCTTGTGTGACATCGATGGAAAAATGCCGCTCCAGTTCAATGGCAAGCGTGTCTGCCATTGAAAAGATTTGCTTATTATTAGAAGTAAAAATAATTGCAATGTCATCTGCTTCCACAGATGGATTTTGTTCATAAATGCGCTCAATGGTGGAAATAATTTGGTCGACCATTGTTTCTCTTGTGCAGCCAATAACTTGTACACTATCAGCACTATCTTCTGCGGTATCCCCAAATCTATGGACCGGACTACGGGAAAGAGAAACGGCGGGAGGAGTTCTCTGCAGTTGGTAACCACAGGCCTCCCATTCGTCGTCTTCAAGCCACCTAATAACAGGCTTTTCATACAGGCCCATGCCAACGGCGTGAGCAAACATAAGGGTGTGTGGGTTGGTTCTGTAGCATTTGTTTAGCAGATAGTCACAATTTACACTGTTGCCAAAGTCGGAATCAAAAATGTTTTGAAATATATCTCCAGCTAAATATACTTGAAATTTTACAACATATTCACAAAGGTCAAAAAAGGCGCTTGAAAAATCTTGGCTTTCGTCTACTAGAATATAATCAAAACAGGGTTCGAAATTTGGAATTTGCTGTAGCTTTTCTAAGGCCTCTCGACAAACGGCATCAAAAGATGTGAATTCATTATAGCGATGAAAAGGTAGATTATAGTAACTACATATAAAGCTGTAAAGTCCAGAGTTACAATCGGAAGCAGACCCCCAACTTCTGCAAACCCAAAGGCGCTTATCCCACTCAATCTGTTTTTCAACGCGCATGAAATCAAAAAACTGGGAAATCCGGTTTCGCATATCGTTTGCAAGAACTTTATTGTAGCAAGTAAACGCAATTTTGCTATTTGCTTTTTTGGTATATAGCTTTTGAAGTTTATGCAACAAAAGTTCTGTTTTTCCTGTGCCGGCTAATCCCTGAATTGTTACACGCTTTTTTGACACTTTGCCATATATAAATCTACTTTGCATACCGTCAAATAAAACGATTTTTTTCTTGACTTTATCGAGAATTGTGTTAGGCGTTTCGACGCCAACCTTTTCGGGATCATTGATGCTGCCAATGAGCAGAGAAATAAGAAGCTCGACGCGTCGTTCTGCGATAAAGGGGACTTGCTGCTGAGAAATAAGGTTTTCAAGATTGTTGCTAATGTCGTTTAAAGAGCATTTATGAATGTATCCTTTCCACTCGCGTGGACGCCCAAGCCATTGACGGTATCCGTATTTTTCAGATAAATATCCAAGATCTTCAATAAAATCTTCAAAGAAATCCTCAAAGTCGTTCGAATGACAATTTGGGGAGTCTATATTTCTATCAATAACTAAGATGTAATGTTTGGGCAAGAGAAGAATTATCGCGTTAGGATAAGAATAAGAGGTGTCGCTGCCTAGTGCTTTGCTAAGCAAATAGATAGGTGCTTTTAAAGTAATAGATAATGATTCGAGTTTCTCACAAAAAGAAGAGAGTTGTACAATATTTGGAATTCTATCGTCGCAAAAGAAAGAACTGCTATTCATATAGAAACCCCTCATTTAATCAGGCTGCTACTTACGTTGAAATCATATAACTAACGGCAAATTTTTGTTGCACAATAAAAGTAAACGATATACTATAACTGAAAAAAATTAGTCTATTTTGATTACAGCGTAGCGGGGAAGTTTATCCGCACGCTTACCGAAGCACAATTTTAGATCTTTGGCGGGCATAAAAACATAAAGGGGATCTTTCTTTATGGTTCGACCTTCAGTGGTTATTTTTATACTTGAATTATCTAACGCCTTAATTAATAAATCGCGTTCAGTAGTTTTGTTGTGTACCCTACCTGTACGGGCTATTTGCGAATACACAAGATTGGTTCTTACACCGACAACGTCATGCGATTGAGTTTCCAAGCTATTTTCTACAAAACATGAGATTTCAAATTTGGAATCTTGGTGAGGTACCTCCTTAATAAGTGACAATGACATTTGTTAAGCCTCCATTTTGTCTTGTTTTTTTAACCAATTGAGAAAAGAATCAATATCTAATTTGAAAACCTCACAGTAGCGTTGTATCCAAAGCGATAGATATTTGTCTATTCCACAAAAATCCATGCATTGTAGTAGCCATTGATGATTGGAACTGTTTATTGTTACGCCAAAGGTGATGAAGGGCATGCGTTTTTGGGTATGTTGATTTACTTTTTTTACATAAACGTTTTTGTCAAACTTGGGTACAACGGTGATAAAGTCTTGCCATTTTTTATTGAGCTTCTTTTGACATTTTTCTTCATTACTTGTGTAAATTAAACAACCGGTATTTTCTGATTGAAATGCTTCGAGGATAAGATCTCCATACTTTATATCACTTGGCTCATATGATAAGTGATTATCGGAACAGGAGTCATCGTCGGAGAAGGAAGAACATAGCGTTGAGTAGTTATAAGATTGTCTATCGGATAAATATCTGAAATGAAAACGTACAATTTGGCCAGCCTGTATATGATCGACTAGGCATTCGTGGAATTCTTGACAAAGCTTTTGGAAAAAGGCTTGAAAATTATCGAATATTTTTTCTTCGTTTTTACTAAGCAGCGTTGATATCGTGGCTCGCTTTTCTACATCTAAAGCAGGATAAATGTCCGGATTATTTAGATAATCAATGAAGAATTTTCCTAAACTTAGTGTGTGCTCATCATAATCAACATCATTCTGTTGAGAAAGAAATGATTGAAATAAATCGCTTTTATACGAGTCCATGCTTTCGGCTATTCCAAATGAGATTTCATTTAACCTACACTGGAACTCTTTGTAATGGTCAAACCAATTATTCGAAACATATATAGTTTTTGAGTCTAGCCCATTGGCGGTACTTAAGAGAATTGCACCTTGACCTTCTTCAAATCGAAGAGGGCGAACTAATTTATCTCCAGCCTCAGATCCTGAACGGATTTGGCCTGTGTAAATGCTAAGATCTGGAATGAAACTGCTGCCATCGTTTGTTCTACGAACATAGATCTCAACAGAATTTGATCTTAAATCGAATAAGTAAAGCGAGTAGTAGTGGTCATGAACTCGATCACTTGGCTTTTCAGGCCATCCAAAGCCGGTCATAAGCGTATGGATAGCATGCCTACTGTTAGACCAATTTATTACATTTCTGTCATGGGTATGTCCACACATATATATATTTGCGTTCATTTCGGTGTAGGATATCATATGAGCAAAAAGCTTGTCTTGCTCACTTCCGCTGAAACACTCGATCGGATGATGCCCTAATACAAAAGTAATTTCAATTTTCGTATCATCTGTTAAGTTATGGAACTGCTTGGTTACATTAGCTAACTGAAATTGACCAAGAATCAATTGGCGCGTATCTTGATCGTCAGCACAGCTCCAAGCGGTATTAAGCATTACAAAACAGTACTTTTTGTCTTCAACTTTTAAAATGTTAACACCATATGTTCTTTCGGAAATCTTATTAATAGAGTCCATGTCATTAAAGAGATCTGAATAAATGTAGTTTATTAAATCAATGTATCCAGATTTCCTGTATGTATCATATAGAATTGGCCATACGGTTTTTTCAAAAGTTTGATCAAAATGGTCCTTTTTGTCAATCTCTTTTTTTGAGAGCTGTTCATCAGATAATTTCCTACAGGCAGTAACCAAAAACTCATTCTCTGGGGTTCTTGTCTTGTCATGGTTTCCGGGAACAATATATAGTGCACAAACTCTATTCCCAACAATATCTTTTAATTTGCGGAAAAATGTTTTTGCACTTTCTAAGGCACGATAGTCGCCAATATTGATAGTATCGCCAGTGACAGCAATGACAAGCTTCTTGTCTGGAATGGACTGAACTTGAGTTTTAATATCAGCTAATAGCGAATTTAGCGGTTTCGATATTGATTTTCCTTCTCCACCGATATGTAAATCTGAGAGGTGAAGAATAGCTAAATCAAACATACACCGAGGCCTCTTTTCTTTTTGAAGTTTTTCATCCGTTGTTTTGTAAGAGCTTTAATGTAAGTGGTGGTAATGTAAATAGAGAATAAAAATCTTGCAGGGAAAAACGAAAAACACAAATATAATATGATAAGGAGGCTGAAAAGAGAAACATAGGAAGCTATACAATTATATATATATATTATTATATCTAACTAATGGGTTAATTTCAATGATAAAGGCGAAATATCGTTTGAAATTTTAGAAGGCATCCTTTGAGGGATTACATTATTTAGAACGATAGGC
>ERZ860445.1864-NODE-1864-length-10634-cov-14.335098_pt1 | contig 10634 bp, 9 predicted proteins | sample MGYA00509977_ERZ860445 | MGnify/ENA primary metagenome ERZ860445 (study PRJEB30046, sample SAMN00715233) | human gut metagenome | study: EMG produced TPA metagenomics assembly of the A metagenome-wide association study of gut microbiota in type 2... | reverse complement strand
GTATAAAACTTATGCCGTGAGATTACAAACGGCACATTTAATTTTCGTATGAAAATGAGCAAAAAGGTATTTGATTCACTCCAACAAGGTGAAGTTAAATATGAAGTTGATGATTCGTCTATTAGATTTGGAAATCCAAAGTCAAATATGATAATAACAGTGTTCAGTAATCCCTATTGTAATCCTTGTGCAGCAATGCACAAACGATTGCAGGCATTATATACTTCAAACTCTTGTTTGATACAATACATCTTTACCTCCTTTAAGCCGGAATGGAATGTAATCAATAAATATTTGATTGCTGCTTATCAACAGTATGGTTCAGAAAAAGCATGGGAAGTGTACTCGGAATGGTACGACAAAGGCAAGTTTTCTCAAGAACATTTCTTTGATAAATTCCATCTCGATATAAATACCAATGATGTTGAACATGAGTTTCAGCGTCATGAGCAGTGGAAAAAAGATACGAAGTTTAATGCCACTCCTACTATATTGGTTAATGGGTGTAAAATACCCTATGGATACACCATCGAGGATGTACAATATATCGCATAGCAGAAAGCAAAAATGAAAAAGAAAATATTTACTGAAGAGCAAAAAATGCTTCATCATCTTATTCTTCATTCGCATGACGTACCTACAGCGTGGGGGCTTTTCAATGGGATGACGGGTATAATGTTGGTACTTGCTCATTATGCCAAAGTTCGTAGAATGCCAGTTGTTGAGTACGTTTCAGACTACCTTATGGAACAAATAACAAAAAATATAACAAAAACGAGTTCCATTTCATTTGGGAATGGCATGGCAGGTATTGGCTGGAGCATAGAATTTCTTATCCAGAACGGATACATGAAAGGTTGTGGCGTGGAACTTACTCGTGAAATAGATGAACGCATTATGGAGGTAGATATACGCCGTATGACAGATGATACAATGGAAAATGGCACCATCGGTTTGCTCCATTATGTAATAGCGCATATACAGGGCGCAATTTTGCAAGGACAGAAGGCTTTCGATAGTCAATATATTGATGATTGGCGGCATGTGTTGCATTGTCGGTGTGAATGTTATCCGCAGGATAAACAATGGGAAGAAATGGGCGAGACGCTAACTAAAGCCATAGAAGGGCAATGCATGTATTCACTTGAACTGTTACAATTTGTAAAACCGATGAAGTGTCCTCCATTTGATTTATTAGGTCTTCATAATGGACTAGCCGGTTATGTGGAGCTACAACTTCATAACAACCAATGTATATGATAAAAAAAAGAGTATTCATCGTTGACGAACATATATCCTCAAAACAAAATGGGGTTGGAACTTATATGCAATGTCTGCTTGATTGTATGAGAAGTTTGGGTGTAGAGGTAAATTTACTTTCTTTCAATTCGGAAGAAAAGGATTTTTGTTTCTATAAACAAGATGGCTGTAACTATTACTGTTTTCCCATTTGTAATGGAGGACGAATGTTGGAAAGCGGAGGACTGTGCTGGCCTGTATTGAAGTTGTATGTGGCCGATAGTGAAGAGAATGTTTTTTTTGTAAATCATTCGCCATGTGTAGAATTTCTTAAGTCTCTCCGTGAACTTTATAAAAAGTCAAGGATTGTTTTTACTATTCATGATCAAGGGTGGACAGCTCCACTTATGGGAGATAAAGAACATTTGCGTGAAGTCATTGTTAAGAACTATCCGCGCAAGAAACGATATGAAACAGAATTGTTTTGCAAAAAGTATTTCAGGCAGGAACGCCGGATGTACAAAATAGCCGATGATATAATATGCCTTTCTGAAAGTACAAAAGAATTACTCTGTGATACATATAAAATTCCAATGGATAAAATCCATCTCATTCCTAATGGGTATACTGAAATTCGCAACCAGCGTACTCTTACTATACGACAACAATGTCGCGAAGAGCTGGGGATTGAACAAAACGAACAGGTTCTTCTCTTTGTCGGTCGTACGGTGAAAGCCAAAGGTATTGATGATTTATTGATAGCGTTTGAAAATCTTTGGAGAGAAAATAACAGATTGCATTTGGTGATAGCAGGTGAAGTGTTTAGATTAAATGACTTTACAAAACTAACACCATATAGTGCAACACATATTACTTATACAGGATTTATTTCACAAGAGCAACTAATGAAATGGTATGTCGCGGCCGACATAGGCGTATTACCATCCTATACCGAGCAATGTAGTTATACAGGAATGGAAATGATGGCAAACGATTTGTTGGTAGTGACAACCGATGGGAATGGCTTAAAAGATATGTTTCATCATAAGTATAATGCTCTTGTCGCCCATATAAAGCCCAAACTTTCAGAAAGCCTTGAACAAATATTGGAGTCAGCTCTTAGCCTTGATAAAGATGTGCAAAGATCCATTTGTTATCGTGCAAAAAGCGACTTACAGAAGCGATACTCCATATCCCGTATGAGAGAAGGATATCGCAAACTTCTTAATTAAGGGTCGAATTTTCGACTATATAAATTACATTATTAACAATTTAATCTTTTTCAAACATGAAAAGTATTAAACCTATCGCCTTGAAAGAGGCAAAAATCCTTAGCAATGAGGAAATGAAATACCTTTTCGGAGGTAGTGGTGGCGGCAGCGGCATGACTAGCTGTACTGCTGATTGTGGTTCTCAACCTTCTATGCCTATGACTGATTGCATAGGAACATGTATTGCCAAAGACGGTTCTGGCGTAACATGTAGTGGGGCGACAGAAATATTCACAAAATTTTGTGATGGAACTTCATCCACAACCCGTGTGGTGTAACGTCTCTTTAAAGTATTTTTGCGCATTAAGTAATCAGATCTTTTTCTGCACGGCTTGACTTTGTTCAAATTGTGCAGAAATATCTCCTAATTACATAGCCTATATGTATCATAGAACATTGCTTTTGATTTTTTGTATTGGATTATTTAATCCTATCTATGCACAAACGACTCGAATCAGCGGGGAGGTCAGCAGTGCGCTAACTCAGGAAGGAGTAGCGCGTGCTGTTGTTAGGCTGCTGAACGCAGACAGCGCGGCAGTTATTGCTACCGATACCACCCGTTATCGGTTGATAACAGAGAAGGGCGATAATTGGCAAAATACCTATGCTGACAAATACAGCGGTGCTATTTTCTCACTCATCGTTCCTGAGAAAAAGGAATATCAGCTCGTGGTGGAAGCCAAGGGTTTTGAAGAGTTTCGCTGCAAAGTACTGCCTGAAACGGGAAAGAAAACAGTCAAGGTGCCGCCAATCTACCTCATACCCATTAAAGAACGCCAACTTGACGAAGTGGTAGTGAAAGCCACACGCATCAAGATGTTTTACAATGGTGACACCCTTGTTTACAATGCCGATGCTTTCAACGTGACACAGACAAAGTCACTTCGTAAACTTGTGCAACAACTGCCAGGTGCAGAGATGACAGACGGCGAGATACGCGTCAACGGCAAGCGGGTGGACAACCTGCTAATCAGTGGCAAAGACTTTTTCCAAGGCAATATTCAGGCCGCGCTTGACAACTTGCCCGCCTATATCGTAAGTCGCATCAAAGTTTACGACAAAGCCGGTGAACAGTCGGAACTTTCAGGACGGAATATGCACGACGAGAGCTATGTGATGGACGTACATCTCAAACGGAAGTACATCGGCGTGTGGATGGCGAAGCTTTCGGCCGATGGCGGTACGGAGGGACTGTGGGGCGGACAGGTTTTCCTGATGCGCTTTGACGACCGACAAATGTTTACCGTCAATGCTGATGTCAATAACTTTAACCAAGACCGGCAGATGTCTAACATGGCGAACACAAGCGATATTATCCCTTGGGGACAAGTCAGTACCAAGACCGCACGCTTCAACTATTATATAGAGCCTAACAAAACGTGGCGCTTTACTGCCGATGGCAAAGTCAGCCGTAAAGACACAGACAAACGCAGTTGGCAGAACAATGAAACTTATCTCTCACCGACAAACCTCATGAGTCGCAGTGATGAACATTCTGACGGTGATGATGTCACGGCAACGACTTCTGTCGCGCTTCGTGCCCGTAAGACGGGGCATTGGCAGCATTCTTTGAATTACGACTTCAATTACAAGCGCAGCCGTGACACCCGCGATAGTCGCAGCCTCTCTTACTACTTGCCTGCCAAGGCTGCTTGGGAGGGTCTCACACTTGACAGCATTGTCCGCCTTGAAGAAAAGGAAACGACCGAAAATGCCCTGCTCTACAGCCTGCTTACTCCAAATTTGTCTCGCTCTCGTAGTTTTTCCAACCGTCCAAATTGGCATTCTTCATTTGTCTTTGGTAGAGATATGCTCAACTTCAACGTGCAGTTTGAACATGAGACGCAATCACGGTATGATTTTTCCAATTACCGCTTGACTACCTATACTGACGAGACAACCGATGCCCGTCGACGTTATCTCAATCTGCATGATTACCTTATAAAAGTCAATCCTGAACTGGAGTGGATACATCAATACGAAAGGGCGAAACGCTACAATGGTGTAGTGAAGCCTTTCCTTCGATTCACACATCGCTACGGTACGTCAAATCACCCTGAATATCGTCTGGAACGTATGACAGAGTGGTCCGACGGACAGGGGTGGGGACTTGAAAGTTTGGGACGTCTGCCTCAAACGGAGTGGCAGTCTCTCTGTTTGGACGAAGTCAACAGTTATTATTCCACAGAGAAGGAGGAAAAAGCCGAAGCCGGTATAGGTCTGTCGCATAAAGTACTCTTTGAGCGCGGCACTTCGTTGCAGATTGATGCCGAAGAATCGTTCTACTACCAACAACGTACGCTTAACTATGACCGTGAAGGACACAGATACTCTCCACAACGAGATGGCTTTTTCTTCCGACCTTCCCTGACACTGAGATGGAAATACGAAAACCGCGAAGGGCGCACTTGGATGCCAGAGTGGGAAGCAGGCTATCAAGGAAAGCCTTCCATACCAGCGTTGACGCTGCTTCTGCCCATACGCGATGAATCAGATCCATTGAATCGTTTTGTAGGTAATACCGACCTTGGCAATTCGTTCACACATGAATTGAGCACCGCCTACCGCTTGCAACATGTCAAAAGCGGCCGCTCGTTCAACATCAACGCCACTTACCGTCGCCTTCACAACGATATTGCCACACAATCAATCTATGACCCTGCCACAGGCATACGAACCTATCAGCCGGTCAACACCTCGCGCACCCACGCTGTTCTGGGACGCACGGAGTTTTCATCCCCTCTTGACAACAATAAGCGCTTTTACCTTTCGGCTTCTATCTCTGCCGATTATTACCAAGCAGAGAATCTATCCTTCCTTGCAGAAGAAAGTACGGTCACAGCGGGTCTACTCCGCAATTTGGGACTCACCCCTTGGCTTACGCTGCGTGTTACGTTAGGCAACAAGTTCCGCTTTTACGGTCGTTGGAGCACCGCTTTCCGTCATGTATCCCAACCTGGCATGATCGACAATTATCGCGAAACCACACTCTATGGAGACTTCAACTACACCCTGCCCTGGGGTATTCAGTTTGCCACGCTCGTACGAACCACTTATTATGCAGGTAACAGTCAGGAGGCACTCAACCACACGATGACGAACTGGGACGTTTTACTTTCAAAATATTTCTTAAATGGCCACCTCGGTGTTCATCTCAAAGCGCACGACCTTCTGGCGCAAGCCAATACCTATCGCAGTGAAGTAACCGCTACCGGGCGCATTGAAAGCTATACAGACGTACTGCCCCGCTACCTGATGCTTACAGTTAGTTACAACTTTAATTGGACAGGAAAGAAAAATAAAATATAACATGTATCATTCATACGTAATTCGAAAACTTCCCTCCGTTTGTAACATAGGAAATACCTTAAAGGTACTACTCCATATTCGCTGTAATTTATAGCGAATTGAAAATTTCTACCTAATAAGTTAAATTGTTAATTATTTAATCCACATAAACATGGAAATAATCAAACCTATCGCCTTGAAAGAGGCAAAAATTCTCAGCAATGAGGAAATGAAGCATCTTTTCGGAGGTAGCGGAAACAGTATAGTATCTTTTTGTTCTATCGAATGCGACGGTGATCTTACTATAAGTCTTATCAATTGTAGCGGTACATGCACGGTTAATCCTAGCTCAAGTGTGACCTGCAGTGGCACGACAAAAGTCTTTACCAAGAATTGCGATGGAAGTTCTTCCCTTGTTACACGCTAATAGTTCATATGTCTCTTTTAAAATTTATAAATTCTTTCATTCTTGATTAATACAAAAATGAATTAAAAATCTATTCGAATCTATTTATACGCAGCGGTTATTGCAATCGGACAATTAATACAGACGAATGGTTTTGAAATGCCTATCTGAGTCGTCGCATTGATAAACGAAAGGTTTGGCTGCTGAAACTATCCGCACATGATTTGCTCGGTCGGCACAGTTCGTGCGCAGAATACTTAATGTCCAAGGGCGTGTGAAAACTGTCTGCAATACAATGATACGAAGCATCATGCTCCACATCGTGTGGAGATTTGACAAAAAGCCATCAAAGAAATGAAACTTAAAAACAAAATTCCAAAAGTAAGCGTTCTTCTTCCCGTCTATAATGCAGGGTTATATTTACAGGATTCTATTGAAAGTATCCTAAAACAAACTTATACCGAGTTTGAATTGCTCATCCTTGATGACGGTTCAACAGACGGATGTACCGATTTCTTAAATCAGATTGCAGACGAACGTATTCACTTGGTTAAACGGAATCATAATTATATTGCCACACTCAATTATGGTCTCTCCATTGCCAGTGGGCGGTATATAGCTCGGATGGATGCAGATGATAAAATGCTTCCGACTCGGTTAGAGGAACAAGTAGCTGTGCTTGAAGCAGACAAAAACATCATGATTTGTGCTTCATATATGAAGCGTATGGGAGGAGAGGAAGTGTATAATTCGGGGGTGAAAGGAAAAGTCAATCCATTTGCTCATATCCTTTTGCTTGGTAACTTCATAGCACATCCTACCGTCATGCTCCGCACGGACTATCTCCGGGCGCATCAATTAAAATACAGCCCGAAGTATATTTACGCAGAGGACTATAAATTGTGGTCTGATATAGCTTGTCTTGATGGAGTGCTTTATATTATTCCAAAACCATTGCTTGAATATCGCATATCAGAAGGTCAAGTGAGTAGAGTACATAATCAACAACAAACAGAAACGGCAGGACGAATCCGTAATGAACTTTTGAACTGTTTGATAAAGAAAAAGTCCCATTGCTATGTGGAACATCTGAAGAAATTATTCAAAACATATGCTTTGCTCAATGAAGACAACCTCCTTGATGACGAGTATATTTTCTATGGCTATTATAAAATCTTTTCACGTATTTTCGCCGAAGATGAACATTAAGTATTTATTCCCTTTCTATCCACAATACGATATGATGGATTGTGGCCCCGCATGTTTGCGTATGATTGCAAAACATTATGGCAAGCATTATACATTGCAAACATTGCGTAAGAAATGCTTTATTACTCAAGAAGGTGTTTCTATGCTGGGGATTAGTGAGGCTGCGGAAAGCATTGGATTCCGTTCCTTGGGCATTCGCCTTGATACGGATAAATTGGCAGGAAATGCTTCACTTCCAAGTATTCTTCATTGGAATCAGAATCATTTTGTTGTCCTCTACAAGGTCAAGGAGAAACGGAACGGAAAACATATATTTTATATTGCTGACCCTGCATCCAAATGTGTGAGGTATAACCGCGAGGAGTTTGAAAAGTGCTGGTGCAGTTTGGCAAGTGAACGAGAGGGTACAGCACTATTACTTACGCCAGAGCCGGACTTTGACCAAATAGACGAAGAACTGGAAAATACAACAAAACGCGACCTAATCTTCTTCGCACGCTATCTGCTCCCATATAAGGGACAGTTCATGCAGCTTCTTCTTGGCATGGCATTGGGAAGTCTTTTACAGATGGCCTTCCCTTTTCTTACCCAAGCCATGGTGGATGTCGGCATCGGCGATCACAATCTTGGTTTTATTACGATTGTTCTCATCGCCCAACTTGCCTTATTTTTCTCGCAGCTAGCCATCGGGTTCTTACGGAGTTGGATAATGCTACATATCAACTCTCGTATAGACATTGCGCTTATTTCTGACTTTTTGATGAAACTCATGAAGTTGCCGCTCCACTATTTCGACACCAAGATGACGGGCGACATCATGCAGCGCATAGGTGATCATGCCCGTATTAAGTCTTTTTTGATGGGAAATACGGTGAACATTCTTTTTTCTGTTGTGAATTTCTTCATTTTCAGCGGCATCTTAGGTTACTATCATCCGCTAATTCTTGTTATTTTCCTTGTTGGTAATTCCCTTCATGTGGTTTGGATTCTGTCTTTTATGCGCTTCCGTCGCGAACTCGACATCAAGCGTTTCAATCAGTCTGCCGGAGAACAGAGCAAAATCATCCAACTTATTCAAGGCATGCAGGAAATAAAGCTCAATAACTGTGAGCGACAGAAACGTTGGGAATGGGAGCATATTCAAGTCAAGCTATTCAAAATTAATGTTCGAAGTCTCACTTTGGGGCAAATCCAGCAAGCTGGTTCTTCGTTTTTTACACGGACAACCAGTATTATTGTCAGTTTTATTGCTGCCAAAGCTGTGGTAGACGGTCAGATGACTCTCGGTATGATGATGTCGCTTACCTATATCATCGGACAAGTTGCTGCTCCTATAAGTGAATTTATAGGCTTTGCCCAGTCCTTCCAAGATGCGAAGATTAGCCTTGAACGACTGAATGAAATACATAATCAGGTCGATGAGGAGCAAAATATAGAGGCCAAACTAACACTTCTGCCTGTCAATCGTGACATCCGCCTGAAAGATGTAACTTTCAGTTATAGTGGTGCAGACCGTGATTATGCTCTTGATGGTGTGAGCCTAACCATACCAGCAAATAAGGTAACCGCTATTGTTGGTGCAAGTGGGAGTGGCAAAACTACCATTGTAAAACTTTTACAAGGATTTTATGAGCCTCTTCGTGGACAAATAAGCATTGGAAATACTCCGCTCTCACTTATCAACCCTCACCTTTGGCGCAGCAAAGTCGGCAGTGTAATGCAGGAAAGTTTTATATTTTCCGACACTATCGCCCGGAATATCGTCATTGCGACTGATGATATTGACCTCAATCGTTTGCATCACGCCGTTGAGGTGGCTAATATTGGGGACTATATCAATTCTCTTCCGTTAGGTTATAGCACAAAAATCGGTATGGAAGGCAACGGACTAAGTGCTGGACAGCGCCAGCGTATTCTCATAGCCCGCGCTGTCTACAAGAATCCCGAATTTATCTTCTTTGATGAAGCTACCAATTCACTTGATGCTAACAATGAAAGCATTATAATGAAAAACCTCCAAACCTTTTATAAAGGTAAGACAGTCCTTGTTGTAGCTCATCGCCTTAGTACGGTTCGTCATGCAGATAAAATTATTGTGCTTGACCATGGCAAAGTAATCGAGGAGGGAACACATGACGAGCTAACTGTTCGTCGTGGTGCCTATTATACACTTGTTAAGAACCAACTTGAACTCGGTCAATAATAAATGAAAATGGAAGAAGAAAAGAAAATTTTCATAGACAAGGGACTTTCCCTTCGCAGCGAAGAAGTTAATGAAGTTATGGGCAATGTTCCGCATCGTGTATTTAGGGTCGGGACATTTCTTATCATCTGCATAGTAGCATTATTAGTAGTAATAGGCTATATGTTACAAGTTCCAAGCTATATAGAAGTCCCATATATAGTATCTGTAAATGCATCAGCGCTTGGCATAGTATCAAAAAATGCTGGTACCGTTATGTTCAGATATAATCAGCTACATACAATAAAAGAGGGAGATACCATCGCAACTGTAATGAAAGATAATGAGAGAGTTTATTATATTTCTCCAATAAGTGGAATGGTTGAAAGTAATTTTTTATACACAACAGGAGACAATATTACAAGTGGAGATACGTTGGCCCGCGTTATTTCCCGTGAACTTCCTAATTATAGGTTAATACTCAAAGTATCGCGAAATATCAAATCGGAGATTAAAAGTGGTATGAAAATCAAAATTACCACGGAGGAAACGACGAAAGAAAATGCTACTGGATATATAAAAAAGGTCTCCGTGATTCCTGATGAAGCCAATTGTTATAATGCTATTGTGGAAATGCCGATTAGTATTGTACAAAATATTCCAAGTTCAGGAAAAGTGAGAGTCCTATATCAAAAAGAGAATGTATTCATGAAGATTTTTGGACAAAAAACAAGATTGCTATTGAATTAAATTTGTTTATCGGATTATGTACCTAAAATCCAATGTTGTCCTAAACGATTTATAGGTACGATGAATATGAGGTTGTTGTAGATAACAACCCTTCAAAGCTTTTTTGGGCCCCATTTATATCACTTCAGCTGGCTCTGGCGGAGGTGTAAATGGCTCATTCAACCACTTTTCGAGTTCAATTTTCGTGAATGTGTTCAATCTAAGTGATACGACAAGATTGGCGAGCCCCATTTGTACTTTGCAATGTGCTTTAACCAGCAAAGCAGTAGCATCGTTGACAAAGCAGTCC
>ERZ860445.1862-NODE-1862-length-10643-cov-2.895542_pt1 | contig 10643 bp, 9 predicted proteins | sample MGYA00509977_ERZ860445 | MGnify/ENA primary metagenome ERZ860445 (study PRJEB30046, sample SAMN00715233) | human gut metagenome | study: EMG produced TPA metagenomics assembly of the A metagenome-wide association study of gut microbiota in type 2... | reverse complement strand
TGGGCGGCGGCACGCCGACCACGCTGACCGCCGACCAGATGGACCGCCTGCTCACAAAATTGGAGCAGAATTTCGACTTTGGAGGTCTCGCCGAGCTCACGATCGAAGCGGGCCGTCCCGACACGATCGACGAAGAAAAGCTGCGCGTGCTGCGCGCGCACAACACCACGCGCGTTTCCATCAACCCCCAGACGATGGAGGACAACGTCCTCGCGGCCATCGGGCGCCGCCACACGGCGGACGATATCCGCCGCGCGATGGAGCAGGTGCGCGCCGCCAATTTCCCGCACGTCAACATGGACCTCATCGCGGGCCTGCCCGAGGATACGCCCGAGGGCTTTGCAAGGAGTCTCGACGAGGTCATCTTGATGGGCGCGGACAACATCACGGTGCACACGCTGTCTCTCAAAAAGGGCAGCCGCATCATGCTCGAAGGCAGCCGCATCCCCGGCGCGGACGAGGTCGCGCAAATGCTGGACTATGCCGACCCCACGCTGCGTAAACATGGTTTTGCCCCCTATTATCTCTACCGCCAGAAGTACATGTCCGGCAGCTTTGAAAATGTCGGCTGGACGAAGCCCGGCGGCACGGGGCTCTACAACATCTACATCATGGAAGAGCTGCACTCCATCCTCTCGCTCGGCGCGGGCGGCTCGACCAAGATGGTCGGCGGCGGGCAGATCCGCCGCGCGTTCAACGCCAAATACCCGCGTGAATACATCGACCGGCCCGAAAAGCGCCGCGCGAACCTGATGGACTTCGCCCGCTTTTACGCCGAACAAGGAGAATAACGATGAATAAGAGTGATTTCTTTACCGCCGACGCGGTCAAGCCGCACTTCACCTATGATGATTACTGCGAGAGCGCGGATATGATCGCGTCTCACCTCGGCGATTTCCGTCCCGAGGTACTGCTGGTGCTCGGCAGCGGTCTGGGCTTTCTCGGCGACCGCGTCGAGGCGCGCACCTGCGTGAGCTATGCGGACATCCCGCACTTCCGCGCGTCCACCGCGCCGGGACACGAGGGCCGCTTCGTTTTCGGCGAGCTGCGCGGCAAGCGCGTGGCGGTCATGCAGGGCCGCATGCACTGCTACGAGGGCTACACGATGGAGGACGCCGCCTACGCCTGCCGCGTCATCCGCTTGCTTGGCGCAAAGACGATGATCGTGACGAACGCCGCGGGCGCGGTGAACACCGAGTATTCCGCGGGCGATCTGATGCTCATTTCCGATCACATCAAGCTTTTCGACTTTGGCCCGCTCTGGGGGCCGAATATCGACGAGTTCGGCACGCGCTTCCCCGATATGTCGAGCGTTTACTCTCCCCGCCTGCGCGAGCTCGCGAAAGATGTCGCCAGGGAGCAGGACCTCACGCTGCGCGAGGGCGTCTACATGTACTTCCCCGGCCCGCAGTTTGAAACCCCCGCCGAGGTGCGCGCCGCGCGCATTCTGGGCGCGGACGCCGTGGGCATGTCCACCGTGCCGGAGGCCATCGCCGCCGCGCACTGCGGGTATGAAATTCTCGGCGTGACGCTCTGCGCCAACATGGCCGCGGGCGTGCTGCCCCAGCCGCTCTCCGGCGAGGAGGTCAACGAGATGGCCGAGCAGTCGGCCCCGCATTTCTCCTCGCTCATCCTCGGCTGCCTCGAGCGGCTGTAAAACAGTTTATTTCTGCTAAGAAGGAAAAGGTCGAAATTTTAATGGCTACGGAAAAGAAACAGTCCTTTTTCGGCGGTGCGGCGGTGTTGGCCGCCGGTGTCGTCATCGTGAAGATCATCGGCGCGCTCTTCAAGATCCCGCTCGCGAACATTCTGGGCGAGACGGGCAACGCCGACTTCAACAACGCCTACAACATCTATGCCGTGCTTCTGACCATCTCAACCGCGGGGCTTCCCGTGGCGCTCTCGAAGATGATCTCGGAGGCGAAGACGCTCGGGCGCGAGCGTCAGGCGCGCAGGGTACTCAAGGTGTCGTTCGCCGCGTTTTTAACGCTCGGTGTCCTCTCGTTTGTCATCATGTGGTTCGGCAACGAGAAGTGCGCGGCGCTTCTCAATAACCCGAACGCCGCCTACGGTATCAAGGCGCTTGCCCCGGGCGTTGTATGCGTCGGCTGCCTTGCCGCGTTCCGCGGCTTTGCACAGGGCAGCTTCCGTATGACGCCGACCGCCGTCTCGCAGATCATCGAGGCGGTCAGCAAGCTCTTCATCGGCCTTGGCCTTTCGATGTACGTCGTGAGCCTTGGGTACGAGGATTACATCGCCGCGGCCGCGGCCATCGTCGGCGTGACGGTCGGCTCGGTGCTCGCGCTCGTCTACATGCTCATCGACTACTTGCGCCACCGCCCGCGCACCCCGGGCTCAGACACGCCGGATGCCTCCTGTGCGATCTTGAAGCGCCTGCTCTCGATCGCCATCCCCATCACGCTGTCGGCCTCGATGGTGTCGATCATCACGCTGATCGACACGTCGCTTGTGCAGGGCCAGCTCCAGAACGCGCTGGGCTACACGCTCAAGGAGACGCGCCACCTCTACGGCACGTATTCCTCGGGCATGAACCTCTACAACCTGCCGTCGTCGATGATGACGGCGCTGACCATCTCCGTCATCCCGACGGTATCAGCTTCCCTTGCGCGCAATGACCGCGTGCACACGTCCCGCGTCATCAACTCGTCGCTGCGCGTCACGGGTCTGATGGCCTTCCCGATGGGTCTTGGCCTCTGGGCGCTGGCTGAGCCCATTATGAAGCTCTGCTACCCGCGCTATGACAGCGAGCTCGGCGGCTCGCTTTTAGCCGTGCTCGGCATCGCGAGCATGTTCGTCTGCCTGATGCTCATTTCAAACTCCATCCTGCAGTCCTACGGCCGCGTGCATGTGCCCGTTTTCACGATGCTCATCGGTGGCGTGGTCAAGATCATCTTCAACTACAACCTCACCGCCGTGCCGTCCATCAACATCCACGCCGCTCCCTTCGGCACGCTCGTCTGCTTTGTGATCGTATCGTCGCTCAACCTCTTTTTCGTCTACCGCACAATGGAGGATAAGCCGAATTACTTCAAGGTCTTTGCAAAGCCGCTGATCGCATCGCTCGTGATGGCCGTGTGCGCCAGATTCTCCTATCGCTTCTTCGCCGCCCATATCGCGCTTGGCGGCGCGACCACGACGCAGATCGTGAACGTCGGCCTTGCGGTCGTGCTGGCGGTCATCGTGTACGTTGCGCTTGTCCTCGCCCTGCGGATCGTCACGCACGACGACCTCGCGCTGCTGCCCAAGGGCGAAAAGCTCGCCCGCATCCTGCACGTGCGCTGAAAACCCCTGAAAAATCAAGGAAATTGCGCAAAACACCTTGCAATGAGAGGGAATATATGATAAATTATCCTGAGAAAGCTGTCTACACTTATGACGACCTTGTTGACATCCTGCGCATTCTGCGCGCGCCGGGCGGATGCCCGTGGGACCGCGAGCAGACGCACGAGTCGAATCGCCGCAACTTCCTTGAAGAAGCGTATGAGGCCGCCGAGGCCTTCGACCTCGACGATCCCGAGCTGATGAAAGAAGAGCTCGGCGATGTGCTGATGCAGGTGCTCTTCAACATCCACATGGAAGAGGAAGCCGGCCGCTTCACGACCGACGATGTGACCGACCACGTGGTGCGAAAGCTCATCTTCCGCCACCCGCACGTGTTTTCAAACGCAAAGGCGGACGACAGCGAGCAGGTGCTCGTCAACTGGGACAAGCTCAAGCGGCAGGAAAAGGGCCAGCGCACCACGGCCGACGCGATGGATTCCGTCGCCCGTTCACTCCCCGCCCTCTGGCGGGCGGACAAGCTGCAGAGCAAGGCCGCGAAGGCGGGCTTTGAATTCCCCGATGTCTCCGGCGCGCTCGACAAGCTCGACGAGGAGACGCAGGAGCTGCGCTCCGCCGTTGAAAACGGCACAAACTTTGAAGAAGAGCTCGGCGACGTGCTGTTTGCTGCCGTCAAGGTCGGCCGCTTCTGCGGCGTCGACCCCGAGGCGGCGCTTTCAAAGACCTGCGAAAAATTCATCGCGCGCTTCCGCAAGGTGGAAGAGACGGTGAATGCGCGCGGCGAGGATATGTCCGCTCTCCCGCTCGATGAGCTGATGGCGCTGTGGAACGACGCCAAGGAACAACTCAGATGACCAAAAGCGGCAACGCTTTTTGCTCATATACACCCCGGAGGCCCCGTCTCCGGACACTATTCAGGAGGATCAAACGATGAACAAGACTGAACTCATTGCTGCCGTGGCGGAAAAAGCCAGCATTTCCAAGAAGGAGTCCGAGGTTGTGATCAACGCTGCCCTCGACACCATTATCGACTCCCTGAAGAACGACGAGAAGGTCCAGCTCGTCGGCTTCGGCTCTTTCGAGACCAAGCACCGCGCTGAGCGCACCGGCCGCAACCCCAAGACCAAGGAGAGCATCACCATCGCCGCTTCCAAGGTCCCGACCTTCAAGGCTGGTAAGGCGTTCAAGGACGCTGTCGCGGAGTAATTCCCCAGTCAAGCTCTTTCATCATCAAAACGGCGGCGCGATGCGCCGCCGTTTGAGTTGGTGGAGCCCCTTTGATCCCGCACTTTTCCGAAAAGGAGACGAATTCCATGCGTCTTGACAAATATCTCAAGGTCTCGCGCCTTATCAAGCGCCGCACCGTGGCCAACGAAGCCTGCGACGGCGGCCGCGTGACCGTCAACGGCAAGGTCGCCCGCGCGTCTTACGACGTGAAGGTCGGCGACGTGATCGCGCTGCACTTCGGCGAGCGCGTGCTCGCGGTCGAGGTGCTCGATGTATCCGAGACCGCCGGCAAGAGCGAGGCCTCGCTCCTCTACCGCGAAGTGAACGCACAGTAAACCGTACTATTTTGGGTGCGCCCTTCATACGTTATCGTATGGAGGGCGCTTTCTTTGCGCCCAAAGCGAAAGGACGGGTTCTGACTATGACTTACGACACTTCCCCCGCTTCTCCCCAGCGCATCGAATTATCCGGCCGCGAGAGCCTGACGGTCTCCGGCGTGGAGGATGTCGACCGCTTCGATGAGACCGAGATCGTGATGAACACGTCGCTCGGTGTGCTCGTTGTCACGGGCGACAGCCTGCACATCGGCAAGCTGAGCCTCGACGGCGGCGAGCTGCATGTCGACGGGCGCATTGACGCCATCGCCTTTGAGGATGCGCCGTCAAACCGCGGCGGCCTGCTCTCGCGCCTGTTCGGGGGTTGAGGCACCATGGGCGTGTCGCTCTCCGAGCAGGCGCGGTGCTTTCTCGCCTCGCTCCTGCTCGGCTTCATCCTTTCTCTTCTCTATGACCTGCTGCGCACCGTACGGCTGCGGCGGGCGACGAAGCGGCGCTTTACGAGCGCGCTCGATCTCCTCTACTGCGCGGCGTTCGCGCTGCTGACGTTTCTCTTCGCGCTGCGCATCGGCGGGGGCGAGCTGCGGCTCTATATGCTCTTCTCGGTGCTGCTCGGCGCGGTGAGCTACTTCACGCTCTGCGCACGGCTTTTCCGTCCGCTATGGGCCTTCTGGGCGGAGGTGCTGTTCTCCTTTGCGCGATTAGCGGCGGCGCCGCTGCGGTGGCTCCAAAAAGTTTATGGTAAACTTGCCAAACTTTGCAAAAGATACTTTCTTTTTTCCAGAAACCGGCTTATAATAAAGTCGTATGAGCGCAGCGCCCGTTATTCGCTGCGCCGCGCAAGGAAAAAGGAGGCTCATCGGCATGGCAGAGCAGGCCAAAAAAGGCAAAAAGCGCACCAGCTTTCTCACGATGCTCGTCATCGCAATTCTGATCGCACTGGTGGGGGTGCAGCTCATTCATCTGCGGAGCCAGATCGACGACGCGCGCAGCCAGCTCACCGCGCTGCAGAGCGATCTTGACACTGCCAAGCAGGAGAACGACGCGCTCGCCTCGGCGCTCGAAAAGGCCGACGACCCTGAGTTTTTGCAGGAGCTTGCCCGCGATCAGCTCGGCTATGTGACGCCGGGAGAGAAGACGTTCTACGACGTCAGCAACTAAAAAGAGAACATTATTGAAGCGCCCGTTGAGGGCGCTTTTTTCTTGCGTGAAATAAAAAGGAGCCGCCGGCCAAGATGGCCCGCGGCTCAAATGGGTGGGATATTGGAAAGCTTCCGATGCTTATGATACCGCCCGTCCGCCAAAACGTCAATGGGAGCTTTTGCCGCATTCTGCCGCCTTTTGTCAATTCGCGTCGTGCGCCCTACATTTTGTCAATATGTACAAGAATGCTCAATTCATATATCGTTCATTTGAAATTTTCGTTCATTCGTGCTATGATATAGAAAAGGAAACAGAAGGGCAAAACACTTCTCTTTCCTTCCTCACCAATGAAAGGAGCCAACACTATGAAATTCACCTACACCTGCAAAAAAGTCTCCCTGAACGATTCCGTCAAGGCCTATGCCGAGAAAAAGGTCGGCAAGCTCGAGAAGTTTTTCAAGGAGGAGCCCGAGGCTTCTGTCACCTTCTCCGTCGAGAAGAAGAACCGCTGTGTCGCCGAGATCATGCTCCGCGGCGCCAACGGCACGCTGTTCCGCGCGGTATGTGAGGACCCGGACGGCGACATGCGCGGCGCGATCGACGAGGCCACGGCCCAGATCGAGCGCAAGATCCGCAAGAACAAGACCCGCCTTGCCAAGAACCTGCGCGCCGAGGCTGTGCTGCCGGAGCTGCCCGAGGAGTTCGAGGCCCACGAGGAGGGCGCGTTCGACATCGTGCGCACCAAGCGCTTCACCGTCAAGCCCATGAGCGTGGAGGAAGCCATTTTGCAGATGAACCTGCTGGGCCACAGCTTCTTCGTCTTCCGCAACACCGATTTCGGCGATGCGATCTGCGTCGTTTATCGCCGCAACAACGGCGGCTACGGCATCATCGAGACCGAGGATGACGAGGAGTAAGCCGTTCAGAAAGCATATAGAAGGGCTGAGCGAATGCTCAGCCCTTTTTTTGCGCGCTTTTCCGTGGTATACTGAGTTTGTATTTTTCGGAAGAGGAGAAGTCCTATGAACACGTTTTTCTGCCGCGCGTTCCAGTGCTGCTTTGCCGTCGGCGCGCGCTTTCTCCCCTGGCGCACACCGGAGGTCTTTTCAGGCGAGGGGAGTTTACTGCGCGCCGCAGACATTCTGCACGAAAACGGCCTGCGCCGCCCGTTCGTCATCGCGAGCCGCCGCCAGTGCGCGGACGAGCACTTCCGCGTCTTGCAGGAAAAACTTGACGAGCAGGACATCCTGCTCTCCATCTTCTCCTCGGTCGAGCCGAATCCGTCGGTCGAGACGGTCGAAAAGATCGCCGCGCAGTACAAGATTAATAGCTGCGACTGCTTTCTCGTCATCGGCGGCGGCTCGCCGATGGATGTCGCCAAGGCGGTCGGCGTTGTCGTCAAATACGGCGGCAGCCAAGGCCGCTGCGGCGCGCCTCGCGCGGCCGGACAAGCCGCTTTCGCAGCTTGTGGGACTCTTAAAGGTCCGCCGCCGCATTCCGCCGCTCATTGCCGTGCCTACGACCGCGGGCACGGGGTCGGAGACGACCATCGCCGCCGTCGTCACCGGCAGCGACCACCACAAGTATGCGATCTCCGACCTCTGCCTCATTCCACGCTACGCGATCTTAGACCCCGCGCTGACCGTCGGCCTGCCTCCACACATCACGGCGGAAACCGGCATGGACGCGCTGACGCACGCGGTCGAGGCGTACCTGAGCCGCTTTTACAACACGAAGCAAACGCGCCTGCTCGCGGAAAACGCCGTCGTGACCATCTTCACGCATTTGGAGCGCGCGTACCGCGACGGCACGTCGCTCCCCGACCGCGCGGCGATGCTGCAGGCCTCGTTCGACGCAGGCGCGGCGTTCACGCGCGCAAGCGTCGGCAATGTGCACGCCATCGCGCACACGCTCGGCGGCCTGTATAACACCCCGCACGGCCTTGCCAACGCGGTCATCCTGCCGATCGTTCTGGAGGACTACGGCGCGGCCGTATATCCGAGACTTGCGCGCCTGAGCGAGATCGCCGGTGTCAGGACCGAGGGCACGGATGCCGAGAAGGCGCAGGCCTTCATCGCGGAGATCTATGCCATGAACGAGCGCATGGGCATCCCGAAGGGCTTCGGCTTCATTCAGGAAGCCGACATCCCGCAGATCATCGATTGGGCGCTGGCCGAGGCCAACCCCAACTACCCTGTGCCGGTCGTGTACAACGCTGCGCGCTGCCGCAAGGTCATCGATGACATCCGCGCCAAGGCCGCGGAGAATCCGCCCGCCGAAGCATAAGAGCATAGCAAAGCCCGCCCCGCACAGCCGTGCGGGGCGGGCTCTTTCTTCCGGCAGACTCAGGCGGCCTGCCGTTGGTTTTTGCTGCCGATGCCGCCGTGCAGGACAAAGCGGCAAAAGCCGTTGTCCGGGTGCGCGGACACAATGCGGTAAATGAGCAGCGTGATCGCGTAGGCGATCGTGGCTGCGACCAGACCGACGATCATCGCGCCGAGCACGTCGGACGGGTAGTGCGCCATGAGATAGTTGCGCGCAAAACCCATCACCGGCACAAACAGAAACGCCCAGTAGCGCGCGGGCTTTTTGCCCGTGAGCACGAGCGCGGTCACGCCGGCCATTGCGGCCGTCACATGGCCGGAGGGGAAGGAGTATTCGCTCTCGGCATAGGCGCCGGCAGCCTGCCACCAGGTGCGGAAAGGTTCCACCGTCAGCGGGCGCGGCCGGGCGACGAAGTCCTTGAGCCAGAAGTTCGTGATGAGCGCGCCGCAGCACACGGCGCCGAACATGCAGATGCCCGCCTTGCGCGTTTTCGGAAAGAGCATCAGCGCGATACCGAGCGCGAGGAAGAGGAGACCCTTCTCACCCAGCAGCGTGATGATGTAGCACAGCGGCGTGAAAACCCCGCCCGCGGCCTCGGCAAGTTTGTGCAGCGCCTGCAAAATGGCGTAGTCATAGCCCGCAAACGCGGTGTTGAGCCACTGCGCGATCGCAGTCAGTTCCATAAATAATCACCGTCCGGAATCAAAAAATTGCGGCAGTGCGGCTGAGCGCCTGCCGATGAGCGGCGTCGAAACACGCCGCAGCGTAACTTTGACATCATACACCGCCTGCGCGGCTTTTGCAACCGTTGCCGCCGGAACGGAGGGTGAAAGTTTTGAATGAACGATTTTTATCAAAAACAAAAATGGAACGTTTTCTGTATTTTGAACCGGTTATTCTGCTGCGGGGCTTGACTTTGGCGCGAAAAATCAATATGCTGGTAAACGGAAATTCAATCTTTAGATAGGAGCGATTTTTGCATGATTCTCGATTGCAGCAAGTATGTCGGCCTTTGTAAGTGCGGCCGCGAGCACACCTTAGAGACGAAGAAGGTCGTCGTGGAGTATGACGCGCTCGACAAGTTCGACCAGTATATGGACGAGGTCGGCCTGACCGGCAAGCGCGCTGTCATCTATGACACGAACACGTATAATCTTCCGACGCTCAAGCATGTGCGCGCCGATCAGGAGATCGTTCTCAACGCCGAGGGGCTTCACTCCGAGAAGGGGATGATCGAGGACATGATGCGCCAGCTCGACCATCCGGACGTGATCGTCGCGGTCGGCTCCGGCACGATCATGGACTTCGGCCGCTACCCGGCGTACCACCTCGGCATCCCGTTCGTCGCCGTGCCGACGCTTGCGAGCTCCGACGGCTTCACGGCCAACATCTGCTCGATCATCATCGACGGTCAGAAAAAGTCCATCCCCATGCAGGCTGCGGCGCTCGTCGTCTGCGACCTGAACGTGGTCTCCGGTGCGCCCCTGTGGCTGACCGTGAGTGGCATTTCGGACATTCTGGCCAAGTACATTTCGCTCGCGGACTGGAAGATCGCACACCTCGTCTCGGGCGAGTATTATTGCTCCATGGTCGCCGATCTCGCCGAGGAGGCGCTGACCATTATGCGCAAGGCTGCCGATGATATGGCGGCCGGCGGCAAGCCGGACTTTGAGGCCATGACCATGGCGCAGATGATCTCCGGCCTGACCATGCAGCTGCTCAACCACTCCCGCGCTGCGTCCGGCGCCGAGCACTTGATGGCGCACCTTGTGGAGATGAAGCCGCCGCGCTTTGAAAATGCCCACGGCATGCACGGCCAGTGCGTCGGTGTGGGTACGTACCTGTGTGCCAAGGAGTACCATTACCTTGCCTCGCTCCCGACGCCGAAGGCCAAGCCCTTCGAGCCCCTGACCCGCGCATGGGTGGACGAGAAATTTGGCCCCCTCGCCGACGGCATCATGAAGGAGAACGAGAACGACGTGCTCGGCACCTTCGATCCGCAGAACATCGTCGACCACTGGGACGAGATCCGCGCCATCATCGCCGAGATCCCCTCGGCCGAGGAGCTTGCTGCCCTGTGCGAGAAGCTCGGCGCGTTCTACAAGCCCGAACAGATCGACATCGACCCGGCTCTGTCGGAGGATATGCTCAGCGTTTCGGCTGCCATCCGCAACCGCCTGACGCTCATCCGCATGCGCCGCGTGCTCGATTTCGGCGAATAATTGCATCAGCCTGAATGCGTCCGGAGGCTCTCGCCTCCGGACGCATTCAGTTTGTCGAAAAACCTCGTAGAGTTTCGCCGCCGCAGCGGCG
>ERZ860445.1861-NODE-1861-length-10654-cov-3.138598_pt1 | contig 10654 bp, 9 predicted proteins | sample MGYA00509977_ERZ860445 | MGnify/ENA primary metagenome ERZ860445 (study PRJEB30046, sample SAMN00715233) | human gut metagenome | study: EMG produced TPA metagenomics assembly of the A metagenome-wide association study of gut microbiota in type 2... | reverse complement strand
TGAAATCCTGCCCCATTAGTTTTGCTGCTTTGCTCAAAGCCGTCGCGCCCCGCAAGGGGCGCGTGGGTTGAAATCAAGGTTGACAGAATCGCGTGTGAACGCGAATGTTGTCGCGCCCCGCAAGGGGCGCGTGGATTGAAATTTTTCCTGTTTGTTTTCTGCGGCTGGGGAAACAACGGTCGCGCCCCGCAAGGGGCGCGTGGATTGAAATTTTAATTCTTTATCGTGGCCACGATTTAGATAAAACGTCGCGCCCCGCAAGGGGCGCGGGGATTGAAACGCTCCCGGGTTTTCGTTACCGTATCCCTCCACAAAAAGGAAGTCTCTGCCGGTCGGCAGAGACTTCCTTTTCATTTTCTATCTTTACTTGTCGAAGCTCGGGTTTACGTAGTAGACATTTTTCTCGTCCAGGCGGTCCTTGGCGAGGCGCAGGCCTTCGCCGAAGCGCTGGAAGTGCACGATCTCGCGCGCACGCAGGAATTTGATGACATCACTCACGTCCGGATCGTCGGAAAGGCGCAGGATATTGTCGTACGTCACGCGCGCTTTCTGCTCCGCCGCCAGGTCCTCCGTCAGGTCCGCGATGGTGTCGCCCGTGACCTGCATGGTGCTCGCCGACCACGGGTAGCCCGAGGCGAACTGCGGGAAAACGCCTGTCGTGTGGTCGACAAAATAGGCCTCGAATCCAGCCTCCTTGATCTGTTCCTCCGTGAGATTTCGCGTGAGCTGGTGGACGATCGTACCGACCATCTCCAAATGCCCCAGCTCCTCGGTGCCGATATCGGTCAGCAGGCCCTTGAGCTCGGGGTAGGGCATGGAGTAGCGCTGGGAGAGGTAGCGCAGCGACGCGCCGAGCTCGCCGTCCGGGCCGCCGTACTGCGAGATGATCGCCGCGGCAAGCCGTGGATTCGGGTTCTTGATCTTGACCGGGTACTGTAACTTTTTCTCATATACAAACATTACTTTTCTCCCTCCAGATCCCACGGCCACGGATCATTCAGCCACTTGAAGCTGCCGGGCGTCACGTCCGTCTGCAAAATCGGGCCGTACTGCTTTTCATAGGCCTCGCGCCCCTCGCGGCCGAGCTTGATATACGACCAGTAGAGGTTCAGAACCTCGGTGTCCTCCGGGTGTGTGGTGAGATAAAGCCCCAGCTCGTCGATGGCAAAATCGAGCGCCATCAGCTCTGAGAGCGCCGTGTTGACGGCGGGGAACTTCGTCTTCATCTGCGCGTGAAAGGGTAGGTTCAGCCCCGGAAACAGCGTGCCGGCCTTGAGCGCGTCCTGTTGGGAATAGCGCTCGGGGTCGTTTTTCTGCACGGGGACATAGGGAAAAGCCAGCGGCGCGCAGCAGCCGTTCGGCAGTGTGCCTACGCCGGACTCGGCGCGCATGGCTCTGTTGTCGTCCAAAGAAGTCTCCTCCTTGCAAAGAAATCGGGCATCCGCCCACACCATCCTATGCAGCGGGAGAAAAAAGGGAAGCGGGGCTTTTCTTTTTGTTCAAAGTCCTGTATAATGAAAAGCACATAAGGCCGCGCCGCGGGGCATACATTGTTCCGGGGTGAGGGGTATTTTGTTTATCGTTTTCGGAAAAAAGGCGTTTTACGCCATATTCGCGCTGCTGCTCGTGCTGACGGCGGCGACCGTCAGCATGCTTCTGCCGCCGGAGGCGGTGGAGACGAGCGTGTCGGCGCCGACAGGGAAGACCGTCTGGGTCATCGACGCGGGGCACGGCGGGGAGGACGGCGGCGCCGTGTCCCCGGATGGCGTGCCGGAGAGCGGCATCAACCTGCAGATCGTCCGAAAGGCGGAGGGGCTGTTGGTGTTTCTGGGCCGCAGTGTCCGATTGACCCGAACAGGGGAGGAGGCCATCTATTCTCCGGAGGCCCAGACCCTGCGGGAGAAGAAAGTATCGGACCTGAAGAACCGTGTGGCGCTTATCAACGCCCTGCCCCATGCGGTGCTGCTCAGCATCCATCAGAACAGTATGCCCCAGCACCCCGCCGTCCACGGAGCGCAGGTCTTCAGTAATCCACAGGAGCCTGCCGCCGGGCTGGCGCAATCCATCCAGCAGGCGCTGAATCTGACAGTAAACACCGGAAACGAAAAGACCGCCAAGGCCATAGGGGACTCGGTGTACCTCATGAAGCACATCACGTGTCCGGGGGTGCTGGTGGAGTGCGGCTTCCTGTCCAACGCCGACGAGGCGCAGCTGCTCCGACAGCCGGAGCAGCAGAAGCGTCTGGTGGCGGCCATTGTGGCCGGATACTTGAATTTTGGGAATCATTGACAAAAAATAAGGGGATATCCATGAAAGCGAAGACTGTTTTTTTCTGCACGGAGTGCGGCAATGAGACGCCCAAGTGGTCGGGACGCTGTCCCGCCTGTGGTGCATGGAATACCATTGTGGAGCAGACGGATAAGCCGGTAAAAAGCGGAAGAAAGTCTGTTTTTTCCACAACTGTAAAGGCAGAACGCATCACAGAACTGGGTACCTCTGACGAGATCCGCTTCCTGACGGGTATGGGGGAGCTGGACCGGGTTTTGGGGGGCGGCGCCGTCAAGGGATCACTGGTCTTGGTGGGCGGTGCGCCGGGTATTGGCAAATCTACACTGATGCTCCAGATCTGTAAAAAATTGGGAGAGTTCTCCAAGGTGCTGTACGTTTCCGGCGAGGAATCCACCCACCAGCTGAAGCTGCGGGCGCAGCGGCTCCGGGTGGAGAGCGAAAATCTGTATGTTTTGTCGGAGACGTGTTTAGGGAATGTCATGGAATGTGTCCGGGAGGAAAAACCGGATGTGCTCATCGTGGACTCCATCCAGACACTGTATAATGAAGAGATGGATTCTCCCGCCGGCGGCGTGGGGCAGGTGAAGGACTGTACCATGGCCCTGATGCAACTGGCAAAGGGACAGGGCATTACGGTATTTGTCATCGGCCACGTCAACAAGGAGGGCTCTATCGCAGGTCCCAAGGTGTTGGAGCACATGGTGGACTGCGTGCTGTATTTCGAGGGCGATCAGCACATGACCTACCGCATCCTGCGGGCAGCCAAGAACCGTTTCGGCGCCACCAACGAGATCGGCGTCTTTGAAATGATGGACTGGGGCCTGAAGGAGGTGGAGAATCCCTCCGAAATGCTGCTGTCGGGCCGTCCCAAGGATGCACCGGGGACCTGCGTCACCTGCGCTATGGAGGGAGCCCGCCCGGTTTTGGCGGAGGTGCAGGCTCTCATCGCTCCGGCCAGCGCCGCCAATCCCCGGCGCATGAGCAACGGCTTTGACTACAACCGCTTTGCGATGCTGCTGGCGGTGCTGGAGAAGCGGGGGAATCTGAAGGTCTCCCAGTGTGATGCATACCTGAATATCATCGGTGGTCTAACGCTGGAGGAACCGGCGGCAGATCTGTCCGCTGTGGTGGCCATCGCCTCCAGCTATCTGGACAAGCCCGTTCCCAGCCATATGGCCGCCATCGGAGAGGTGGGACTGTCTGGGGAAATACGGTCTATCAATCACATGGAGCAGCGTCTATCTGAGGTGCAGCGACTGGGTTTCACGCAGTGCATCGTCCCGGAGCACCGGGTCAAAGAGATGAAAGAACTGCCGCATCTGGAGCTTCTGCCGGTACAGAACGTGGCGCAGGCTCTCCAGCTGCTGGTACAGGGAAAGCTGATGAAGTGATGCGAGAAAAAGGAAGAGGGCATATGCCCTCTTCCTTTTTTTGTAACGGATGTAAGATAGTAATACTTTACAGTGACTAATAGAAATTCCTGGTTTTCGGCGACCTGCTTTCGGGGGATAAGCACCATCCTTGACACGCTAAGAATTGCCAGATATTCTGTTATGTCTGCTGACAGCGAAGGGTAAGGGCGAATCTCAACAAAATATGTACCCACGTCAAAAGAGAGCGAGTATCCTGTAAATTATCCATTTGAAGGAGATTCTCTTCCTCACGACCTGTTCGGAAACTATATAGAGTGTTCCGGTAAACTGGTGGTAGGCGGCAATTCAATTGAATCGATCATTCTGATGATTGCGCCGTTTGCTACATCATGGGAGGAGGGGAGATTTTGCTGCTGCCTTTCATAGTCCAGCGGAAGAAAGTCCGTCATCGTCCCTCGATATCGCTTGGGCAGGAAGGTATTCTGGCAGCGGGGATTCTCCCGTTCCCTGATGGCCACCGTCTCATAAAACCGCTTCCATAGGGCTCGGAAGCAAAGCTCCTCCTCACCGGGCAGGGCCAACTGCAGGCTGTCTACCCGCATCATTCGGGATCGGCCGCTGCTGTATAGCAGTAGGTCCTTGTGTGTACTGTCGTAGATAAAAAAGGATTCGTTGGCATAGCGATTGCAGAAGTGGTTTCGCAGCAGGGGGAGGACTCGATTTTTTGGCTCGATTTCCGCTCCCAGCACGCCACTGTACTCGGAAAAACGGATGAAGCCACGCAGCTTCTCTAACTCGCCGCTCATGTGCCGCAGAGCCTTGGCCACGGGGTAGTAGGCCGCATCCGACTGGTTTCTCAGGAAATCCGGTCCTTCGTCCATCAGCTTGCGGACAAAGGTGTAAAGGTGCAACTCTTTATCCTCCATACAGGTGAGAAAGGCACGGTGCAGCAGCTCTGCGGCACGCTTGGAGCGCTTGAAGATGCCCCGGTACACCCGGCGGGCGTGCTCCGGCACCGTCAGGATGCTGCGGACGGAATACAGGGAAAAGCACTCCTCATCGCTGTAAAAGGCGATGGGGAATTCTTTGTGTACATAGCTTTCAAACACGCAGCAAAGGAATCCGTCGAAGCTGCCGTCGTATTGAAAGACCACATCCTGCCATGCCATCGTATCACCCCGCCGAGTCAAACAGCGACAGCTGCCGGCACTCTTCCGGCGGCAGCTGCCCTCGCTCCATCGCCTCTAATTGCCGCTGAAGGGTCTGGGCGGTAAATTGCAGGCCCTGCCGCATCCCGCCGCCGCAGGTGATAAAGAACTGCGCCCTCTTCAGCACCACCCCCAGTTTTTTCAGGTCCTCGAACCGCAGCGTACCATGGCGGCGGGCCGAGACGATACGCCGTGCGCTTATCGGACCGATGCCCGGCACCCGTAGCAGCGTCTCGTATTCGGCGTTCATGATCTCCAGCGGAAACTGTTCCAGATGTCCGATGGCCCAGTGGCACTTGGGGTCCACCAGCGGATTGAAGTCCGGGTGCTGCTCGTCCAACAGCTCCTCGGCCCGGAAGCCGTAAAACCGCAGCAGCCAGTCCGCCTGATACAGGCGGTGCTCCCGCAGCAGAGGGGGCTTCGTATCCTTGGAGGGCAGCAGACTGTTCTCGACTACCGGTACATAGGCGGAATAGAACACTCGTTTGAGACGGTACTTCTCGTACAAAGACTGGGTCAGGTGCAGGATATGGCGATCATTGTCCGCCGTGGCGCCCACAATGAGTTGAGTGCTCTGTCCGGCCGGGGCAAACACCGGGGCGTGGCGGGACTTCACCAGCTCTGCCTTGCTCTCTCTGGCCCGGTCCCGAATCTGTGCCATGGGCCGCAGAATGGCCTGTTTGCTTTTATCCGGAGCCAGCGTTTGTAAGCCCTTCTGAGAGGGCAGCTCGATGTTAACGCTGAGCCGGTCTGCCAGCAGCCCCAGCCGCTGCACCAGCTCCGGCGATGTGCCGGGGATGGCTTTGGCATGGATATACCCGTTGAAGCGATACTCCTCTCGCAGGATCCGCAGGCACTCGATCATCCGTTCGGTGGTGTAATCCGGGCTTCGCAGCACGCCGGAGGAGAGGAACAGCCCCTCGATATAGTTGCGGCGGTAAAAGCCGATGGTCAGCTCCGCCAACTCCCGTGGCGTGAAGGCCGCCCGGCGGGTATCGTTGCTGCGCCGGTTGACGCAGTACTTGCAGTCGAACACGCAGCTGTTGGTCATCAATACCTTCAGCAGGGTGATGCATCGCCCGTCGGCGGAGAAGCTGTGGCAGCAGCCGGCGATAGAGGAGGTGGTGTTGCCGATCATCCCCGGCCGGGCGCTGCGCCTGACGCCGCTGGAGGTGCAGGCTGCATCGTATTTGGCGGCGTCCGTCAGGATGGCCAGCTTATCCAGCAGCTCCATGCCGTTACACCGTGCGGCGGCGCTGCTGGGGGCGATCCAGCCGGTCGATGACATGAATGGCGCTGCCGGAGAAGAAAGCCACGCCCACCACCATCATAATAAATCCAAAGGTCGTCATAGTACATACCTCCTGTGAAACTTTTGTTCGACCCTCATTATAAGTCGAACATCCGTTTCTGTCAATAGAAAATCGAACAAAATTTCTATATTTCTGCAGAGAGGTTGACCGGCCCCGGATTTTGTATTAAAATAGGAGAAAACAACAAGCAGGGGATAAAAGTACATGAATGAATTGCAGCAGCGTTTTATTCGGGCAAGGCGGCAGGCCATCGCCCTGAACTATCAGCATCTCAACGACAAGCAGCGGGAGGCGGTGCTCTCCACGGAGGGGCCGCTTCTTCTGCTGGCCGGAGCCGGCAGCGGCAAGACCACGGTGCTTATCAACCGGGTGGCCAACCTTCTGCGCTATGGCCGGGGCAGCGACACGGAGGAGATCCCCATGCCCATCTCAGAAGATGAGGTGGAGTTTCTGGAGCAGTATGTCCGGCACCCGGACCCGGAGCAGAAGCCCTTGGCGGATTATCTGTGTGCCGTGGAGCCTGCCCGCCCGTGGGAGGTGCTGGCCATTACCTTCACCAACAAGGCCGCCAACGAGCTGAAGGATCGTCTGGAGCGGATGCTGGGGGAGGAGTCCCGTGATGTGTGGGCCGCCACCTTTCACTCCGCCTGCGTGCGGATTCTGCGGAGGGACATCGACAAGCTGGGCTTTGACCGCAGCTTTACCATCTACGATACCGATGACACCAAACGGCTCCTGAAGGACATTCTCAAGGAATTGGAGCTGGATGAAAAGACCTTTCCCGTCCGGGAGATCCAGACCATCATCTCCCGCTCCAAGGATGATATGATCCTGCCGGAGGAGTTTGCCGCTCAGGCAGAAAAATCTCAGGATTGGCGGCGTAAGCGCATCGGTAAAGTATACGCGCTTTACAATCAGAAGCTACGGGACGCCAATGCGCTGGACTTCGACGATATCATCCTTCACACGGTGGATCTGCTGCGGACGGACAGGGAGACGCTGGCCTACTACCAGCGCAAGTTCCGCTACGTCCTCATCGACGAGTATCAGGACACCAACCATTTGCAGTATCTGCTGGCCAGTCTGCTGGCAGGGGGACACCGCAACATCTGCGTGGTAGGCGACGACGATCAGAGCATCTACCGCTTCCGGGGGGCCAACATCGAGAACATCCTGAATTTTGAAAAGCAGTATACCGGCGCCCGTACCATCCGTCTGGAGCAGAATTACCGCTCTACACAGAACATTCTGGACGGGGCCAACGCCGTCATCCGCCACAACACCGGCCGCAAGGGCAAGACTCTGTGGACGGAGAACGGAAAAGGGGAAATCATCACCGTCAAAACCTGCTTCAATGAGTCCGACGAGGCCAACTATGTAGTGGGGCAGATCATGATGAACTACCGTCGGGGCGTCAACTGGAAGGAACACGCCGTGCTCTACCGAACCAACGCCCAGTCCAACGCCATGGAGTATGCCTTTAAGCGCAACGGCGTACCCTATAAGATCATCGGCGGCATGAAGTTCTTCGACCGGGCCGAGGTCAAGGATATGCTGGCCTATCTGTGCGTTATCAACAACCCCACCGATGATCTGCGGCTGCGGCGCATCATCAACGTACCCTCCCGCAAGATCGGCACCGCCACGGTGGATAAGGCGCAGGTGATCGCTACGGAGGAGGGGAGGCCCCTCTATGAGATCCTCTGCCACGCATCCGACTATCCAGAACTGAAATCAAGCGCTGTAAAGCTTCTTACATTTACAGATATGATGGAGGAAATGCGCCGCCATGTGGCCGATCTGGGGCTGGTGGAGTTCTACGAATATGTGTGTGACCGCACCGGCTATGTGCGGATGCTGCAGGAAAAGGACGATATGGAGAGCCGGGGCCGGCTGGAGAACGTACAGGAGTTGGCCTCCAGCATCATGGGCTTTCTGGAGAACGAGCCGGAGAACCCCACTCTGGCGGGCTTTTTGGACGAGGTGGCTCTATATACGGATCTGGACAGTCAGGCGGACTCCGACAACTGCGTCACCCTCATGACCATGCACAGCGCCAAGGGGCTGGAGTTTCCATGCGTGTTCGTGGTGGGCATGGAGGACGGCCTGTTCCCCGGCAACCGGGCCATGGGGGATGAGGAGGAGATGGAGGAGGAGCGGCGACTGTGCTACGTGGCCATGACCCGTGCCAAGGAGAAGCTGACCCTCACCAATACCCGGCAGCGCACCCTGTACGGCCGTACCAGCCCCGCTATGCCCTCCCGCTTTCTCAAGGAGATCCCGGAGGAGAATATGGAGTGGCTGGGGAAGCCCGAACCCCAGCAGGCGGCGTCCCACTGGGAGGGGGAGTGGCAGCGTCCTACCGCTGCGTCTCAGGTACGTACCCGTCGGGAGGAGCCGGTCCGATCTACAACGGCTCCGTCCGCTCCGTCGGTGCGGGCTCGCTCCGCAGCACCCTCTGCGCCCCTGATGCAGCTGCGGGCCGGCGACAGCGTTCGCCACAATGCCTTCGGAGACGGTATGGTGCTCAGCGTCCGGCCCATGGGCGGCGATGCGCTGGTGGAAGTGGCCTTTGACAAGATCGGCACCAAAAAACTGATGCTCAAGGCCGCCGGGACCCATCTGACCAAGCTGTGAGAGGGATAGACTCCCTGCGTTGGCGCAAAAATGCACGGAATGTTCGGAATATTTGCTTAGAACTTCTTGAAATTTCTCCCGGCGTTTGCTATAATAGCCCCAAAGGATAAACCCATCCACAATGGTAAAAAATTCAGCACAGAAAGGAATCGTTACCATGATCTATACTGCGGAAGTACAGCATATGTGTCCGGTGGCCAAGGGCGCTTACCACGGCCCGGCTCCCATCCCTGAGGAGGGGAGGTGGGTGCAGGCCAAGGAAATCTCCGATATCTCCGGCTTTACCCACGGTGTCGGCTGGTGCGCCCCTCAGCAGGGCGCCTGCAAGCTGACCCTGAACATTAAAAATGGCATCATCGAGGAGGCACTGGTGGAGACCATCGGCTGCTCCGGTATGACCCATTCTGCCGCCATGGCCTCCGAGATCCTCATCGGCAAGACCATTCTGGAGGCGCTGAACACAGATCTGGTGTGCGACGCCATCAACACCGCCATGCGTCAGCTGTTCGAGCAGATCGTATATGGCCGGTCTCAGTCTGCCTTCTCTGAGGGCGGCCTATCCGTGGGCGCTTCTCTGGAGGATCTGGGGAAGGGACTGCGCTCTCAGGTGGGTACCATGTTCGCTACTAAGGCCAAGGGACCCCGCTATCTGGAGATGGCCGAGGGCTATGTCACCCGGCTGGCGCTGAACAAGGACGACGAGATCGTGGGCTATGAGTTCATCAGTCTGGGTAAGATGATGGACTTCATCAAGAAGGGCGACGACGCCGCTGCGGCGCTGGAGAAGGCCAAGGGTCACTACGGCCAGTTCGAGAACGCCGCCAAGTACATTGACCCCCGGCAGGAATAAGAGGAGGACAAAAAATGGCACTGTTTGAAAGCTACGAAAGAAGAATCGACAAGATCAATGGCGTCCTCGCTCAGTATGGCATTGGCTCCGTGGAGGAGTGCCGGGAGATCTGCAAGGCCAAGGGCTTCGACCCCTATGAGATCGTCAAGGGCATCCAGCCCATCTGCTTTGAAAACGCCTGCTGGGCGTACACCGTCGGCGCGGCCATCGCCATCAAGTCCGGCGTGAAGTCCGCGGCCGAAGCCGCCAAGATGATCGGTGTGGGCCTGCAGTCCTTCTGCATCGACGGCTCCGTGGCCGAGGACCGGAAGGTGGGTCTGGGTCACGGCAATCTGGGGGCCATGCTCCTCAGCGATGAGAGCAAGTGCTTTGCCTTTCTGGCGGGCCACGAGTCCTTCGCTGCTGCCGAGGGCGCTATCGGTATCGTGAAGAACGCCAACAAGGCCCGTAAGGAGCCCCTGCGGGTGATCCTCAACGGTCTCGGTAAGGACGCTGCCCAGATCATCAGCCGCATCAACGGCTTTACCTATGTTCAGACGCAGTTTGACTACTATACTGGCAAGCTGAGCATCGTCCGGGAGATTCGTTACTCCGAGGGTGAGCGGGCTGACGTCCGCTGCTACGGTGCCGATGATGTCCGGGAGGGCGTGGCCATTATGCACCACGAGGGTGTAGATGTGTCCATCACCGGCAACTCCACCAACCCCACCCGGTTCCAGCATCCTGTGGCCGGTACCTATAAGAAGGAGTGCATCGAACAGGGGAAGAAGTACTTCTCCGTGGCCTCCGGCGGCGGCACCGGCCGTACCCTGCACCCGGACAACATGGGCGCCGGCCCTGCCTCTTACGGCATGACCGACACCATGGGCCGTATGCACTCCGACGCCCAGTTCGCCGGTTCCTCCTCCGTCCCCGCTCACGTGGAGATGATGGGCTTCCTGGGCATGGGCAACAATCCCATGGTCGGTGCGACTGTGGCTGTGG
>ERZ860445.1860-NODE-1860-length-10659-cov-2.811109_pt1 | contig 10659 bp, 10 predicted proteins | sample MGYA00509977_ERZ860445 | MGnify/ENA primary metagenome ERZ860445 (study PRJEB30046, sample SAMN00715233) | human gut metagenome | study: EMG produced TPA metagenomics assembly of the A metagenome-wide association study of gut microbiota in type 2... | reverse complement strand
CCCGGCCCGCCTACATCGGCGGTGTCGCCGGTACGGCCTGCACCATCTCTGACCAGATCTACGGCGTTCCCGCCGGCGGCACCATGGCCCATGCGTGGGTGCAGATGTTCGATTCGGAGTATGACGCCTTCAAGACCTACTGCCAGATCTATCCCCACAACGCCACGCTGCTGGTGGATACCTACAATACCCTGAAGTCCGGTGTCCCCAACGCCATCCGGGCCTTTAACGAGGTGCTTAAGCCCATGGGCATCACCAAGTGCGGCATCCGACTGGATTCCGGCGACATGGCCTATCTGACCCGGAAGGCCCGGAAGATGCTGGACGAGGCGGGCTGGACGGAGTGCCAGATCTCCGTATCCAACTCTCTGGATGAGTACCTGATCCAGGATCTGCTGCTGCAGGATGCCAAGATCGACCTCTTCGGCGTGGGCGAGCGGATGATTACCGCCAAGTCCGAGCCGGTGTTCGGCGGCGTGTATAAGCTGGCGGCCGTGGAGGATCAACAGGGGAACATCACCCCCAAGATCAAGATTAGCGAGAACGTGGAGAAGATCACCATTCCCCACTTCAAGAAGGTCTACCGGTTCTACGGCAACGACACCGGCAAGGCCATCGCCGACTACATCACCGTCTATGACGAGACGTTGGACGACACCAAGGATCTGGAGATCTTCGACCCCAGCGCCACCTGGAAGAAAAAGACGGTGTATAACTTCACCGCCCGGCCTCTGCTGGTGCCGGTGTTTCTGGGGGGCAAGCGGGTGTACGACAGCCCCAGCCTGCCGGAAATTCAGGCCTACTGCCGCCAGCAGGTGGACACCCTGTGGGACGAGGTGAAGCGCTTCGACAATCCTCACAGCTACTATGTGGATCTGTCCGACAGGCTGTGGAACATCCAGCAGGATCTGCTCCGCAATCGAAAATAAGCAAAAAAGCAGAGCTGTCCACTTTGGCGGACAGCTCTGCGTGGTATCCCAAAGGGAACAGGAGGTGACCCGTTGAAAACGCATCAGGTACAACAGAAAACGGAACGTCGTATCTCGGCGGCGCTGCGGCTGGTTTTCGTGGCGGCGCTGCTGCTGGGGCAGATCGCTTTGGCATTCTTTCTCAGCACGGAGCTGCGCCAGCGGGCTGCCATCATCTACACGGTGCTGGAGCTGGCGGCCTTCGGCTACGCCGTGCGGATCTATAACCGCACCGACGGCGCCAGCTATAAGTTCGGCTGGATCTTCCTCGTTCTGACGGTGCCGGTGGTGGGACTCATTCTATACTTTCTCTGGAACGGTGACCGGCAGCAAAAGCGGCTGGACCTGAAAAAGCTGCCCATGCCGGAGGAGCCGGAAGCCCAACAGGCCGCCCACCGCATCCAGATGGAGAAGCTGCGGCGAAAATTCCCCCAGTGGGAGCGGCTCAGTGTCTATCTAAGCCGTCAAGGATATCTCCTTTACGGTGATACGGAGACAACGTATCTGCCCACCGGCGAGGCATTTTTACAGGATATGCTGGAGAAGCTGGAGCAGGCGGAGCATTTCATCTTTCTGGAGTTCTTCATCATTGCACAGGGACAGATATGGGACCGCATGGAGGAGATCTTCCGCCGGAAGGCGGCGGAAGGTGTGGAGGTCAAGATTATCTTCGATGACTTCGGCAGCATGATGCGCTTTCCCGCCGGACAGATCGAGGCCCTGCGGGAGAGCGGGGTAGAGGTACAGGTCTTTAACCCGGTCCACCACTACGTCAACCGCCTGTACTTCAACTATCGGGATCATCGGAAGATCGTCTGCATCGACGGCAGCACGGCCTACACCGGCGGAGCCAACGTGGCAGACGAATACGCCAACCTTACCGTCCGTTTCGGCTATTGGAAGGACTGCGGCATCCGGCTGGACGGCCCCGGCGCATGGGGCCTGACACGGGAGTTCCTCCATATGTGGCAGCGCAACGGCGGACAGCTGATGCAGGAGCGGGACTACTACCGCCCCCACGACCACCGGGAGGCGGCGGGCTTCTGCCAGCCCTTTGTGGACGGGCCGGACAACAACCCCATCTCCACGGCGGAGGACGTGTTCCTGCACCTCATCAACAACGCCCGCCGCTCCGTCCATATCACCACGCCGTATCTGGCCATTGATGAGCCCATGCGGCAGGCCCTGTGCTCTGCCGGGGACAGCGGCGTGGATGTGCGGCTGCTGCTGCCGGGAATACCGGACCACAAGTTCGCCTATCTGGCGGCCCAGAGCCACTACGGTGAGCTGCTGGTGCATCGTGTGAAAATTTACATCTACGAGCCGGGTCTGCTCCACGGCAAGACCGTGCTGTCAGACGGCGAGGCGGCCTTTGTGGGGTCTGTGAATATGGACTACCGCAGCTTCCAGCTGCACTTTGAGTGCGGTACGGTACTCTACGGCGTACCGGCCATTGAGGGGCTGGCGGAGGATATCCAGCGTATCACGGACTGTTCCCGCCGGGTGACGTATCAGGAGTGGAAGAGCCGCCCGTGGTACCGCAAGCTTTTGAGTACCCTGCTGCGGCTGTTTGAGATGTGGATGTGAGTAACATACAGCCCCGGACGCCGAAGCGTCCGGGGCTGTGTTTCTTCTGGTTGCCGTGCAGGACAGGGGATGCTTACAAATTAGGCAAAAGTCCGGCATCATGGAGCTTTTGCAGGCTCATGAGGACCCCCAGCTTGGCGTGATACCACGTCAGGCCACCCTGAAAATACACAGCGTAGGGGGGACGGATGGGGCCGTCGGCGGAGAGCTCGATGGAGGCCCCCTGCACGAAGGCTCCGGCGGCCATGATAACGTCGCTGTCGTAGCCGGGCATGGCCCACGGCTCCGGGGTCACATAGCTGTCCACCGGTGCGGCGGCCTGAATGCCCTTGCAGAAGGCACACATAGCCTCCCGGCTGCCCAGCTCCACCGCCTGAATGATATCCCGGCGCACCTCCCGGCTGCCGGGGACCACACGGAAGCCCAGCGCTTCATAGCATCCCGCTGTAAAGATAGCGCCCTTTACAGAGGAGGCCACCACTGTGGGAGCCAGAAACAGCCCCTGATAGAAACTGGTGAGCAGACCCAGATTGGCGCCCACCTCCTTGCCGAGGCCCGGTGCGCTGAGCCGGTAGGCGCAGCGATCGATGAGATCCTGCCGGCCGCAGACATAGCCGCCGGTGGGAGCCAGACCGCCGCCCAGATTTTTGATGAGGCTTCCCACCACCATATCGGCCCCCACATCTGTGGGTTCCTGCCGCTCCACCAGTTCGCCGTAGCAGTTATCCACCATGCAGATGATGTCGGGCTTGCAGTTTTTGCAGAAGGCGATCAGCTTCCCGATCTCCTCCACGGAGAAGGAGGGGCGGGTGGCGTAGCCCTTGGAGCGCTGGATGGTCACCAGCTTGGTTTTTTCATGGATGGCGGCCCGGATGCCGTCGTAGTCAAAGCTGCCGTCCGGAAGCAGGTCTACCTGACGGTAGCTGACGCCGTATTCCCGCAGGGAGCCGGGAGAGGGGCGGATGCCGATGACCTCCTCCAGGGTGTCATAGGGCGCCCCGACGGGGCTCAGCAGCTCGTCGCCCGGCAGGAGGTTGGCCCCCAGCGCCAGTGCCAGCGCATGGGTGCCGCAGGTGATCTGGGGCCGGACCAGCGCCGCCTCCGTGTGGAACACGTCGGCATAGACGCGCTCCAGATTGTCCCGGCCCTCGTCGTCGTAGCCGTAGCCGGAGGAGAGGTTAAAGTGGGTGGCATTGAGACGATTCTTGTGCATGGCGGAGAGAACTTTGGCCTGATTATACTCGGCAATGTCGTCCACACGGGACATTTCCTCGTCCAGTCCGTCCAGTACTCGCTGTCCAAAATCCAGCACCTCCGGACTGATGCCCAGCTGCTGATACATTTCATTGGTGGTCATGGGATCGTTGCTCCTTACTTAGATTCATTTCCTGGGATATGCTCCGGGAACCGGATGCCCCGGCACTTCATCAGCATCCGGATGGGGTAGTCCCGATCCAAATAGTTCTTGCTGTACCACTCATAGGTGGCGGCGGGCAGATGCTGCAGCTCCGGGGCCTGACACCGGAACAGCTCGAAGGTCCGGCGGTCACCGGAGAGCAGTGCCGCTATCAGCTCCAGCTGTCCCTCCTGCCGCAGCCGCTCCAGACAGGCATCCATGATGACGGCGCAGGAGCGTTCCTCCTCGTCGGCGTAGAGCTCCTTGTTGCCCAGCCAATAGAGAAATTCCTCCGGGTCCAGATCCAGCTTGGTGGTGATCTGGCTGAGCTTGTAAAATTCCTTCCAGTCCCGTTTTTGCAGCACCTCCATCAGGTACTGCACCAGACCGTCATCCAGCGCCACGCAGTCCAGAAACACCTCGAAGGCGTGCTTGCCTGCATCGGGATCCGGGGCCGCCTCGGAGGGCTCCTCCGCCGGGGAAGCCTCCTGTACGGGGGTCTGCTGTACGGCGCTTTGCAGCAGCTGCTGAAGGCTTGTGGTATCGTCCGCCTGCCGGTAAATTTCCTCCGGCAGCGTAACGCCGTCCTGATGGGCGCAGGCACGGACAAAGGCGGTGGCCCCCATCTGCTGAAGCTGGCGGCTCAGGGAAGCGGCCTTCTCCGTCACGTCCCCCTCCGGCAGAGTGATGCCCTCCGGCGGTGAGCGGCGTCCTTCCAGCAGCTGGGTCATGTATTCCAAATAGTGGTCAAAAAGAGTCATACATTCTCCTCACTTTCCCCAAAACTCTATCACATGGCGGTTGTAATTGCAAGGGCATCCGTGCTATACTGAGGAAAAAGGAGGCGGGAACGTGTATTTCGTATACATGGTGTACTGCAAAGGCGATACACTTTACACCGGAGTTGCACAGGACATTTGCCGCCGGATGCGGCAGCACACCGACCGGGGAACAGCCTGCGCCCGGTATACACGAGCCCACCCGATACAGGCATTGGCGGCACTGTGGGAGGCGGAGGACAAGGGAGCGGCCCTGCGGTTGGAATACCGCATCAAGCAGCTGACCCGGACGGAGAAGGAACGCCTCATCCATGAGGATACCGCATTTTCGCAGCTGCTGCCGCAGCTGGAGGTGTCCCGCTACCGGCGGAGACCGGGTGTGACGCTGGAGATGTGTTTGGAGGGAAAAATCGATGCTTGAATGGTATGCAGCGCCCATGGAGGGCCTTACCGGCTGGCGCTGGCGGCAGGTGCAGCACGAGATGTTCGGCGGAGCAGCGCTGTATGTGACGCCCTTCGTGTCCCCCAACGGGAATTTCAGCTTTCAGCGCAAGGAGCTGGAGGAACTGGACCCGGAGCGAAACCGGGGTATTCCGGTGGTGCCGCAGATCCTCACCAACCGGGCGGAGTACTTCGTCTGGGCCGCCAAGGAGTGCCGCAGCCGTGGCTGGGCGCAGATAGACTTGAATCTGGGCTGTCCCTCCGGCACCGTGACGGGAAAGAACAAGGGGGCGGGACTGCTGCGCCAGCCGGAGCTGCTGAGACAGCTGCTGGACGGCATTTTCGATGCCCTGCCGGATATGAAAATTTCCGTCAAGACCCGTATCGGCTGGGAGCGGGCGGAGGAGTGGCCGGCGCTGCTGGCCCTGCTGGAGACATACCCTATCTGCCGCCTGACGGTGCATCCACGGGTACGGACGCAGTTCTACAAGGGGGCGGCAGACCGGGAGGGGGTCCGCTGGACGGCGCTGCCTCTGTGCTACAACGGGGACGTCACCACCGTCCGTGACCTGCGGGAGATGGGGGAGACCTTTCCCGACGACGCCGTCATGGTAGGCCGTGGACTGGTGGCGGACCCGTCCCTGCTGCGGCAGGCGACGGGAGGCCCGGCAGCGTCTCTGGAGGAGCTGCGGGAGTTTCACGACCGGCTGTACGGCCTGTACTGCCGGGATTTTTCCGGCGACGTGCCGGTGCTGCACCATATGCGGGAGCTGTGGAACTATTTCTCCCGGTCCTTCCGGGAGACGGACACCCTGCTGCGGCAGGTGCGTAAGGCTGGGGACTGTCGGGCATATGAGACGGCGGTGCGGCAGTTTTTCTATGACGCAGAGCTGTCCCATTGATGATATCTGTAAAGGAATCATGCTTTACACAAAGAACCCCCGCTTTCCATAGAGGAAGCGGGGGTCTTTTTTGCAGAGCTTCAGTTGAGAACATAGACGGTGCAGTAGCGCCGACCGAAAGAACAGGCATCGTCGTAGGAGTCAAACCACAGATCCAGCTTTGTTCCCTTGATGGCACTGCCGGTATCGGAGGCCACGGCCATGCCGTACTCCAGATAACCGTCGTTGGTCAGAATATAGAACCGTGTGCCGAAGGGGAACACCGAGGTGTCCACGGCGATGTTGCCGTAGGCGGTGGGCCGCCCGGAGGCCGTCCAGCCGTGGATGGAGTAGGCGGTGGATTCGCAGGAGCCGTACACGGAGGAGAAGGCCATGGTGTCGCCGGAGGCAAACAGCAGATAGCCGGTGCCGTCATCAAAGGTCGTCACGTCCACCATGTAGTCAGATCGCTCCACGGAGGAGACCATGGTGCCATACTCGACGATCTCGGTGACGGCGTTGTCCTCGGTGGTGCTGACCAACTCGGTGGAGACCAGCTTGCCGTCCCGGTAGGTGTCCTTGTAGGTCTCGATGACGGTGCCGGGAACGCCCTCCTGCACCACCTCTTCCGTTCCCTTGGCCAGCATATGGTTCACCACACGCTCTGTTTTGTAAGGGGTGGTGACGGTGACGTCACGGGTCTGGGAATACTCTGCCATAACGGAGACGGTAGGCGTCTCGCCGGTGGTGTCCACCACGACCATCTCGCCGTCGCCCACGGTGACGTCGGACCGGCGCAGCAGGTTATCCACCGTTTCCCGCCGGGTGGTCACCAGATAGGTGGCGCCCTGAGCGTCGGCTACCTGCACCTGCTGGCCCTTTACCAGCAACAGCTGGGCGTCCCGGCTGCTGTTGTCGGCCCGAATGTCCAGCAGACCCGTGGTACGGTCACCGTCGGGCCGGCCGTCGATGATCTGCATTCCGGTCTCGTCCAGGATCATGTATACATAGCTGGGGTTTTCGATATCCTGCTGACAGAGGATCACGGTGGTGGCCAGCAGAGCCACCAGAGTAATTGCCAGCAGCAACCCCTTCAAGAGTCGGGGAGATGCGGATCGGTCCGTTGTTGGCCGGGCCGCCGTCTCCATTCTGATTACTGCTTCTTTCATAAAAAACCTCCCAATTCCGCCCTTCATTTCCAGGGTTCGGGGCGGTGGAAAATCACCTCGCAATGCATTTGTAACTTTTGTTACTTTTTTGAAATATGGGAGGAGTATATCACTTCCACCCACTTTTGTCAAGTTTTTTGGATTTTTCATGGGGTTACACACCACTTTTCACGGTTTTGTTCGGGTATCTGACAGGTAAAAAACGGCAGCTGCCGAGGCATTGGTTACAGAAAGGTTACCGACGGTGACAACGGTTGTAAATAAAGATTGAAGAATGGGGCAGGGCGTGGTATAATAAAGAAAACTATCACAGCGGAGGGGTTCTATGCGGCCTGAATTTATCCCCGTGGGGCAGATTGTCAACGCCCACGGTATCCGGGGCGAGGTAAAGCTAAATCCGGCCGGGTTCGATCCGGCCTTTCTTGCGGCGTTTGACACGCTGTATATCGGCGGAAAAGAGACAAAGGTGAAGAGCGCACGGGTCCACAAGTCCACGGTACTGCTGGTGCTGCCGGGAGTGGAGGATATGGATGCTGCGCTGGCCCTGAAGGGAAAGCCCGTCTTCATCCGCCGGACGGATGCCCACCTGCCGGAGGGCGAATATTTCGATGCCGAGCTGGAGGGGCTGACGGTGCTGGACGACGAGAACGGGGAGGAGTTGGGAAGGCTCACCCGTGTGCTGAACTATCCGGCCCACAAGGTCTACGAGGTCCGGGGGAAGCGGGAGTATCTGATCCCGGCGGTGCGGGAGGTGTTCATCCGTGGGGTGGACATGGAGACCGGCACCATGCGGGTGCGGAACATGAAAGGACTGGCCACGGATGAGGATTGACATCATGACCCTGTTCCCGGACGCCATTGATGCTATGATGGGGCAGTCCATTATCGGGCGGGCGCAGGCCAGAGGATTGGTGACCATTACCGCTCACCAGATCCGGGAGTACACCACCAATAAGCAGATGCAGGTGGATGATTATCCCTACGGCGGAGGCCGGGGAGCCGTCATGCAGGCGGACCCGCTGTACCGCTGCTGGGACCATATCTGTCAGGAGGCGGGGGAGCGGGTACACACCATCTATCTCTCCCCCTGTGGGCGGGTGTTTGACCAGCAGGTGGCCAAGGAGCTGAAGGCAGCCTATGAGCGGTTGATTCTGGTGTGCGGCCACTATGAGGGAGTGGACCAGAGGTTCATCGACGAGTGCGTGGACGAGGAGATCTCCATGGGGGACTTCGTGCTGACCGGCGGCGAGATACCGGCCATGGCGCTGGCGGACTGCCTGTGCCGGATGGTGCCTGGGGTGCTGCCGGAGGAGAGCTGCTACACCGACGAGTCCCACTGGGACGGTCTGCTGGAGTACCCACAGTACTCCCGGCCGGAGGAGTGGCATGGTCGAAAGGTGCCGGAGGTGTTGCTGTCGGGCCACCATGGGAAGGTGGACGACTGGCGGAAAAAAGAGAGCTATAAACGCACTATGACCCGGCGGCCGGACCTCTTTGCCCGGTTCGATGAAGCCAGTCTCACCACCAAGCATGACCGAAAGGTGCTGGCGGAGGCCAAGGCGGAATGGGCGGCGGAGCAGGAGTCTCCGGCTGCGGAATAAGACATAAAAAACCGCTGCGTGAGCGTCACGCAGCGGTTTTTTCGGTTATTCGACATCGTCCTCCCGGAACAGCAGGGTGATGCACCACAGTCCGGCGATGCCCACCAGTGTATAGATGATACGGCTCCATACTGCCAGCTGTCCACCGAATATGGCGGCCACGCAGTCAAAGCGGAACAGGCCGATGCTGCCCCAGTTCAAAGCGCCGATAATGACGAGGATCAGGGCGATGCGATCTACGATCTTCACGGTCAAACCTCCCATCTGTGAGATTGCTCCGTCAGTTTGCCCATTTGACGATGGATTATTCAGAAAATTCGTCAGCACGACAAAAATATTTTCAGATTCTGTGGAATTGACGTTGAAATAGCCGGGGGGACTATTGTATAATACAGGAAGAACAGGAACGAATCAACGGGCGGCCGGCGGCACAGCTCCGGCGGCGTCCACACACAAGGAGGAACAACATGAACAAGACCTTTGAAAAGCTGGGCTTTTACCCGGCGGATATCCTGCTGCCCAAGGATCAGGACATGACCAAGTGGGCCGTGGTGGCCTGCGACCAGTTCACCTCCGAGCCGGAGTACTGGCAGGCGGTGGAGGAGAAGGTGGGCAAGGCACCGTCTACCCTGCGGCTGATCCTGCCGGAGGCCAACCTCAAGGCCCCCAACGTGGATGAGTACATCTCCGGCATCAACGCTGCCATGGAGCAGTATCTGAAAGACGGCGTATTCCAGACGCTGGAGGACTCCCTGATCTATGTGGAGCGCCAGCAGTCCGACGGACGCATCCGCCATGGCCTCATCGGCATGGTGGATCTGGACGCCTACGACTTCACCCCCGGCTCCGGCGCCCTGATTCGTGCCACCGAGGGGACAGTGCTGGATCGCATCCCGCCCCGTGCCAAGGTGCGCCGTCATGCCCCCATCGAGCTGCCCCATGTGATGCTGCTGGTGGACGATCCCGATAAGACCGTCATCGAGCCGCTGACGGCGGCAGCCGATACCATGGAGAAGCTGTATGACTTCGACCTGATGCAAAACGGCGGCCATATTCGGGGCTACAAGCTGTCCGACAAGCAGGTGGACGCTGTGGCCAAGGCACTGGAGGGCCTTGCCTCCGACGAGGCCATGCAGAAGAAGTACGGCGTTTCCGGCGTGGCGCCCCTGCTGTTCGCCGTGGGCGACGGCAACCACTCTTTGGCCACCGCCAAGGCCTGCTATGAGGAGCAGAAGAAGGGCAAGACTCCGGAGGAGAATCTGGCGCTGCCCTCCCGGTTTGCGCTGGTGGAGGTGGTGAACAACCACGACGACGCCCTGCAGTTCGAGCCTATCCACCGGGTACTGTTCGGCGTGGATCACGAGAAGTTCATGAAGGCATTTCAGGCTGCCTACCCCAACGCCTACGAGGGCCGGGGCGAGGGCCACACCATTGAGTTCGTGTGGAACGGTGAGAGTCATTTCATCACCGTCCCTGATCCCAAGGTACAGCTGGCGGTGGGCACCCTGCAGGGAGTTATCGATCCGTACCTGAAGGAGAACGGCGGCGAGGTGGACTATATCCACGGCGATGACGTGACTCGTGAACTGGGCTCCAAGCCCGGCAACATGGGCTTCCTGCTGCCGGCCATGGGGAAGGAGCAGCTCTTTAAGACCGTCATGGCTGACGGCGTGCTGCCCCGCAAGACCTTCTCCATGGGCCACGCTCAGGATAAGCGCTACTACATCGAAGCCCGCCGTATCACCAAGTAAACAGAAACGAAAAAATCTCCCTTCTATCGAAGGGTGTCCGTAAAACAGTTAATCCTCCGTATGGCTTAGACCATGCGGAGGATTTG
>ERZ860445.1853-NODE-1853-length-10671-cov-6.987849_pt1 | contig 10671 bp, 9 predicted proteins | sample MGYA00509977_ERZ860445 | MGnify/ENA primary metagenome ERZ860445 (study PRJEB30046, sample SAMN00715233) | human gut metagenome | study: EMG produced TPA metagenomics assembly of the A metagenome-wide association study of gut microbiota in type 2... | reverse complement strand
GGCTGCGGGAGGGCCGCATGACCCTGCGGCGGCAGCAGGGGCTCTACCTCCACTGCATCTGTGTGTTCCACCCGGATGTCTGCCTGCGCACCTTCCAATCGCCCTGGGCGGCACGTTACCAGCGCATGACGCTGACGCTGGCTCTGCCCGGGCAGGTGCGGCTCAAGGTGCGCAGCATCCCCGTGCGGGACGCTGCGCCCTGTCTCAACGCTTTGGAGCAGGAAATATAAAACAAAAGGAAGTCTGATTCTCATGATAAAAACCATTCTCTTCGATTGGGACGGCACCTTACTGAACACCATCGACGACCTGGCCGACGCAGCCAACTGGGTCTGCACCCAGCACGGCTGGCCGACCTTTCCAGTAGAGACCTACAAGCACTTCGTGGGCAACGGCATCCCGAAGCTGGTGGAGCGCTTTTCGCCGGAAAATGCCCGCACGCCGGAGCAGCTGGCGGCCACGCTGGCTGAATTCACTGCCCGGTACGACGCCCACAAGGAGGACAAGACGGCCCCTTATCCCGGCATCCCGGAGCTGCTGGACGAGCTGCGGGCACAGGGTGTTCAGTGCGCAGTGTTCTCCAACAAGGCCGACCCGCTCTGCGGCAAGATCATCGCCCACTATTTCGGCACAGGCCGCTTTGCCGCTGTGCGCGGCAACAGGCCCGGCGTGCCCACCAAACCGAACCCCGCCGGGCTGTATGCGCTGATGGACGAGATCGGTGCAGACCGCTCTGCCACCCTTTTTGTGGGCGACAGCGATGTGGACATCCTCACCGGACACAATGCCGGACTGCCCGCCATGGGCGCGCTGTGGGGCTTCCGGGGCCGCGCAGAACTGACCGCTGCCGGTGCGGATGCACTGGCAGCGGTACCGGAGGATATTTTTACCTATATCCAGAAGGGTTGACGATTTAGAATGCCCTCCGTTTTACTCTGGGCATGTTTAGCAGAAAATTTATTTTTATTTGCAGCTCAGAAAAATCTGCGGATTTTTCTGAGCTGCTTTTTCATGGGGTAGGGTCGTGGCGGGAAGCGGCATCTGCTGCTGTCGGCCTGCGGCCGTCGCGCAGCGACTTCTGATTGGCGGAACCCCAAAAAGCGGTTAAGAGATCTTCACGCCGAACAGGCGGGAATCTCCAGCTTTTTGGGGTGGAGCCTACTGCTTTGGGATTATTAAGGGCGAGTAGCCCTTAATTCGTGCCTCCCGCGCTTCGAAAGTAGCGGGTGCTTTTCTGGTTCTCTTTTGGCACGCAAAAGAGAACATACCCGGCGGAGAACGACTTCATAAAAGCCACACAGCCTATCCCCTACTCGAATACGCTCTGCACGGGAAGCAACACGCAAAAAGGCGAGCCGCCCATTGGACGGCTCGCCTTTTGTGTTCTTTGGGGTAACTTTATCAGCCCAGAGTGACTTCCTGGATCTTGGAGGAAGCGAACTCGAAGGGCCAGACAGTCTTCCACTCCTGATCCTGCACCTGTGCGATAGCAACAGAAGCGTAGGTGTTGTCACGGTAGTGCTTTGCGCCGCCGATCTCGTACTCGGGAGCGAACTCGATCTTGGAGTAGGGCAGAACGATCTTGCGGCCGCCCTCGAATGCACCGTCGATGGACAGCTCTGCCAGAGCGTCGCGGACAGCGGCGCCATCGGTGGAGCCGGCCTTCTCGATGGCGGTCTTGAACAGCCACACAACGGTGTAGGACTCAGCAGAGTGGCCGTTCATGTTGACATTGTAGACCTTCTTGAAGTCCTCGTTGATCTCCACGCCGTTGGTCAGGTCGGGGTTGAACTCGACAACAGAAGCCACGCCGTTTGCGGATGCGCCCAGGTTCGGGATGAAGGAAGGATCGGTGAAGCCGTTTGCCTTGGCAACGATCATCTTGGGCTTGTAGTTCTGCTCCTTCAGGGTCTGGACGAACAGAGTAGCGTCGCCGATGTAAGAGTCGCACAGAATGGCATCGGGATCAGCCTGCTTCAGGGCCAGGACCTGAGAGGACAGGTCGGTAGCGTTGGAGCTGTAGTCCACTTCGGCCACAACATCCAGACCGTAATCGGGTGCGAACAGGTTGACGCAGCGGATCAGCTCCTGACCGATGGCAGCCTTATCGGTGAAGATGGCGACCTTCTTGATCTCGTTGCCGGTCTGCTCCTTGGAGTCCTGCAGATACTTCAGCATATCTTCCACGTAGACGGAGTTCAGCGGGCACAGACGGAAGAAGTAATCGTAGTCCTTGTGATCCTCGTCGGTCAGACGGTCCAGCGTGGAGATAGCGGTGATCATGGGAATGCCGTACTGCTGGCAGACCTGAGCCACGACCTCGGTGACAACGGACATATGGCAGCCCATAATGACGTTGACGCCTTCCTGAGTGATCAGGCGCTCTGCCTCAGACTTACCGGTGGCTGCGTCGCCTGCGTGATCACCGCGGACAACTTCCAGCATCTGACCGTTCACGCCGCCTGCCTTGTTGATCTCGTCCACTGCGAAGTCGATGCCGCGCAGGATGTTCTCGCCGATGGCTGCGTTGCCGCCGGACATTGCGTAGATGGTACCGATCTTGATGGTATCACCGCTGGCTGCTGCAGTGCTGCCGGATGCTGCGGTGCTGGTAGATGCTGCAGTGCTGGTGGAAGCGGAAGAGCCGCCGCAGGCGGTCAGTGCAGCTGCGCTGCCCAGAACAGCGGATGCCTTCAGGAAGCTTCTGCGAGAGATCTTTTTCATAATTGTCCTCCAATTCTGTTTGTAAAAAACAGCTTGTTAATCCGAGATGCCCCGCCGCACCGTGTGAAGTAGTGCCCGCCGGACATCCAGTTTCCAAAATCAGATGCCGAGGTACGCCTTCTTGACGTGCTCGTTTGCCGAAAGCTCGGCGGCGGTTCCTTCCAGCGCCACGCGGCCATTCTCAATAACATAGCCGCGGTCAGCCGCTGCAAGGGCTTTGGTGATATCCTGCTCCACCAGCAGCACCGAGATGCCGTCATTCTTCACCATGGTCTTGGCCACTTCCAGAATGTCGTCCACGATGTTGGGGGCAAGGCCCAGACTGGGCTCGTCCAGGATCAGCAGCTTGGGCATACCGATCAGCGCACGGGCCACGGCCACCATCTGCTGCTCGCCGCCGGACAGGGTGCCGGCAGCCTGCTTTGCGCGCTCGCGCAGCTTGGGGAACCAGTTATAGCACTTTTCCAGATTTTCTGCAAAATGCGCCTTGGTCTCCTTATTGAATGCACCCAGCTCCAGATTTTCCAGCACGGTCATCTCGGTAAAGAGCTGACGGCCTTCCGGCACCTGCACGATGCCGCTGTCCAGAATAACGCGGGAGCTTTTGCCGGAGAGGTCCTCCCCGTTGAACTCCACCTTGCCGGAGCTGGCCTTGACCATGCCTGTGATGGTGCGCACCATGGTGGTCTTACCGGCACCGTTGGAGCCAAGGATGGCAACGATCTCGCCATCCTTCACCTCAAAGCCGATGTCCCACAGGATGTTCACAGAGCCGTAACCGGCGTTCAGACCTTCAACTTTAAGCACTTGCGCCCTCCTTTTTGGTGCCCAGGTACACCTCCATGACGTAGGGATCGTTCATGACCTGCTCGGGCGTGCCCTCAGCGATCTTTTCGCCGTGGTGAAGGACAATGACCTTCTCGCACAGGCTCACGACCGCCTTCATGATGTGCTCGATGAGCAGGATGGTGACACCGGACTCGTTGATCTTGCGGATCAGCTGGATGGCCTCTTCGGTCTCAGCCGGGTTCAAGCCTGCCATGTTCTCGTCCAGAAACAGCACTTCGGGCTTGGTAGCCAGAGCGCGGGCCATCTCCAGACGCTTCTGGTCCGGCGTGCCCATGTCCTTGGAGATCACATGACGCTTTTCGTACAGGCCGGTGAAGTGCAGCACCTCCATGGCGCGCTCCTTGGCCTCTTTCTCGCTCTTTGCACCGGCGTGGCCGAAGTAGGCGGCGGCGGTGACGTTATCCAGAACGCTCAGGTTCTTCAGAGGTTTCATGATCTGGAAGGTGCGGGCGATCTTCATGTTGGTGTACTCATACGCCTTTTTGTTGGTGATGTCCTCACCATTGTAGAAGATCTTGCCTTCGGTGGGCGGGTAGTAGCCGCAGATCATGTTGAAGGTTGTGGATTTACCAGCACCGTTGGGGCCGATCATGCCGGTGATGGAGCCTTTCTCCACCGAGAAAGAAACATCATGCACGGCGGTCAGACCCTTGAACCGCTTGGTCAGGCCCTGGACTTCAATAATAGGCTTTTCTGCCATGATTACTTCCCTCCCTTGTCTGCCATCAGCTCATACTCTTCCAGCACGTCCAGAGACGGCTTTTTGAGGATCTTTTCATCGATGAAGGTCTTGACCTTCGAGTTCATGTACCAGCCCAGAATACCGGACGGACGGAAGCGGATGACCACGATCAGCACGATGGCATACATCAGCATGTTGATGCCGGGCAGGATGGCGGCAAAGTTTGCACGCAGCAGTTCGCTCAGCGGGATCATGATGAGGCCGCCGATCAGCGGGCCTTCGATGTAGGCAGCGCCGCCCACGACTGCCGGCAGCACGATCTCAGTGGACTTGGACTGGATCATGACATCGGGGTCGATGTAGCGGATATAGCTGACGTAGAAGAAGCCGACCAGACCGGCAATGATAGCCGAAATGACAACGGCAATGACCTTGTACTTGGTGGGGTTGATGCCGATGGCGGCGGCTGCGTCCTCATCCTCGCGGATGGTGCGCAGCGCAAAGCCCAGCTTGGAGCGGCCGATCTTCTTCATGATGAGGTAAACGCCCACCATCATGATGAAGCCGATGTAGTAGTACGGCACCTTGCTGGTAAAGCGGAACTGCGCAAAGGAGTCCTTGCCGAAGGGCAGGCCCACGCCGGATGCGCGGCCGAAAAACTCCGAGTTGATGATGAACTGACGGATGGACTCGGCAAACGCGATGGACACCAGCGTGAAGTAGGGGCCGCGCAGGATCAGGCTGGGGAAGAAGATGACACCGGCCACAACGCCCACAACGAGCATATCCAGCACAGCGGCCACCCAGGGGTTCATGCCCGTCTTTGTGACCACCAGACAGCACACATAGGCACCCAGACCCATGTAAGCGGCCAGACCCAGCGAGTTCTGGCCGGTGATGCCGCCCAGAATGTTCCATGCCATGGACAGGGTGGACATATAGAAGGTGAGAACGAAAATGTTGATGATGTAAGGTTTATCCACGACCAGCGGGATCGCTGCGAAGATGGCGACGATGATAGCCAGAACGATCGCCAGATTGCGGTGATAGGTTTTAACTGCTTTTCTGGTATCCATCTTATCGCCTCCTCAGAATCATGACCTGACGCACGACCAGAATGATGATGAAGGTGACGAACACGATCATATCACTGTAGGACGGGCTGATGAACAATGCACTCATCTGCTCCAGCAGGCCCAGGAAAATACCGGCGAAGAATGCGCCGGGGATGGAGCCCAGACCGCCCACGACCACGACGATCAGTGCGCGGAAGCCGAAGCTTGCGCCTGCGGTGGGATAGATGGTGTAGAACTGGGTCAGCAGAGAGCCGGCAATACCGGCCAGAGCAACGCCCAGACCATAGGTCAGGATGTAAATTTTCTTGACGTTGATGCCCACGACCTCGGCACCGATGGGATTCTGGGATACGGCGCGGATCTGCTTGCCGGTGGTGGAATACTTGAGGAAGGCAAACAGTGCAATGGCAACCACGATCAGGATCAGGAAGCTGACCAGACGCGGCAGCGCAATGGTGACCGGGCCAAGCGGGATATAGGTCTGCGAATAAGGGGTAATGATCTTATAATAGGTGGAACCAAAGATGACCAGAGCGCCGTTGGTGAGCAGCAGGCCCAGACCGACGGTGAGGAACAGCAGGTTCGTAAAGCTCTTGGTCTTGAGCGAAGGGGTGATCAGAGTGGACTGGATCAGCGCACCCAGACCGAACATGAGCACTGCGACGATGGGAAGGGCTACATAGGGGTCCACCCCAAAGTAGGTATACAGAACATAGGTGATGTACATGCCCACCATCAACATTTCGCCGTGGCAGAAGTTGACGATGTTCATAACACCGAAAATGATGTTCTGGCCCATACCCATCAGGGAGTAGAAACCGCCCAGCAGGATCCCGTTTACCAGTGCTTGCAAAAAGACTTCCATTGACATCCTCCCGTTCTAAGCATCAGGCGATGGGAGCAGATGATGCAAAAACTGCACGCTGCATCCGCCATCGGCCCGTACTCGTGATTGAAAACCGCCCTTGTGGACTCCATTTCCTCCCTTCTGCTCGTACAATTGGTATATCATCTGTCTTGTAACGTAAGTGCAGCCTGTATACAAGATATTATTTCTACCAAACTTTGTCATGAATTTATATGGAAAGTGCTAGGATATCCCAGAGTTTTTGGTGTGCAAGTCAATTTTCGCAGTTAAAAATGGAGGATTGATGTCTCATTGACATAATTTTGTTACGATTTCAGGCCGGAAATTTACGGAAAATGCAGAAAAACCCGGCAGAAGAGCACCTGAACGTGTTCCCCTGCCGGGCTTTTTATCCATAAATGGCATGTGGTATTCAAGATGAAGGCGCACCGCCGCCCTGTCCCGGGTTGTGGTTCCCAGCGTATGCTTCACGCCTTGGAGCGGCGTTCGCATTCCGCTGACCACGGCCCCAGCTTCGCTTCCCTGTACTCCCCTTTTTGTCGCTATGCGACATCTTCCCCCGACCGGGGGAAGTCTTTGCTCGCAGGCAGCGGTCGTCGTCGTTGCTGTTCGAATCCTCCCGGATCGCACCCGCAGCAGCTTCTTACGGTTTTCCGGGCAGAGCGCAGCCTGTTAGTAGACATTCCTACCGGTTGGGAACCGCGCACTGAGCAACAGCCCACTGGGCTGATTGCTCACCCTGCTGCGCAGGGCCGTGCTGTTCGAATCCTCCCGGTCGCACAAAAAAGAAAAGCCCAGGCACATTGTGCCTGGGCTTTTCTTGGTGCGACCGGGAGGATTCGAACCTCTGGCCTTCCGGGTCGGAGCCGAACGCTCTATCCAGCTGAGCTACGATCGCACGAGGACTGATACATTCATCAGTATAGAGTAGTATAGCACAGCCGCGCAAAAAATGCAAACAGAAATGTTCGCCCTGTTTTTCTGTATTTTTCATCTTGCAAAAGCGCCGCCGGGCTTTATAATAGAGCTTGTGCCCCGGTGTGCGCGGGCACGGTGTCTGGAAGCGGAAAAGGAAAAAGAGACTATGAAATCAACCACCAAAACCCTGACGGAAGGCCCGCTGGCCAAGCAGATTTTGCTGGTCAGCCTGCCGCTGGCCCTGTCCAACCTGCTGCAGGTACTGTTCAACATGTCGGACGTGGCCGTCGTGGGCCGGTTCGCCGGGTCCACGGCGCTGGGTGCCGTGGGCTCCACCAGCATTCTGGTCACCCTGTTCACCGGTTTCCTTATCGGCCTGAGCAACGGCATCAACGTGCTGGTGGCACGCTTTTACGGGGCCCGGCACACCGCCGACGTGCAAAAGACGGTGCACTCGGCCGCCATCGTCAGCCTGATCGCCGGTGTGGCGCTGCTGTTCATCGGCCTCCTTGGCTCCCCTGCCATGCTGCGGCTGCTCAACACCAAGGACGACCTGCTGCCCGGTGCCATCCTGTACCTGCGGGTGTATTTTCTGGGCATGCCGGCGCTGGCACTGTACAACTTCGGCAATGCGGTGTTCAGCTCCATCGGCGACACCAAAAAGCCCCTGATCTATCTGTCCCTTGCGGGCGCGCTGAACATCGTTCTGAACCTGTTCTTCGTCATCGTCTGCCGCCTGAGCGTAGTGGGCGTGGCGCTGGCCAGTGCCATCTCCCAGTGCGTCTCGGCCGCGCTGATTCTGCGGGCACTGACCCGCGCACAGGACTGCTACGCGCTGGATGTACACCAGCTGCATCTGGATCCTGCCACCACCAAGAGCATCCTGGCCCTGGGGGTGCCTGCCGGGTTCCAGAACGCCATTTTTGCCATCGCCAACCTGTTCATCCAGGCCGGCGTCAACTCCTTTGACTCCCTCATGGTCAAGGGCAACAGCGCTGCCGCCAACGCCGACAACATGATCTACGACTGCATGGCCGCCTTCTACATGGCCTGCGCCAGCTTTATGAGCCAGAACTACGGTGCCGGCAAGCCCGACCGTGTCAAGAAAAGCTACTTCATCAGTCTGGGCTACTCCTTCGGCGTGGGGCTTGCACTGGGCAGTGCCCTGTTCTTCTTCGGCCGCACCTTCCTGGCGCTGTTCACCACCGAGAGCGCCGTCATCGACGCCGGTATGAAGCGCGTGGCCGTGATGGCCTTTGCCTACTGCATCTCCGCCTTCATGGACTGCACCATTGCCGCCTCCCGCGGGCTGGGCAAGACCGTGGTGCCCACCATCATTGTGGTGATGGGCTCCTGCGTGTTCCGTGTGATCTGGGTGTACACCATCTTTGCCCACTTCCACACCATCCCGGCGCTGTACCTGCTGTACCCCTGCAGCTGGACCCTGACCGCCTTTGCCGAGATCCTGTACTTTGTGCACTGCTACAAGCAGTCCATGGCTCTCTTCAAAGAGCCGCAGGCGGCCTGACCGCATCAAACGCAGAGCGCCCCGTGTGAAACTTCACACGGGGCGCTTTTTGCTTGCCTTATACTTTTACTTCTCCGGCCAGGACCCGCTTGTAGTCCTCGTAATTGCGGGCCAGCAGAGCGGGCGTATCCAGACCGTAGGGACATTTTGCCTTGCACCGGTTGCAGTGCAGGCAGCCCTCGATCTTTTTCATTTTGGCCTGACCCGCCGGGCTCAGGTGCTCGGCCGAGGGCGAACGCCGCAGCAGCAGGCTCATGCGGGCACAGTTGTTGATCTCGATGCCCGCCGGGCAGGGCATGCAGTAACCGCAGCCCCGGCAGAACTCGCCGCACAGCTCAGCGCGGTCATGGTCGATGACCGCCTTGATCTCTCCGGTCATGCGGGGCGGGTTGTCGATGTAGGAGAGGAACTCGTCCAGCTCCTTTTCCCGCTGCACGCCCCAGATGGGCAGCACCCCGTCGTACTGGGCCTCAAAGGCGTAGGCGGCGGCACTGTTGGTGATAAGCCCGCCGGAAAGGCCCTTCATGGCGATAAAGCCCATGTTGGCGGCCTTGCACTTGTTGACCAGTTCCAGCTCCTGCTCACCGGAAATGTAGCTGAACGGGAACTGCAGCGTCTCATACAGGCCGCTGTCAATGGCCTCGTGGGCCACCGCCAGCCGGTGGTTCGTGATGCCGATGTGCCGGATCATGCCCTTGGCTTTGGCTTCCTGCATGGCCTCGTACAGGCCGCTGCCGTCACCGGGCTTCGGGCAGAAGGCCGGGTTGTGGAACTGATACAGGTCGATGTAATCGGTGCGCAGGTTGGTCAGGGAAGTGTGCAGGTCCTTCCAGAAGTCCTCTGCATTCTGCGCCGCCGTCTTGGTGGCAATGTACACCTCCGTGCGGATGCCGTCAAAGGCCTCGCCCAGCTTGACCTCGCTGTCGGTGTAGGCGCGGGCAGTATCAAAAAAGCGGATGCCCGCCCGGTAGGCCTTGCGGGCCAGATAGACCGCATCCTCCTGCGAGATGCGCTGGATCGGCAGTGCACCGAAGCCATTTTTGTTCACCGTGATGCCGGTGCTGCCAAGGGTGACCATATCCATAGCGGTTTCCTCCATCCTGTGTGGTTTGCATTCCTGTTTTTATTATAGGCCGCCGCTGTCGGCCGCGCAAGAAGTTAGCCTCAACAAAAAGGACGGCCGCATCAACCATGCAGCCGTCCCTTAAAAGATTTCACTGATAGTCGTGGTTCAGGAACATGGCCTTGATGACCACCACCTCGTCGTATTCCTCCTGCTCCACCTGCACGTCCGCATTCAGGGCCTGCAGGCGCTTTTCCACGGCGTCCAGTGCTTCGGGCACAGTCACGGCACGGCCCTCTTCAATGGCGTCGGTCATCTGCTTGAGCACGATGGGATGGGCGTAGCAGCTGGGCACCGGGAAAGCACCATTGGGGTAGTGCTTTACATACTCCGCCATGGCCGCTTCCGCCTTGTCGGCGCGCTTCATGATGGCATTGTTGTTGTTGCGGGCCGTGGGCAGCATGTTGTAGCTGGAGAACAGGAAGATGGCCGCAAAGCCAAACAAGGCAAAGTAGATGCCGTAGTTGCCTACATGGTTCGTCACCGCATACAGGCCGTAGGCCGCCGACACGATGCCGAACACGAAGATGGCCAGCGCCACATAGCGGTACACCGGCTTGCTCTGCAGCTGCGCGCGCTTGCGGCGCTCGGCGGCGCTCAGCTCTTCGGCCAGCTCCGGCTTTTCCTCCAGATATTCTTTGGCCTTGCGCAGCACCGTCACGCTGTGCTTTGCTTCATCCGTCAGCTCCGGCAGCTTGCGGGCGGCCTTTTCGGCCTCCTTTTTCTGCAAGGCCTGCTCACCGGCTTCACTCAGCAGCGGGATCTGCGGCTGCTCTTTGGCCAGCACCTCCAGCAGCTTGTCCACGTCCCGTTCATCCTTGAAATTGCACTGCTTCTGCTTGCCGCCGTCGTACTCCACCACAAGGTAGGCCATGGAGGCAAACATGCCCTTGCCGGTAAAGC
>ERZ860445.1851-NODE-1851-length-10684-cov-3.859159_pt1 | contig 10684 bp, 10 predicted proteins | sample MGYA00509977_ERZ860445 | MGnify/ENA primary metagenome ERZ860445 (study PRJEB30046, sample SAMN00715233) | human gut metagenome | study: EMG produced TPA metagenomics assembly of the A metagenome-wide association study of gut microbiota in type 2... | reverse complement strand
GCTGGCCGGAGCAGTACTGCCAGTAAAGAGATTCATTGCCGTATTTTTCAACGGTTCTCTTGAGGTTGTCAGCCACAGTCTTGATGGCTTCGTCCCAAGTGATGCGTTCAAATTTACCTTCTCCGCGTTCGCCCACGCGTTTCATCGGATATTTCAGTCGATCCGGTGAGTACAGACGCTGTCTTAATGCACGGCCGCGCAAGCAAGCGCGAATCTGACGATGATCGCACGCGTCACCTGCAGTGTTATCGGTTTCAACGCGAATAACCTGGCCGCCTTTGACAAAGCAGCGCTGAGGGCAGCGCTGTCCGGCTGCGTGTTATCCGTTTCAATCCGGATCACCTGTCCGTTATGCGAAAAGACACGGAGCGCGCAGCGCTGTCCGCAGTTGATCACGCAGGCGTTCCAATAGAAGGGTTCAATTTCTTTGACCGCTTGAGCAACGGCTTTAGAGATCGGGTTCATCAAGAAGCTGCCTGCAGCGACGCTAAGGGCTGAAAAACGCAGGAAACTTCTTCTTCCGAAAGTGCTCTGAGGAAGATTGAACATTTGTTCTCCTTGTTCTTAATTTGGGGTGGGTTAAACAAAGATTTTGGGGCTTTGTTTAACCTAATTTTAGGTGGTCCCTTTAGATTAGGTCAATAGTATGAATTAGGAAGAAACGAGTAAGCGTTTTCTAGGAGGAAGAGGAAGAACGAGAATCCCTCTCAACAAATGATTAGCGAACAAAGATACGCAGCAATTAAGAAGAAAGAACCTAATATTTGTTGTTCTTACGGATAGAAAAAAGGCCTCGCAAAAGAGGACTAAGTGAAAATAGTTTTAGGTGAAGTCCGGCCGGACGTAAAGTTCACCGGGCGTTGCCACAAAGCCCAAATGTTCGGAAATATCATCCGCAGTGTGTTTGATTTCGCTGATCCAGCCTTCCAAGAAACTGCTGGCCGGAGAGGAGATCGAAAGGCAGGCGACTAATTTGCCGGAGTCATCTCGAATGCCGGCTGCGACACAGCGAACACCCATTTCCAGTTCTTCTTCATCTCGTGCAAAGCCCAGCGTTTTAATCTTAGAGATTTCAGTCAGAAGGGTGTCGATATCTCCGATGCTGTTCGGTGTGGACTTTTCAAGATTGGTTCTTAGCGCATAAGCGCGGATCTGTTCAAAAGAATCTTCTGCTAAAAAGAGTTTTCCGGAGCTTGTCGTGTGCAGGGGAGCGGTGGCGCCGATCGTCCGTACGACCTGAATGCCGGGACGCTCACGCATAATGCGGTCGATATAGACGATGTTGTCGTTTTGACGAATCGAGAGATTGACTGTCTGACGCGTGAGATTATGAAGACGCTGCATTCCGGTTCTTGCCGTATCGCGAACCGAGATTCTTTCTCTTACCAAGTTTCCGAGCTGAAGAAATCGCAGGCCTAAGCGGTATGTGCCGGCAGAAGCGCCTTTTTCCACAAAGCGAAGGCGAACTAAATCGGAAAGGATACGGTGGCAAGTAGAGATGTGAAGGCAGGTTTCGTCAGAAATGACCTTCAAATTCACGGGATCGTGATGTTGGGTCAGGACGCGAAGAATTGCACTGGCCCGATCAAGTACTTGAATATTTGCTTTACTAACGGACTGATCCATGGGACTGCATCTGTTTTTATTGATAAATCAAAGGCGGTTATATCAACCGCCCCTGATTGTTATTTTAGATTTTTTGCAATAATTTCTGCGATATCTGAGATAGAAATTTCAGATAGTGATTTTTCCTGAGATTTCGCCGAATCAAACATGGATAAACAGAACGGGCAGCTGGTCGCAACCTTATCGCATCCCGTATCGTTGACAACCGCCTTCAGACGAATCACGTTCAGACGTTCCGGCGCATCCGTATCGGTCCAGAACTGTCCGCCGCCGGCGCCGCAGCACGTGGTGCAGGTGCCCCATTCTTTAGGATCGACCGTCTCTAAGCCTTTGACTTTATTCAAATCAAATCTAGGCGCGTTCACAATGCCGTTGTAGCGAGCGTAGTAGCAAGCGTCATGGATAGCGACTCTTTCTCTTTCAGAAAGTTCGGCCTTGAGTCTGCCGGCATCCATCTGTTCCGCAATGAACTGCAGGTGCGAAATCACGTTGAACTGACCGCGTTCAAACTCCGGATACTCGTTCTTCAGTGTGTTGAAGCAGTGCGGGCAGGCAGCCAGCAGACGGCTGAAGTTGTACTGACGCAGATTATCAATGTTGGTTTGTGTCTGGATCTGATAGAGATACTCTTCACCGACTCTGCGGGCAAATTCGGCGTTGCACATTTCTTCCTGCATCACGGCAAAAGACAAGCCGGAATGCTTGAGAATCTTGATCATTGCCTTGGCAATCTTCTGATTGCGTTTGTCATAGGCAGCAGAGCAGCCGACCCAATAAAGAATGTCGTAATGAACGCCGGGTTCGGCAAAGGCGACGTCTAAACCTTCCAGCCAAGCCCAGCGGGCATCCGGGTCCAAGCCCCAAGGATTGCCGACAGACTGAATATTCTGAAGCGTTTTAGCCACGCCTTCGGCGAATTGGCCTTCTTCAAGAACCAAGGAGCGGCGCATCTGCTGAATCGTATTGACAATTTCAATGCGGGAAGGGCACTGCTCGACACAGGCACCGCAAGTGGTACAAGCCAGGAGCGATTCTTTGGAAACGACATCCGGGACCAAGACTTCTTCGGTCTTGGTGTAGCCTTCCATCATTCGTTTCTTCAGAGAAAGAATGATCTCTCGCGGATCCAAAGGACCGCCGGCACGGTTGACCGGGCAGACAGCCGTGCATCGGCCGCATTCAACACAGGCATCAAAGTTCAGACGGTCGTGCCAGTTGAATTGACCGAACCTGGAGATACCGAAGCTTTCCTGTTCTTCGATGTTGTCGATTTTTTCCACGAGGCCGCGCGGCTTAGTCCGCTGCCAGTAGATGCTCGTCGGGCTCTTATACATATGGGCGAAGTACGTCATCGGAATGGCGGCGACGAACATTAAGGAAATAATGCCGTGGAAGATCCAAATGTAGAGGTGCTGAGCTTCCAGCTGCTCCTTGGTCATGCCGGAGTAGAAAACTTTGGCAAGGAAGTTTCCGACAGGAGACCAAGAGGCATAGGGAGGATTCTCGGCAGCTAAACGGAGTGCCTCAACGATATAACCGGTAAGAATAATGACGGTAAGAGAGCCTAAGATCCACAAGAAGCGGACCGATTTCTCATACTGTTTGCCCTGCTTGATAAAGCGGCGGTAAAAGGCCATGCCTAAGCCGATCAAGCAGACGACACCGGCAATATCGAGAATGAACTTATAGAAGTAATAAACATTTCCGGCCAAGAACTGTTTGCCGAACATAAGCTTGCCGATGTCCCAGTCCAAAACCGCAAGACAAGTGCCGAAGAAGAGGAAAACAAAGCCCCAGAAGATCCAGAAGTGAAGCCAGCTTCCTAAGGGCTTGCGGATGATTCGTTTCTGCTCCAAACCTTCCTTAACGAAGAACCCCCAGCGGCGTTTGGTTTCCTTGTCCATGGCGTAGGGCTTGCCGGCACGCCAAAGGAGGTAGGACTTGCGGATGCCGATCGCGCAGCAGATTGCAGCCGCAATGCCGAGAACATAGATGCCGATAATGGCCCAGACGGGAATATTCCAAAATCCCGGGCGAGTGACGATGTCTACTCCGTTCATAGTCAATCTCTCTAAGTTATAGGGGTCCGTACTCCCGACGACCGTCGGCGTTTAATCGAGATTCAAAGATTCTCGGACGCAAAATCGGCCATTCAAAAGGATGCTGAATGACCGGTTCCGCCAAATGCGATTTCCGAAGAATGGTGATATGCGGTTTAAAACGGCCTTTGTCGTAAGAGATATGGAGACGATCCAAAATCTCACGAGATTCCCTAGCCAAGTGTTCGATTTCGGGACAGGCGCTGCCGCCGACCCAAGCCACTTGAGGACGAATGAAAAGGCCGCTGTTGTCGATCAACCAGCTTTTGCCGGAAAAGTCCGTTGTCAGCGGCAGAAGCTGAGCGATTAACCGAGCCTTATCGGGTTCAATTTCCCCGATAAAAGCTAAAGTTAAATGAAAATTTTCTTTCGGCACAGGCCGCGCGCCCGCATCGAAACTTAAAGCTCTATCCTGAGCGTCCACTAGTTTATTAATGACGCTAGGCGCAGCGGGAAGTCCGATAAAACACTTCATAAAACTTATCTGCCTTTCTGGTCACGCCACTGAGCGATGGCTTCGGAACAATCCGCGATCAGTTCCGGACCTTTGTAAATGAAACCTGTGTAGAGCTGAACGATAGAAGCACCGGCTTCCATTTTCTCGACGGCGTCCTGAGCACTCATGATGCCGCCGGAAGCAATGATCGGCAGCGCACCCTGGAGATGCTCAGAGGCAATACGGGTGACTTCCGTAGAACGAGCCATCAGAGGTTTGCCGGACAAGCCGCCTGTTTCTTTGGCGAGCGGGTTGTGTTCAACCGGTTCTCTGGAAATGGTTGTGTTCGTGCAAATCACGCCGTTCATGCCGTGTTTAACGATGATGTCCAGCGCGTGTTTGACGCCGTCGTCTGACAGGTCTGGTGCAATCTTGACGGCAATAGGAACGACTTTGCCGTCGTTTTCATCGGCTAAACGCTGACGATGTTCGGCGATACCGAGAAGCAGCTTGTCGAGTTCTGCATCAGCCTGCAGGTCACGAAGGTTAGGTGTGTTCGGAGAAGAAATGTTGATCGCGATGTAATCACCGGAGGTGTAGAGACGATCCATACATTTCTTGTAATCCGATAAAGCTTCGCTGTTAGGCGTAACTTTGTTCTTGCCGATATTGATGCCTAAGATGCCGCCGCGATTTCGGAACGCTCTGGCGCTCTGAAGATTCTTAGCAACCTGAATCGCGCCGACGTTGTTGAAGCCCATGCGGTTGATGATGGCTTCATCAGGGATCAGGCGGAAGAGGCGAGGTTTGGGATTGCCGGGCTGTCCTTTAGGTGTTACGGTACCGATTTCAACGGAACCGAAACCCAAAGCGCCGAAGGCTGTGACATGCTCGCCGTCCTTATCCATGCCTGCAGCTAAGCCGACGCAGTTCGGGAAGCGCAGACCCATGATTTCAATAGGATTTTCCGGGAAGGATCGAGTGACAAGTTTCTGAGCGCCGAGCTGAGTAGCCCAGTCAAGGTTCGAAAGAATAATGTGGTGAGCTTGTTCAGGGGTAAAACGGAACAAAACTGACTTGGCAAGTTTGTAAATTGAATTCATTTTCTTTTTTCGCTTAGGACTTTAATAAGGTCATCCCGATATTATCCGCCGATAAGGACGGTTTGAACGCCATTGAGCTGCCGGAAGGCAAATTCAATAATAACGGAAAAGTATACCGAATCAATGCGGTGATCGGACTCAGAAGGCAGCGAAAATCAAACGAAAACGGCCTTGATATGGAAAACCAAGGCCGTCTTGCAAGTAATTAGAAGAAAAATATGCTTTCAGTGGTAATTAAGGTATTTTTCCTTGTTTGTGTCGCTCGATGTAGTGGAAAGGAAAGTTTCCGGTTTTGGCATCGTCAAAATAGAGCCTGAGGATTTTATCGACCGAGTTAAAAGCAATCTTGTCCCAAGGTATTTCATCTTCACTGAAGAGTCTGGCTTCAAAGGATTCAGGTCCGGGGTTTGCCTCAGGGCTTTCCATAGCCGCAAGAAAAATCACATGGGATTGGCTGGCGTGCTCTAAATCTAAATAGACATAGGGTTCGTCGGCAATTCTGAAGTCGATACCGGCTTCTTCTCTGGTCTCTCGAGCTGCTCCGTCTCTCGTGGTTTCCTTCATTTCCTGATGGCCGGCAGGCAGTGTCCAATAACCTTTTCTCGGTTTAATCGCTCGGCGGCAAAGAAGCACTTTGTCTTCCCATACAGGAACAGTCCCGACAATGTTGAGGGGATTTTCGTAGAAAATTTCTCCGCACGCCGTGCAGACATAACGTTCATGATCGTCGCCTTCGGGAATTTTTCTTTCGACTGGGGCGCCGCATTGTGTGCAGAAAAGAATTGGCTTTTTACTCATACCGATCTCCGAAATAGAAGGAGAAACAGGCAAAAGATTTTGCCTTCAGGCCTTAGCGGTTGAATCGAGTGACCGGAATCGGCTCTCTGTAATTAAAGACGTTCATTCGAGTGAGCAGCTTCCCGAGCACTTCATATTTGTACTCCAGATAACGCGCATGTTCTTCTTCCGAAAGACTGCCTTCCTGGTGCTTGATCACTTCATCGGCCCACTCCTTAGTGAAGATATTGTGGTCGAAGCTGTAAGCAAAAGCTCTGTCTAAGTAGGCGACTTCAAAGTACATTGCTCCGTTGGCGGGCGTCTGAGGCGCAAAATCGGGCGCAATTGAAGTATCAACAAAGTACCTGCCTTTTAATACAGCCCGTGTCACTAATTCGATGCCGTCACGGACTTCATCACCGGGGAAAGAAGTGCGGAAGCGGAAATATTCGCGGTGCGGGATCTCGTTCGGACAAAGATCCTCAAATGCAGCGCCAAGGAGGCGGAAAGTGACGCCGCTGGCAATCAAACCGCGGTTGCCGCTGTAGCGCATCAAGTCTTCACGCTGGAAAACAATCGGACCCTCGTCATCTCTGACCGTTAGATAAGTGGTAGGTATGTAATACATATTATTAATCGTTCAATAAAAGGCAAAACGGACGGTTTTTGAGGCCGTCCGTTGTGATTTTAGAGAGATTACAGAAAAGCGGGATCAAGTCGGATCATTTTGGTCGGCTGAACCTTTATCCTGCATGCGGCGATAAATAGCTGCGGCGATCGGGCCGGAAATGTTGTGCCAAACCGAGAAGATGGCGCTCGGAACCGCGGCGATCGGATTGAAGTGTGCCGTTGCAAGAGCGACACCCAAACCGGAATTCTGCATGCCGATTTCAAGGCTCAAGGCTTTGCACTTAGCCACATCCATGCCGGTGATCTTGCCTAAGAAGAAACCGAGCAGAAGGCCTAAACCGTTGTGAAGCACGACCACTGCGAAGACGAGGAGACCGATTTCAGCAATCTTCTTCTGAGAGACGGCAACGACAGCACTCACAATCATGATGATCGCGATGACGGATATAGCCGGAAGGGCAGTCACGGCTGCGTCAATCTTGGACTTAAAGATGGCTTTGACGATCAAACCGAGAATAATCGGGAGGATCACGATCTGGATGATGGACCAGAACATTGCAACCGGATTCACGTTAATCCAGGAATGTGCAAAGAGATAAATCAATGCCGGAGTCACGATCGGAGCCAGAATGGTGCTCAGAGAGGAGACAGTCACGGAAAGGGGAACGTCACCGCGGGCAAGATAGGTCATCACATTGGAGGCTGTGCCGCCGGGGCAGCAGCCGACAAGAATGACGCCGACGGCAATGTCGGGTGGAAGATTAAAGACCAAGCAAAGCAGCCAAGCCAAAATCGGCATGATTGTGAACTGACCCAAGGTACCGATGGCAACTGCCATCGGACGGCGGAAGACTTCGGAGAAATCGCTGGCCTTAAGTGTCAAGCCGATGCCGAACATAATGATGCCGAGCAGCGGCGAAATATAAGGAGCAAAAAACTTAAAAGAATCCGGAGAGATATATGCAAGACCGGCAAAAACAAGAACCCACAGGGCAAATGTTTTGCCAAGGAATTGACTAACAGATGCAAGGAACGCCATTTTAATTTTCTAGTGTTAAGACAAAATTTCTTATAGACGTTCGAACGTCTTTGGGTAAAAGCGATTCGAATCGTGGATTGCAGCTTTTAGCTGCGTTTAACCGTTTTTCGGGATCACCGATCAACGTGATAAATAATTTAGCGCCAAAAAATATTGCTTTTAACTTTTCGAAATACAAAATTATTTTTCGTAACGTGATATTTTCATATTTCAATAAATTCAATTAGTTATAATTTATTTACAAGTTTCCTTGGCTACCTGATTCATGTTTTGAATCTCAAAATAGGTTTTTACTGCCATCGGGAATTTGCATGACTTGAACAAGAGTGATATAGTTACATTCCTCGTTACACGAGATGTTTCACATTGATTGCGGGGTGGAGCAGTCTGGTAGCTCGTCGGGCTCATAACCCGAAGGTCACAGGTTCAAATCCTGTCTCCGCTACCAATTCTATTTTTGAATTGGTGATGTCAAAGGCAGCTGTGGAGCTGCTTTTTTCATGTCTGCTTTTTGTATTCCAAAACCTCGCCGATACCATCCCAAAAGTGTAATCAGGGGTTAAATTCCATCAGTCCCTCCTTTAATTACCGCCACTCACTATATAATTGCGTCGTTAACCATCTAAATTTATATGCAGGTTCTCCGCATATGTCCGTTCATATGCCTGCATAACTCGGTTGGTGCGAATTAATTTTTACCCATTGATGTGGACTTCGCATTCTTAACCACGGCCTTTGCTTGCCGACGCTATCCCGGCCTCCGACTTACCACCGGACGGAAACGGAATAACCCGATTGATCCTTTACGGACAACGGAAATAGCACTAGGACTTAATTTTTTTTCGTTGTATTCAGGCCGTGTAAAAACCATGGCCTCCTTCTTTTTCGGAGAAAACATGAAAAAATTCTCAAAGCGGAGAACAGATGCCGTAAAAGGGCTGCGCAGATACCGTTTTCTTTTTCCGCCTAAAAATAAATATTGTCTTGTCGGCTTGAAACGACATCCTGATAACTGGCAATTGGTTGTCCTGACGCTGTGCCGAATCTATAACTGTTTCCATTCCACTAAAAACAAGTGCTGCTCAAGGGAAACCTCAGATGGCAGAAAAAAGTTTTATATGAAGTTTTTTCGCTACGCGGCGAAAGAATTTCGGATTGATCCGCGTCAATTAAAAACAGAACACGTGGAAGCCTATTTCCATTACAAAATTACCGAACGACTAAACCGCGGGGTTGAACCTAAGGCCATCGCTAAAAGAATAGACAATGAACTCTGCCATTTAAAATTCTTTGCTTGGTGGATCTCAAAACCCAATTGCATTCCGAAGTTCTCGAAAATCATGAAAGCGGAAAGGTTTCGGCTGGAAAACTGCCCGATGTCTAACTTCCGCAGCGCTCATACGGACATTTCTGCGCTTAGAAAGAAAGTCGATGATGCTTTCAGAATCAATGATTACTTAGGCGTCCAAGTGATGGCCATGGCTTATTTCGGACTCCGTCCGGCGGAATCAGTTTCTCTTGATTATCAAGAGTCCTTCTGCACAGAAGGCGGACATCCATATATCCATGTGGTAAATGGTTCTAAGGGCGGAAAGCCGAGAAAAATCCTAATGAAAACCGCTGACCAGCATGAAGCTTTCAACCGGCTCAGCTCTTTTTGTGCAGAGAAGGGCATTGAAATCTTTCGAGATCCTAACTTATCGGTGCAAGAAGCCCTAAAACTACAAAGAAAGCAGCTCGTAGAGGAGCTGGGACTGTCAAAAGAAGTTTTTGAAGGATCTGCCTATTCAATGAGACATTCATTTGCTTCGAGAATGATGGATGGATATAACCCAAACTGCGAAAGGTCCTCATTGGAAGTCTCCGAAGATCTTGGACACCATAGAACTGAGGTGACGGCTGTTTATGTCGGCAACATGGAACGCGCCGGAGAAGACACTATCCCGGGATTATTAGCCGCGTTGGTCTCAAATCCGATGCATTCAAGCACAGAAGACAGGCTCAAAATGTTCTTTCGTGAACTTCTTGTCTCTCAAACTTTCCTGGCTTTCTCACTTCTGTTTTGGTGTGCGTATACCTATAACGAAGGTCGGGATTTGGAGGCATTGGCCGCAAGGAAGCAAGCGATTTTCGGAAAGAAACGCAATCTCTATACCGAAGAGGTTTTGATGGAGAAGCTTTCATCGATAAGTACGAAGTCGACCGCCGAGCAGTTTCTGATCCAATTCAATCAGTGTTGTCCTGCGGATTGGATCGAGAAAAACGTGACGGCGCCGTTCGATGCCAACTTGTTTTTCAAATAGTGAAAAATGGCAGATTTGCCGATTTTTTTCCTCTGAGAGGCCCAATTTTTCTAAATATAGTACCAATTCGGGAAACTACTTATATCCCTCGTCAAACCCATGTAAATAAAGGGTTCGGAGAGGGTGTAAGTAGGTAAAATTTAGATAAAACAAATAGTTGAACACAATTTTGCAGGCGGATTTTACAAATTTCAGGTAGAATACCTTATGTCGAAATAAATCGAGATTAATTGTGTTTAGTAAGTTAGAAAGAAAGACAGTTCGCCACATGATGGAATCTGTCGGACTGATCGCCCTTGGTTATATTATTGCGGTTGCCGGCGCCGAGAGTACAGCCGTCATTATTGCAGGCCTCTTAGTTATGTTGGCCGGTTGGTTCTTCCTGATTCGCTCAGGACACGGAACGCTCCATCCGAAAGCAAGACAAGTTGCAGCGACCAGACAAGTCGAAGAACAAAAAGTTATGGCAGGCGCTGCGGATTGATAAGAATCTTTCCATTCAAGCTCGAGTAAACCTCGGGCTTTTTTATTTTCCGACTCGGACCAGGTGAAACGCCGATGTAAACTTCTCCAAAAGAAATCAAAAAATTTTCTTCCCGGAGAAGAACAGTCAACGACCTCGGCCTAAAGGCCGAGGCTTGAAAAAGCCTCTAGTTGACTAGCCTCAGTCT
>ERZ860445.1844-NODE-1844-length-10725-cov-3.544799_pt1 | contig 10725 bp, 9 predicted proteins | sample MGYA00509977_ERZ860445 | MGnify/ENA primary metagenome ERZ860445 (study PRJEB30046, sample SAMN00715233) | human gut metagenome | study: EMG produced TPA metagenomics assembly of the A metagenome-wide association study of gut microbiota in type 2... | reverse complement strand
ACCCTCTGCTTGTAAGGCAGATGCTCTCCCAGCTGAGCTATGCTCCCACATGCCTTTGTCGCTCTATCGAAGTTCTGTTGAATTTCGAATATCTCTCAGCGACAGATATTATAATACTACAACTCGTTCCAAATGTCAACACTTTTTTGAAATTTTTTTCATTTTTATGCGTGACATCACGAACATTTGCGACAAGGCCTTTAAAAAATCTTTATTCTTTGCTGTTTTTCTCTGCAATCAGCTTTTCAAGGTCATCCTTTGTAAAGACATATTTCTTATTGCAGAAGTGACAGGTTGCAACGGCAACACCCTGTTCATTGACCATAGAACGGATATCATCATCGCTGAGGGTACAAAAATAATTTTCAAGCTTTTCTTTTGAACAACCGCAAACATACTTAACAGGGTTTTCGTCAAGCACTTCAACCTCAAAGCCTTTGAGGGCTGTTTTGCAGATATCGAGAATACTCATACCCTTTGCAAGCATAGTTGTAACAGGTTCAAGCTCTGCAATATTCTTTTCAAGCTTGTCAATAACAGTATCGTCTGCACCCGGAAGGAGCTGAATAAGCAATCCGCCTGCAAGCAAAACCTCGCCGTCCTCTTTGTCAATCAGCACACCCAAGGCACAAACTGTAGGAATCTGTTCGCTTGTTGCGTAGTAGTTTGCAATATCCTCGGCAATTTCACCGCTGACAAGCTCAACCTGACCTATGTACGGATCGCCTGAACCGTAGTCACGCATAACATTTAGCATACCTGTTCTGCCGACTGCTTTTGCAACATTGATTTTGCCGTTTTCATAATATTCCGTCGGGCAGTCTGCATTGCCGACATAACCCTTTACATTGCCGCTGCTGTCGCCGACTGCGATAACAGGACCGAGTTCACCGTCACCCATTACACGGAGGTTGACTGACGCATCTTTCTGTTTGAGCATATCGCCCATAATTGAGGTTGCACACAAAAGTCTGCCGAGTGCGGCTGTGGCACTGCGTGAAAGATGGTGAATCTTCTTTGCGGTAAAAACTATGTCAGAGGCATCAACGCAAGCCGCCATAATCGCACCGTCAGATGTAATACAACGAATTATTTTATCCATATCGGTTATCCTTTCGATTCATTAAACTCTTTGTTGCGTGATTTTTTCATCCTTGCAACATAAATTGCCCTCTGTTCATCCGCTTTCGAGCTTTCAAAGGTAAGGTCGCCGTAAACAGCCTCTACTTCAAAACCTGCATCCGTGAGCATTTTTTTGATTTCATCATCTGTATAGGCTCTTTCCGAAAAGCTTTCGGACGAACGATAATACACACCATTTTCTTCCTCAAAGAAATCAAGGTCGATTTTTACCTTGTTATCATCTTCGGGAGTGTTTTGCCATACGCAGAAAACGCTGTCGTTTTCATACACAAAGGTATTATCCGCAAGAACATTTTTATGCTTGTACACCGTGTTGACATCAAAAATAAACAGACCGTCATCGTCCATGAAAAGTCCCACACGGTCAAATGTTTTTGCAACATCTTCAATTTTTGTAAGATGATTTATGCTGTCGAGAGTACACACACAGGTATTTATTGTACCATACAAGTCAATACTCTGCATCTTCTGCCTTAAAAACAGGATATCAAGCCCTTCTTCGGAGGCACTTTGCATTGCCTCGCTGAGCATTTCCATACTGTAATCAATTCCGAAAACATCCACTCCCCGCTTTTTCAAAAGTCGGGTAAGAGTTCCCGTTCCGCAGGCAAGGTCAAGCGTTATGCCCATATCATGACCGAAACTTTCGGCAAGCTTTAAAATATAGTCACAGCGTTTTTCATAGCAGGCGTCCTGCATAAGTCCGTCATAGAATCGGGCAAATGACAAATAGCTCGGCATTACTCTTTTTCTCCGTTTTTAATTCGGTCAAGCACAAGCGTGTAGCCGTATGTATCGTTGTCGAACAACGCTCTTTTCACTCGGCTGATAGTTGCGGTTGACGCACCTGTTTCCTTAACAATTTCGGTATATACTTTTTTTTCGGTAAGCATTTTTGCAACAACAAGACGCTGTGACATGGCTTTAAGCTCTGCACTTGTGCATAAATCTTCAAAAAAGCGATAGCAATCTTCCTCGTTTTCAAGAGAAAGAATTGCCTTGAATAAATAGTCGGTAGAATCATTTTTCAGCTTTGAATTCAAAACCGTTTCCTCCTTAATTTTGTTTTCGTAAATTTTACGAGCAATATGTTTTCATACATTAAAATTTTAACACACAAAAGTACGAAAGTAAAGTAAAAACTGCTTTTTCGTCTTTTTTTACGAAAATTGCCTGTGATTTTTTACACATAAACTTATGCAAACACAAAACAGCCGTCCGACTGAACAGCTGTTTTGCACTTACGGTTAAATGTTTTTCTTTATAGTATCGAGAGCGCCTTTTTCAATACGGCTGACCTGTGCCTGTGAAATTCCTATTTCAGCCGCAACCTCCATCTGAGTTTTGCCACGGAAAAATCTCATTGAAAGAATCCGCTTTTCTCTGTCCGAAAGATTTGCAATTGCCTCTTTTACGGCAATTTCTTCAAGCCATGTTGAATCGTCATTCTTATCGCCTATCTGATCCATTACATATATAGTATCGTTTCCGTCCGAAAACACGGGTTCATAAAGCGACACCGGCTCGACAATTGCCTCAAGCGCAAGCACCACCTGTTCTTTCGGCATCTCCATAATTTTGGCAATTTCTTCAACAGTCGGCTCACGGTTATTTTTATTTGTGAGCTGTTCTTTTATCTGCATTGCACGGTAAGCCGTGTCCCTCATTGAGCGTGAAACCCTGACTGAGTTGTTGTCACGCAGAAACCGTCTGATTTCACCGATTATCATAGGCACTCCGTAGGTGCTGAATCTTACATCAAGCGTCGGATTAAAATTGTCAATCGCCTTGATAAGCCCGATTACACCCACCTGAAACAAATCGTCGGGATTTTCGCCCCTGTTTGTAAATCTTTGAATTACGGACAGCACAAGCCGCAAATTTCCGTTAATCATCTTGTCTCTTGCCTTTTTCTTTTCGGCAGGAGAACCGTTTTTGATTATATTAAGCAGTTCCCGTTTTTCGCTTTCTTTGAGCAATTTAAGCTGTGATGTGTTTACTCCGCAGATTTCAACTTTTCCGTATTGCAAAGAATTACCCCCGAATCTGAATTTTAATCGGTTTTGTCTTTACAATAGTTATTGACGGTTTTATTGCTTTTATACTTTGAGTAATTTTTTAAAAAGTTTTCTAAACTTTAAAATTGTACATTGACAATGGTACAATCAAATGGTACAATTTAAGTGTAGAATTAGCCATGTTATACAAATTCGCATATAAATCATTAAAAGGAGGACGGCTATGTTTACAATTGATTTCACAAGCCGTGTGCCGATTTACGAGCAGATTTGCAACAATGTAATCAGACTTGCATCGGCGGGTGTGTTCAAATCGGGTGACAGACTGCCGCCTGTACGAACGGTTGCAAAAGAAATCGGAGTAAACCCGAATACCGTTGCAAAGGCATACCGCACACTTGAAATTGACGGCTACATTTACTCAACTGTCGGCAGAGGAACATTTATGACCGACAAGCTGACAAAAGACACGGCATACAGAGATATGGCTCTGAAAGCATTCAGAGAAGCCACCAAAAATGCAGAACTGTACAGCGTTCCCCGCCAACAGCTTATTGACATTATTGACGCCATATACGAAGGAGGCGGTAAGAATGATTGAGGTTAATCACATAACAAAAAGGTTCGGTAAGGTAACTGCCGTTGATGATTTTACGCTCGACATAAACCGAGGCTCCGTACTCGGCATTGTCGGAAGCAACGGCGGCGGAAAATCAACACTTCTGAGAATTTTGTCAGGTGTGTTTGATTCTGACAGCGGTGAAGTTAAAATTAACGGTCAGAACATTTACAACAATCCGTCTGTTAAGGGAGAATGTTTTTTTATTCCCGATTTTCCGTATTTTTCAAACAGTGCAACACTCGAAAACACTGCATATCTTTACCGCAGTCTTTACCCAAATTGGAATGAGAACGCTTTCAGACAATTTTGCTCCGTGTTTCCTATTGACCCTGATGCAAAAATAATTGATATGTCAAAAGGTATGCAAAGACAGGCAGCTTTGATATTGGCAATTTCAACCTGTCCGAGATATCTTTTGCTTGATGAAATTTTTGACGGACTCGATCCGGTTGTCCGCCGTCTTGTAAAGAAAATTCTCATTGATAATGTTTCCGCAAACGATATGACCGTTGTCATTGCGTCACACAATCTGCGTGAGCTTGAAGAATTGTGCGACAGAATCTGCCTTATCCACAAGGGCAAGTTGCTCCTTGAGCGTGAAATTGACGAAATCAAGCTTGGACTCCGCAAGGTTCAGGTTGCGTTCACGGAAGTTCCCGACAATTCGTTCTTTGAAGAAATCAATGTTATCAATTTGTGGAGAAACGGAAATATATTCAACCTTACAATCAGAGGAACGGAAGATGAGTTTATGCCAAAGCTTGAGGAGCGTAAACCTCTTTACATTTCAGCCGTTCCGATGACATTGGAGGAAATTTTTATAAGTGAAATGGGGGCAGCAGGTTATGACGCAGAAAACATCATTTAAAAGCAGAATGAAGCAGGCATTTTCATTCTTCCGCAGTGACCTGAGAGCCTGTACTCCGTTGCTTGTGGTATTCGGACTTATCTCAGCTGTAACGGTTGTAATCTGCTACACAATATGCGTTGTGCTTGGCGATGATATGACCTTTACAGGTGCGTTGTTAAGCCTTAACTTTCTGGGAGTTACGAACTCAGGCACAGGCACAATCGAGATTTTCCAGTATTCATCGGCAAACCTCATTTATCTTATTTCAATAATATTTACAATCATCTACACGGTGCGAATTTATTCGTATCTGCACAATAAACGCAAGGCTGATTTGTACGGTTCTCTGCCGATTGGAAGGTCAACGCTGTTTGTCACAAAAACAGCGTCGGCATACCTCATGTCAATTATCCCGACATTATTTTTCCTCGGAGTGATTTCAATTATCACGGTCTGCACGGGAAATTCCGTAATAAGCGAGCTTAGTTCGATGTTCCTCAAAATATGTCTCGGAACACTTGCATCAATCTCGTTTTTCGGTCTTATTGCAATTTGTTGCGGAACAATGCTCAACTCCGTGCTTATGTTCATTGCGGTTTGCGTAGCTTATCCGCTTTCCGCAATCTTCATCAAAGGCATTGTTGTGGGTTGTTTTGACGGCTTTTATGTCGGCATTTTCAAAGACAGCATTATTATGAACGCACTCAATCCGCTTGCCGCATATGACGGAATCAATGTTATTTACTGGCTGATTTTCTCGGTTGTATGTATTGCCCTCGGCGCTTTTCTTGCAAAGAAAAGAAAGGCGGAAAGAGCACAGTCGGCATTTGCATTCCACCTTCCGTGCTACATAATCAAGGTGCTTGTTTCATTCCTTGCAGGCATGTTCCTCGGTGTGCTTTTCGGCTCGGTGAATGTTCTGGGCGGATATGCGGGTTTTGTTTTCGGATTTATTCTTGCAAGCGTTCCCGTTTACATCATCGTTCATCTTATTTTGTACAGAGGCTTTTCAAAGCTTATCAAAACTTCGATTCCGCTCGGCGCATTGATTGTTTTCAGCTGTGTAGGCGTTGCACTCTGCTGTTTTGACGCATTCGGCTACAATGAGTATGTACCTAAGGTTCAGGATGTGAAGAGTGCAGGATTCTATGACGCAAATTCAAACTATCAGGCAAAAGGCAGTGCTGTCGGCAAAAATCTTAAAGATATGGCTGACGATATTACAGACAAAGACACAATCACAAATATCCTGGAGGCACATTACCAACTTGTAGACAACCGCAATTATTCGGTAAAGAACAAGTTCAAAAACACTTGGGTTTCAATGTTCAAGGACAATGTTCCTGTATTCAGCGAGATTTCAAAAAATCCCGATTACGCATTTGCCTACACTCTCAACAACGGTAACATCGTTACAAGAACATACAGCTCTGCATCGGCTTTTGACGAAACAGAGAGCTATCTTTCAAGCACTTATAACGAACTTGACACATCCGACATCATTTATTCAAAGGGCTATATCAAGGCATACAGTCCGCTTGTAAAAGCTGATTACAAGGATATTAACACATTTATCGTTGCAGGCTTTGACGGCAAAGCAACTGACGATAAGCATCCTGATTTTGTATCAAGCAAAATTATTTATACTGATGATGACGGAACAGTAAATTATTCTAAAAATTACAAAAATACAGCCGAAAAAATTAAAGAGGCTTTTCTCAAAGACCTTGATAATTGCAGTGACGAGGACTTTGCGAAAATAGATCAAATGACCAAGTATGCAGATCATGCGCTTGATGTTGCCTATGTCAATTACGGTGAATACGAAAGCTTTATAAAATCCGAACCCGATGCTGTATGTGTGATTGCGATTGCAACAGGTGATGTTAATTCGTATTACGATGAAATTAGAAATATGGATTCTTACAACGGCAATACTGCTGCAAGAACACAGGTTGTTTATACTGTTCCCAAAAGCTTTAAAAACACTATAAAAGCGTTGCAGGAGCTTGGTATTCTGAACAGCAAGCTGTATATGGACAAGGATTATCTGCCGGGTGATTCAACATCTTATAAGGAATACACAGGCGAATATTACTACGATGATTACACCTCCTCATCCGATTTGTATGACTATACAGACGATTCTTACATTGACGACAGCAAATATTGATACAGGCATTACACTACAGGAAAGCAGGATTTTAAATGGAACTTTACAACGGACGACCAACCGACTTAACAGGTAGAGAAGACCGTGAAATCAGAGTATATGACCTTCTCGACAACCTTGGAATTGAATATCAGCGAACCGACCACGGACACGCTGACACAATGGAGGCTTGCAACGAGATTGACGCTGTGCTTGATGTGCTGATTTGCAAGAATCTTTTTCTGTGCAACAGGCAGAAAACCGACTTCTATCTTCTTATGATGCCTGGTGACAAACCTTTTAAAACAAAGGAGCTGTCAAAGCAAATCGGAAGTGCAAGACTTTCGTTTGCGACTCCCGATTTTATGCTCGAATTTCTCGACATCAAGCCGGGGGCGGTGAGCGTTATGGGGCTTATGAACGACAAGAACAACCGAGTAAGACTTCTTGTTGACGAGGATGTTCTCAAGGGCGAATATGTCGGCTGTCATCCGTGTGTAAACACCTCAAGTTTAAAAATTAAAACAGCCGATGTTTTCGGAAAGTATCTTGATGCGGTTCACCACACCGCAACAACCGTAAAGCTTATCGGTGAAGATTAAGTATAGAAATCATTAAAAGTATTAAACGGCAACGGGATAAATTTTTCAGTTGCCGTTTCGTTTTTTACAGAACATAACTGCCCCCGAACCTTTGAAAGATTCGGGGGCAGTTGTCTGAATATTAAGAAAAATGAGTGTCAATTATTTGATTTACTTTTCAAACTTTTTTCTGTAAGAAAGAAATAATGCAACGCCTGCAATAACAGCAGATAATGTGAATAACATTGTTGTAATCGGACTGCCTGTCTGAACAGTGCCGTTGTCTGTTGTCTTATTTGCAGTATCCTTTGTTGCGGTATCTTTAGTTGCAACATCGTTTGTTGAAAGCTTATCTGACGAATTTCCGCCTGATGTGCCGTTGTCATCAAGACTGCTGTCTGATGTTTTGTAATTTACAGAAATTGAAAAGAACAAACCGTTGTTTACATTATCGAAATGTTCAATATCCATCCAGTATTCGGGATTGGTTGAAACATAAGTTAAAAACACCTGATTGCTTTCAGCAGGATTAATAAGATAAATCTGCTTAATTTGGCAAGGCTCTGTTCCGTCAAAAACTTTTGTATAAATTTTTCCTGTACAATTGTCTTTGAATGTAACCTCAACGCCCTCTAAATTAACTTTTAACTTATAATTACCCTCAAAAAGATAATCATCATCGTAATCATAAATAGGATAATCAACAAGCGTTACATCATTTTCCGTATATACTTTCGGAGAATTTTTTACAGATATAACTTCATAACGCATTGACACAGGTTCATCCGGTGTAGCTGTGTCAGCAGTTTCTGCAAATGCAGTTATCATACACGAAAGCATCAGCAAAGCCGATACTAATACCGCAATTATCTTTTTCATTTTCCGCCTCATTACTTTTCAACCTTTCTTCTATAGCAAACGAACATTGCACCGCTTGCAACGAGCATTACAAGAGCAACCGAAACAGCAGTTATCGGGTTGCCTGTCTGAACTGCACCGTTGCCGCCTGTTGCAGATTTTGTTACTGTATCCTTTGTTGCAGTATCTTTTGTTGAAGAAATATCTTTTGAAGGAACTCCGTTTGCATAGTAGTTAACCTTAAATGTGCCTGTAACTTCTGTTGAATACTCTTCATCTTCGGGAAGATTGAGCCATTCGTTTACATCACCCATAACATAAACTTCAAGATTTGTCATTGTGACATCGGGGCGAGCATCAACAGAACTTATATATACCATATCTTCCTCTGTGCCGTCAAAAGTCTTTGTGTAAGTTTTGCCTGTAATTTTGTCCTTTACAGTAACTTCAAGACCTTTAAATTCGGGATAGAAATATGTTTCATCGTAGTATTTCTTGCTTTCGGGACTTCCGTCATACGGCATATCAGCCTCATAGAAGAAATCAGTATCAGCCTTTGTGTAGTTCACCTTTTCGGGAGCCTTTACGGAAACAACCTCATAACGCTCATCAAGCTGAGGTACATCCGGCCATATGTTTTTAAAGTTGATTTTATAGCTTGTCTGTGCATCCTGATATGATACATTTACAGTATACTCTCTGTAAATCATACCGTAAAGCTTTGAGTTTAATTCAGTAACAATTTTTTTAAACTCATCCTCGGTCATATCTTCTGTAAAATCAGGCATATTTTTCTCAGATTCAATCAATGCCTTAATTACTTCGCCGTAATTAAACGGATCAGCAAGCTCAGCTTTGCAGTCCTTAGCATCAACCTTTTCGGTTGTACCGTCACTGTAAACAGCTTCAATTTCCATACCTGTAAGATCAAGTTTGAGTTCAAGATTAAACTGACTGAAATACTTGATTAGGCTTTCTTCTGTTGCATTTTCGTCTGCGATTTTTGATAAATCAATATCAGGTTCAATCACATCCGCTGATGTGTATGTAAGCTTGTCGGGGAGCTTTGTAATTTTAAGCTCTGTTACCTTTTTTGCCTCATCGGGTGTCGCTGTGTCGTCTGTCTGTGCAAACGCTGTGAACACGCATGAAAATGCAAGCATCAAAACGATTGCAAGAGATAATACTCTTTTCATAAATTTTTCCTCCTGAAAACTAAAAATCATTGTATGATAAATGTATATACAATCATAACGCTATTGTAGCACACTATTTTGCAAAAATCAACTGTTTCAACAAATAATTGTCGCAGAAATTCTTCACTTGTTGTTTTTTATAAATTTTTTATATAGTATATTATTGCATTTGAGATTTAATTATAATTGTTCAAACAAATTTGTATTTATTGCAAATTTTCTATTGTAAAATTCTGTCATTGCTGATATAATTGTAGGTGGAATCAAAAAATTACCGAATACCCGAAAATCGGCATAAAACCTACCCAGTAAATATGGTGATTAAATTGAAAATTCTGCTTAATCCGGACAAAGAAATTGTAAAAGAAGTTCGCAAACAGCTTATACGCACGGGCGGTTATTGTCCGTATATGTTAATCAGAAGCCCTGCAACACTATGTATGTGCGAGGATTTCAGGGCAAAAATTGCCGATCCCGAATTTGAGGGATACTGCCATTGCCTGATGTATTATAAACAAAAATAGAATTTTATACATAACAAAATAACAAAAATCGGAACAGCCGTGATTGGGTTTACGGCTGTTCCGATTTTTTAGGCAGAAAACCTCAATCGAGTGAAGTAAATCTGAACTTAAATGTTATAATCCCGTTTTCAAATTCGGCTTTATATTTGAATCCGTGCATTTCAAGGGCGGATTTTACTATTGAAAGTCCTATTCCGCTGCCGCTCTTATTATCTCCCTTTGCGGCTCTGAAATAAGGCTGCCACAATTTTGAGAGATTTTCCCTGTCAAATGACGAGCATTGATTGCTGATTGATAATACATCATCCGAAACATTAATTGTGATATCCGAACCGTAATCGGAATATTTTTCGGCATTGTCAATCAGATTTTCAAGCACCGTTTTAAGCATGGCAGGGTCTGCTTTGATTTTTGCCTTTGAGTTGTAAATGAAAATAATTTCGTGTTCTGTGTGAACATAATAATTTTCAAGAATTTTCTCAATGAACGGTTTAAAGTCAAAAACTTCGCAATTCAGCTTTAATGCGGGCGAATCAAATCGTGACAAATCGAGCATTCTGTGAATAAGAATGTCCATTTCCTCGGTCTGTTGCTGAATGATTTCTATGTTATGAAGTTTCTTTTCGGTGTCTTCCTCATTTTTAAGATTTTCCGCAAAACCGCCTATGACAAACAAGGGGGTTTTGAGATTGTGCGCAATTGCATTTGTCATTTCAAGACGGGTTTCCTCCTGTGCGGTTCGCCTTTTAAAATCTTTCCACGAGAAAATTTCAACCGTAAT